>Ga0153937_1000652_pt1 | contig 12890 bp, 10 predicted proteins | sample TSNY021MetaG_FD_104680 | JGI IMG/M metagenome (GOLD analysis project Ga0153937, IMG submission 104680) | Attine ant fungus gardens microbial communities from New York, USA - TSNY021 MetaG | ecosystem: Host-associated > Fungi > Mycelium > Unclassified | place: USA: New York, Robert Murphy County... | reverse complement strand
TATCAGTTAAAGTTTTAAGTTCGTTCCGCTCTGCCTGACTTAGATTCTCCATTTCACTTTTAGCATAAACGGTTAATAGATAGATTTTTTCATAGTGGGCAAAGTCTATATAAATCACCCTTGCGCCGCCGCTTTTGCCCCGACTCGGTAAAGCAATACGGAATTTACGTATTCCCCCGGTGCCTTTCATAACATCACCAATAGCGGGATCAAGTAGTAATTCTGTTGGATTCTCACCCTTACCCGGATAAACCGGTGTAGGCGGGGGATTGCGGGTCGAGCCCGCAATGACGAAAGGGGGACGAAATCCTTCAGCCGGTAAAACTCTTCCGGTTTATCCGGGTTAAGACCTATTACATAGGTTAATTTTGCCGTCTTACGCCCAATTTCATTTCTAAGGGAGTGAGCCGCAGGCAGCATAAAGGGGATCCTGCGGAACTAACAATACAAAGCTCCGCGGCATCCCCTTCAATTTCTCACATATACCGATCAATTAATTGTCATCATTTTATTAACAGCGCTGACCACGCCCCGCAGCGACGATTTTCCAATATTACTTGAAATTCCCGCTCCAAACCAGCTTTCCTTTTTATCGTCCAGGATTTGTATATAGGTAATAGCCCTCGACTTTGTACCGTACTCCAAGGAATGCTCATTGTAATGGACGATTTCGAAGCTTATATTCATCTCTTCCGAAAGCGCCTTGCAGAAGGCGTCAAGTATGCCATTACCCACCCCGATAATTTTTTTCTTTTCGCCGTTTACAGTGATAGTGGCTGTTACCTCGCTGTTTCCGTTTGTTACCTCGTCATACCAGACAAGGCTTACGGGCTCCTCAATGTTGACGTACTCCTTCTGGAATATGTCAAATATCTCGCTGGGCTGAAGCTCTTTTTGGCTTTGGTCGGATACTCCGGTTATAAAGTTGCCCACATCCTGCTGCATCCGCTTGGGTATATGAAGGCCGTAATTGCTTTCCAGAATGTAACTGATGCCGCCCTTGCCTGATTGGCTGTTTATGCGGATAATCGGCGCGTAGGTGCGGCCAACGTCCTGAGGAGCAATAGGCAAATACGGCACCTCCCAATGACCGGGGTGCTCCTCCGCCTTGGCCATGCCTTTTTTGATAGCGTCCTGATGCGAGCCGGAAAAAGCGGTATAAACCAGTTCTCCCGCGTAGGGATGCCGGGGATGGATTTTAATACTTGTAGATCTCTCATATATATCTATAGCGTCCTGCATATTTGAAAAATCCAGCTCAGGGTCTACTCCCTGGGTATACAAATTCATCGCGAGGTTAAGTATGTCTACATTGCCTGTACGCTCACCATTGCCGAAAAGGGTTCCCTCAACCCTGTCGGCGCCTGCCATGAGACCCAGCTCGGTGGCCGCCGTGGCAGTACCCCGGTCATTGTGGGGATGGATGCTGACAATGACGTTTTCCCGATGGTTGAGGTGATTACACATGTATTCAATCTGATCCGCGTAAATGTTAGGGGTAGACATCTCCACCGTCGCCGGCAGATTGATAATTACCGGGTATTTCTCGGAAGGCTCCCAAATATTAAGAACCTCGTTGCATATTTCCGCCGCGTAATCCAACTCCGTTCCGGTAAAGCTTTCAGGCGAGTATTCATATATAAATTTTTCCCGGCCATATTTTTCGCCCAGCTCCTTTACGATTTTGGCTCCCTCCAGAGCAAGGTCAATAATTTCTCTCCTGTTTTTTTCAAATACAACATTTCTCTGAAGGGTGGAGGTGGAATTGTACAGATGTACAACAGCTTTGTCTACTCCTTCCAAGGCTTCAAAGGTTTTACTGATGATATGATCCCGGGCTTGCGTCAGCACTTGAATTGTAACGTCGTCAGGGATAAGGTTTTCTTCAATCAGCGTACGTGTGAAAATAAACTCCGTTTCCGACGCGGCGGGAAAGCCTACCTCTATTTCCTTAAAGCCCATTTTTGTAAGGAACTTAAAAAAGTCGATCTTTTGGCCCAGGTTCATAGGAGTTTCCAGGGCTTGGTTGCCGTCCCTAAGGTCAACGCTGCACCAAAAAGGCGCCTTTGTCAAAACCTTATTGGGCCATTGCCGGTTAGTGAGGTTTACAGGCTGATAGGGACGATATTTTGTATAATTCTTCATAATGCTTCCTCCTTATTATTTTTTGAAGAAAATAAAAAACCCTTCGTCTCATACAAAGAGACGAAGGGTAATCCGCGGTACCACTCTTTTTCGTTCCAAAAAGGAACGCGCTCAATCAGATACGGACAGTTGTCTGCCGATATCTTAGCCATAATAACGGTTGGCGTCCGTCACAGCCTATTAAAAAGACTTCGCGTCTTCAGTTCAGCCGACCACTTCCAAGGCCAGTTCAGCTTTCTTAGGATACCGCCTCTCAGCAAACGCGGCTCTCTGCAATCCATCCGAAAAACCTACTCTTCCTTTTCCGGCGCGTAACCCGCGCCATGTGTTTTGAAATATTGTTCATAAACTTATCACAATAAAATCCAGTTGTCAATAGGCAAATTTTCTTATTGCGAAGCCAAATTCGGGTTAGTAAGCGTCATCTTTTTTACCGCGTGGTCGTAAATCGTAGAGCGGATAGTTTCCTCCGTCTGCTCTACGCTCAGGGCTTTGGTGTCAGCTTCTAATTGAGTTGCCTGCCCCAGCTCCAGCTTTGTATCAAGTATAGCCATCTCGGCCTGTAATTGAGCAAGCTCCTTAACCTTGGCCTCGTAGGTGCGCTCCAGGGTTTTTATGGAATCGTAATTGCTTCTGATGCTAATCTCGATGTTCGTTTTAGCGTTTTCCAGATTTCTGGAGGCCAGGGATACGGCATTCTTGGCCTCCTCCTTCGCCGTGTTGTACTCAGAAACTGTAAAATTCCCATTATTGTCAATCAGCTGATATGACTTAGTGTCGGAATCAAATTGAGCCAGGTATACATCATTCTCCAAGCCTTTTATCTCTGAGCTGTTTTCTATGGCGTGAGCTATAGTGGTTGTAAGGTTTATGCTTTCGCCTATAGGCGCATATTCAAGCTCAAGCACAAGGGAATACCTTTTGTCCAGCTTCTGCCCCATAAGCTCATTTAGGTTGCGGTAATAGGACTCAATGGTGGCGGCAGAGTTATCACGGGATATAATGGCGGATTCATAAGAATACACAGCGCTGTCATAGGTACTCTGGCTTATAAGGCCAAGCTGCAGCCTAAGGGCCGATATGTCCAGCTCCCTCTTGGTCAGCTCCAGCTGTTTATCTGTAAGTACAAGGCCGTTTTCAGCCGCTATTATCTGAGCAAAATAGCTCTTAAGGTTATATTCCAGCTTTTCCTTCTGCACCTTGGTGTCCGTTTCAAGCAGAGAAAGCGACAGCTGGGCTTCCGTTACGCTTTTATAAGCGCTGACATAGGCTGTGTTGGTGGTGCTTTCCAGCATGGTGTCCCTTCCGGTGGTAACGGTATTCTTATAAGTTACTTCGCTTTCTTGTAGAGATTTGATTTTGTCGTTGTTATTTACCGCCATGGTCAAAGCCTGGCTTACTGTAAGCTCAGACAACTCCTCACTGTCCGCGGCGTAAACGGCGGTCTGGCTGAAAGCCATAACAAGCATAAGTACAAGAGCCGTTAATTTTAATTTTCTCATTTTATTTTCCTCCTTCATGACCTTCGGAAGCTGAATGGCTGCTCCGGCAGTCAGCTTCCTTCATTTATTTTTTTAAAAGCAACCGTAAAGGCAGTCCCCTCGCCTTCCCGGCTTTTTACATTAACCTTAGCGCCGTGCCGGCTTATTATCCACCGGGCTATGGAAAGTCCTAGCCCTGTGCCGGATATTTCCTTGCTCCGGGACTTATCGCCCCGGTAAAACCTTTCAAATATATGAGGAATATCCTCTTCGATAATTCCTATACCCTGATCGGACACGGAAAGCATGACGCGCTCTTCTTCTTCAAATATACGTATGGTTATTTTAACAGGTCTGTTTCCGCAATATTTTATACTATTTTCCAAAAAGATATGAAGCATCTGCTTTAGCATATCATAATCTCCAAGAATAAGCCCCTTGCTTTCCTCCTGAAGTATGATTTCCGGCGCCGTCTCGTTGTTTTCCGCCATTACCTCATATTCACGCATGATGTCACGGGCTATGCTTCCCAACGACAGCTCTTCTTTTTGCAGCTTATTTTTATTCTGATCTCCCTTGGCCAAAAACAAAAGCTTCTTTATCAGTGTAGACATATGCTGCGTTTCAGATTTAATAGAGTCTATGGACTCCTGCAATATGGCAGGGTCGGTTTTGCCCCATCGGTCCATTAGGTTGGCGTAGCCCTGTATGACGGAAATAGGAGTCCGCAATTCATGAGACGCGTCGGAGATAAACTGGTTTTGCTGCTTAAAGGAGGTGTCCAGCCGGTCTATCATATCGTTAAAGGTGACGATAAGCTGTTTTATTTCATCATCTGGCCCGGTGACCTCTATCCTCTGGCTGAGATCTTCAATACTGATGCGTTCCGCCGCGTTAGTTACCTGTATAATGGGGCGCAGCATCTTCTTAGCGATGTATTTGCCCAATAGAAACGCAATGATTATGCCAACGATATTAAACGCGGCAAAAGCCAGGGAAAACCATTTCAAAACGTTGTATCCGCTGCCTGCCGTTCGTGATACCTGAATAAAAAAAGCATCTTCCCGGGTTTCGGCTATTCTTTCAAAATAAGAAAATCGGTTTTTACCAAATATATTGGCTAAGGAAAAAGAAAAACGCACGTATTTATCGTCTTTAAACCTTTCACGGACTTCTTCAAAATTATCAGGGGGCGGAGGGCCAAAATTCTCCTGTGTGGTGGACATGTATTCCTGCCGGGTGTTCATGTTTGTTACCCTTATAGATATGTTATCATTGGGAAGCAGGTTCTTCAAAGCCTGCTCACTTATTTCTTCGCCGGATCTTATCAGCTCCGCGGTCCTGTCGGCTACATTGTTAAGCTCCTCCCGGCTTATATTACTGTAATACCCATAAGCGCTGGCGAACAAAAATATACTGGCCACCATTATGGCGACGGCAAAAACGCTGCCGAAGCTCAGAGTGATCTTGGTCGTTATTGTGGGGTTAATTTTCATCTTTAACATAGTAACCAACACCCCTTACGGTGTGGATGTATTTTTCTCCGAACCTGTCGTCCAGTTTAGTACGCAGATACCTGATATATACGTCTACCACGTTTGTTTCACCAATATAATCATATCCCCATACATGGTTGAGGATCTGCTCACGGGTAAGTACGATGTTTTTATTCTGCATAAGATACGCCAGCAAATCAAATTCGGTTTTTGTCAGCTCCACCTCCGCGTCCCCTGCCTTTACGCTGTGCTTTAAATGGTCAAGGGTAAGATTTTTAACAGTCAGAACGTTTGCGTCCTGAGCAGGCTCCGCGCTTTTCTTGAAGGCCACCCTCATGCGGGCAAGCACTTCTTCTATGGCAAAAGGCTTGGTCACGTAATCGTCCGCGCCGGAATCAAGACCTACTACCTTATCCGTCACCTCGCCCTTAGCAGTCAGCATTATCACCGGGGTATCCGAATTCTTGCGTATCCTGCGCAGCACCTCCAGCCCGCTGAGCCCCGGAAGCATCAAATCTAAAAGCACTAAATCATATTTATTTTCATGAAATTTTTCTACCGCGGTTCGGCCGTCAAAGGCAGTGTCTACTTTATATCCCTCATATTCCAGTTCCAGCTCTACAAACCTGGAGAGCTTAACTTCATCCTCAACCAATAAAATATTTTTCATGTCAGCCCTCCCTTATATTTGCAGAAGTATTATATCAACAAATGCAGTATATTCTCAAATCCTAAAAAAAAAATAAGTGAGAGATTAAAATCCCATTAGAAAAAGGGTCATAATTTTTTTTTATTCATAGTATATATGAAAGAAGGAGTATTTTTTGAACAAGCGTATACCGAACGAGGAAAACATTAACCTCCTCTGTCGCCGATTAGTCGTTGAAACGTTCAACCAATCGGCTCGTCGTCAGTAAATGTTTTCACCGTTCGGTATAATTAAGGAGGAAACCATAATGGCAGGGCGATATGATCGGGCTTTTATCACATTAAAGCAGGAACGCGGAGATTACTCCATAAACGGAAAGGCGGCCATGGGCAGCTCTATAATAGAAAGCAAGGGTCATAACGGCAAAGTTTCCATGATAGTGCAAAACTTAAAGCCCAGGGTTTTATATAGATGTTATTTGATAAGAGTAAATAACGGCAAAGCCTTGGGGATTTCATTAGGGACGGTACCGGTGGACGCGAGAGGCAGCGGGCAGGTTAGAAAGGAAGTAGACGCCCGGGATGTTGAAGGCAGCGGTTTCCCCTTGGAAGACTTTAACGTTGTGGCGTTGATCGTCCCGAGAGATAAGGAGCTTATAGTTCCACTGGCGGGATATCGTAAAGACGATGTAAAGTGGAAGGACTCTTTTACCGAATACAAGCCAGGGACGCCGCGACAACGGCCAGCTGAAACGCCTGTTATGACGGATAAGGCGGTTGAAATACCGGAAGCGCCAATGGACACTGAAAATATAGAGGAAGAGCCTGAAACGCCTGTAACTAACGAAAACGCGCAGGAAGAGCCTGAAGCGCCTGTAACCGATGAAAATATTCAGGAAGAGCCTGAAATGCCTGTAACTGCTGAAACAATCGAGGAGGCTCCCGAGACTTCCGATATGGCAAAAGATGTTCAGGAGGAACAGGATATTTCTGCTTCAAATGAAAACCAATGGAAGCATATACTTATTCATGATGATGCTTACATCCCGGATAACACGGCGGAGCTTAATAAGAATAATGATTCGCAAGACGAGTCACAAGACCTTGCGAAAAACGACGCAGACGGATTTACCGCTGAGGCGTCTGAAGGCAAGGAACCGGATATACATGAGGAATTTCGGGCAATGATCCAAAGATTCAACAAGGAGTTAGAGGAATTGAAATACTACACCTTCCTAACAGAGGAAGAGCAGGAAGCGTATAAGGCTGTGACTGCCGAAGTGAACAAAAAGACTACGCCCGATAGCCTTAAAGATATTTTTGAAATCTATGAAAGCTTATCACCATTCGATCACCAAAGCCGTCCGGTTAAATGGGTAAGGATAACAACGAAGGAGCTTAAATATCTGCCTGTTGATTATCACCTTTTAATGTCAAGCCCCTTTGTGGCTTCGGCTTACCGGCAATATCAGCATTTAATTTTAGGATATGTTGACGACAATTGGGGCAGGCAATATATACTAGGCATACCGGAGCGTTATGATCCGGAGTATAAAACAAAAACTTTACGGATGGGCTTTAATCAATTCAAATGTTGTGAAAACGTAAGGCCCCAGGTTGGAGAATGCGGTTACTGGCTTATGGGTATAGATGTATAGTCTTGGACGCGGCCATTTGCCGCGTTTTTTTATGTCATAGGAAATTGCGTTGATTCCAGCCTTTCGCCCAGAAGCACGGCGAAAGGCAAAAGGAAGCAATTTCCTAGACAAATTGCGGAAAACAAATACGCGCGTAGCGCGTTTTGTTCATTTGCTAGAAAAATCAAGCTGGCGTTCAATTCTTTCCCTAGTATAACTCACTTTGAAAAAGGTTAAGTTATATATTGAGTAAAGGATGTGAAAAAATGTGAAGCCGGCTAAAAAATACTATTGTATACCTCTAGCTATATTATGCGCTTTTATTATATATATAATCATGATTTTTTTGTATTTTCCAAAAGAGCTTAAATTATTAGAAAATACAGCTCATCGGTTTGACTTTGGTTTTCCTATGGAGGCCACTATTTCGGCTGAGAGCATTGCCGCTTTAAATGTGAACAGCGAACCGGTAACAGAAAACATAACCGTAGACTTATCGAAGCCCTTGGTCATCGAATCAGGTGAAACTGGAAAAGCGGATATGACTCTGCGGGCTTTTGGCTTTCCTTTAAAAAGCATAACCCTTGACGTACTGCCTGATATGGAGTTAATTCCCTGCGGCATGACTATTGGCGTCAACATTTTAACAGACGGCGTCATGGTATTGGGAACAGGGCCGGTTAACGGTATTGACGGCTCTGCTCACAAGCCCTGCGACGGAATATTGAAGTCCGGCGATTTAATAACGCACGTCAACGGAGTTTCCATAAATAATAGTATAGAGCTGAAAGAAATTATTGAGTCAAGCGAAGAAGTTCATTTAAATATAAAAAGAGAAAATCAATCCATACAGGCGTCTATCCCTACCGTTAAGTGTATAGATGATAATCTTTACAAAATAGGCGTATGGCTTCGGGATAATACTCAGGGTATAGGCACAGTGACTTACTATAACCCTGTTACAAAAAATTTCGGAGCGTTAGGACACGGTGTAGTGGATGTAGACACAAAAAAGATAATAGTAATAAAATCAGGCGTTGTGATGGAATCTGAAATATCCTCTGTCAAATCCGGGAAAAAAGGAGTTCCGGGCGAGCTGGTGGGAGAAGTAAAAACCGACAAGGTGATAGGGGAAATTTACCAAAATACTACCTTTGGACTTTACGGCAAGATGAATTTTGACGCGAAGCTGCCTTCAAAAAAAATGAAGATAGGGATGCAGGATCAGGTGCATAAAGGTCCTGCCACAATTTTATCCAATATTGAAAAAGCAGTCGTAAAGGAATATGATATATACATTGAAGGAGTAAACCGTTACAGCGCTGATAATTCAAAGGGAATGGTAATCAGGATAACCGATCCGGAGCTTATAACAAAAACAGGAGGTATTGTTCAGGGTATGAGCGGCAGTCCAATAATCCAGGACGGCAGGATTATCGGAGCCGTCACTCACGTATTTGTGCAGGATCCTACAAAGGGGTACGGAATTTTTATTGAGCATATGCTCAAACAGGAGAACTATTCCGAAGATACTCAGCAAGAGAATGAATAAATTCACTGTTAGCTGGCTTATTGGAAATATCCTGTTTTAGATGCTTCTTATATTTCACCTGCATATCATTATCCCAAGCCACGCTTATAGCGTGGCGTATGTTTCTTTCCACATTAGAGGGGTTAGTCTTGTATTCTTTAGCCAATGTGGGGTAAAGCCATTTAGTAAGTCCTTCTGTTTCATTTGCGCTTTCACTCAGCATCACCAGTGCCCGTTTTAAATATAAGAACCCCTTTAGCTTTGCGGAAACGCCTAAATTATTAAGAAGAAAAGAAGCATATTTTTCTTGATACCGGTATCCGTCAACAGCAATATTTTCACAATTTTTAATTTTATCTAAATAAGCCTGCCGTATCCTTTTCGCGAGCACCTTCATAGAAAAAGGCTTCATAAGATAACAATAAGCGCCTAATTCTATTACCTCGCGAATATTATTATCTTCTCCTAAGGCAGACAATATAATTACCGCCGGGTTATTATCCATAGGATTTTCCCTTAATTGCTCCAGGATGTGCCGCCCATCTCCATGAGGCATAACCAGATCCAAGATAACTACATCCGGCTCGCTTGCATGGATAGCCTTAAGACCGCTTTCCGCATCATAAGCGAGGTTAACTACCTGAAATTCTTCCAGCTCCTCCAACTCATGAGCTAGTGTGTCACATAATGTTTTGTTATCGTCAATCAATACTACCTTGATTAACATTAAGCCCACCTCTTTTTACTGTTTGTACGCATGTATTAAATTACTAATAGTATTTTAACAGTTTTTTGTCAAAGTGTATATAGACATAAAACATTTTTTATATTTTAATTTTTTCAGATAATATGTCGGCGGTAATCTTGATTACAAATGTATTCAGCCATAAGTATAATTAATTGACACGTCAAATAATTTTTGATAACCTTTCATAAAAGGAGTGAATAGCATGCATAAACTCATAAAAGAAGGCTTGACCTTTGATGATGTACTGCTTATCCCGGCCAAGTCGGATGTTACACAGAACGATGTGGATATTACCACACGCCTTACAAATCAAATTATATTAAACGCTCCATTGGTAAGCTCCGCCATGGATACCGTAACGGAATCCAAAATGGCTATAGCTATGGCAAGATACGGGGGCATTGGAATAATCCACAAAAATATGTCCATAGAAGATCAAGCTGATGAAGTCGATAAGGTAAAACGTTCTGAACATGGAGTCATTACCGATCCGTTTTTTCTGTCGCCAAACCATTATGTTTATGAGGCCAACGACCTTATGGCCAAATATCATATTTCCGGCGTACCCATTACAGAAAACGACAAGCTTGTAGGCATCATAACAAACAGGGACCTCCGTTTTGAAACTGACCATAACAAAAAAATCTACGAGGTAATGACAAAGGATAACCTTATTACCGCGCCTGAAGGCACTACTCTGGAGGTTGCGCAGAAAATACTGACTAAGCACAAGATAGAAAAACTTCCTATTGTGGATGAAAAGGGCTATCTAAAAGGCCTCATAACGATAAAAGATATTGAGAAACCCATTAAATATCCAAATTCAGCCAAAGATAAACATGGCCGCCTTATTGTGGGCGCGGGCATCGGGGTGACCGTGGACATCATAGAGCGGGTAGACGAGCTGGTAAAAGCCAAGGTAGACATTGTAGTGGTGGATACAGCCCACGGACATTCTAAAAATGTTTTGGAAGCAGTTGCGCGTATAAGGCAAAAATATCCCGAGCTGCAACTGGCGGCAGGAAACGTAGCCACCGGGGAAGCTACCGTTGAGCTTATCCAGGCCGGAGTTGACGCCGTAAAGGTTGGCATTGGGCCTGGCTCAATCTGCACCACAAGAGTTATCGCCGGTATCGGCGTGCCTCAGATAACGGCTATTTATGATTGCTCCCAGGCTGCCAAGCCTTACAACATACCTATCATCGCCGATGGCGGCATTAAATTTTCAGGTGATATTACCAAGGCTATCGCCGCCGGAGCAAGCACCTGTATGATAGGCAGCATATTCGCGGGCTGCGAAGAAAGCCCCGGAGCAACCGAGCTTTATCAGGGCCGTAAATACAAGGTTTACAGAGGGATGGGGTCTCTGGCGGCCATGGAGCAAGGCAGCAAGGACCGGTATTTTCAGGAAGGCCATGCCAAGCTGGTACCGGAAGGCGTTGAAGGACGTATCTCCCACAAGGGCATGGTAGGAGACGTTATATTCCAGCTTCTTGGCGGTCTTCGTTCCGGCATGGGCTACTGCGGCTGCCGTAATATAGAAGAATTAAAGGAAAAAGCCCAATTTATGCGCATAACCAGCGCCGGACTAAGGGAAAGCCATCCTCATGATATTCAGATCACCAAGGAAGCGCCTAACTATAGCGTTGAATATTAGTTTTTGCTTAATTTTTGCCGAAGGAGAATACTATGTCTAAAGGGTTTACCCTTATAGAGCTGATAATCGTTGTTGCCGTAATAGGCGTATTGGCCGCGGTCGCGGTTCCCAAATTTGTGGATGTACAGGAGAACGCAAAATTATCCGTGTTTGAATCCAATCATAACTCTCTTAAGTCCGCCGTTATGTTATATCTGGCTGAAAACGCCGGCTCACCGCCGGAGGATATGAAAAATATCATGGAATATATTTCTTCTGATAAGGAAAGCTTAGACGGTCAACCCGGCGGAGCTACATATTTATGGAGTAAAAGCGACCGGAAATTAACATCTACAATGACGGTATCTCAAAAAATATATGATAAGTACGCCGGAACAAATGCCGGAAAGAAGGATAATGTCCGGCCCGGTGATTTCAAATCAGACGGAAGCGATTATACGTATACTATTACGTATACGCCCTAAGCCGGAAGAGTTTTGCCTGTTTGGGATAGTTGTGCAAAACACGAAACGTGGTATTGAATATTGCTTTCGTGCTACGCGCGTGGCATTGTAAAGCACTTTAGACACAGATTGAACGGATTCACACTGATTTGCACGGATCATAAAGATTTCCGTGTTCATCCGTGAAAATCAGTTCAATCCGTGCCTAATTTCAATAGTCATTATTTTCATTTGAAACTGTTCTGCAACAGCCTCTTTAAACGAAAGCTAACGCTAGTGGAATGTATTCACCGTTCCCCCTGCAAGCTATTGTTTTCCGGAGGCTGATTTGCGTGCGGATCCACATTTACCTTGGCGCGCTCCGTAATTAATAATTTCATTTAAAAACGACAGCCGGGGAGCTGCCGATGTGGATCTGTTTGGTTATACACTATATATTGATTTTGACGAGAAAAAAATGGTATTCAATAATGAAACAGCTTATTTCGCCGGTGAAGAAGGTCTTTCAGCCAGAATTTTATTGTATATAACGGTTTATAGCATAGCAAGCTCACAAATTAAATATCCAAGCTACAAACCGGATATATCATCATATAGATAAATATGTTGATCGCTATTATTTTTCAACCCATTGTCTAACGCGTTAGCAGCTTCAAGGTAGTGTTTCCGCAATTCATATAGATTATCAAACGAACTGCTTATTCCGGCATGCATATTTTCCTGTATAAAAAGATTACGAAGCTTCCTTAATTCTATATTCACGCTAAGTTGTGGATTGTTTGTGCTGATAAGGATTACTATATAATCGTTATATATATAATATTTATACTTTCGCTGTGTTTGCTTGAATAAATCTCTAAAATGCCCAAGTTTATCAAGCTTATCCTGCGGAACCTTGACTACTGCCAAATAAATGTTAAGCGCCATGTCTCTATCAATATCCGTAAGTTTAGCTGTTACAAGCAGCTTGTCTATGGGATAACCACTTAACAAATCGCATATCAAGGTTTCCTGATATGCGCGGTCAAGTTTTTGATAAAATTCACTTGCCCGAATCTCTTTTGAAAGGATATCGCATATGTCTACAATTAACTCCGGATCGCC
>Ga0153937_1000645_pt1 | contig 12922 bp, 7 predicted proteins | sample TSNY021MetaG_FD_104680 | JGI IMG/M metagenome (GOLD analysis project Ga0153937, IMG submission 104680) | Attine ant fungus gardens microbial communities from New York, USA - TSNY021 MetaG | ecosystem: Host-associated > Fungi > Mycelium > Unclassified | place: USA: New York, Robert Murphy County... | reverse complement strand
GGTGGAAGGAATGGAAAACGGCCTGCCAACGTGCTCCGTGTAATAAATTGATGATTTTTTTAAAAAAAGAAGGAATGGAAAAAAATGAATGAAATGCAGTTCCCGGGAGGTATGACGTGTTTCAATTGCATAGTGATATATATTCATTGTTTGAAAAATGGTGATTGTCTCGGACTGACGCGCCTCCGCGGTCAACACTACCTGGCGCTGAGCAGGACCAGGTTCAAAACCCTTTAAGGACGGTTAATCGTGATTGTTGAAAATTGAAAAATGGACAAACAAAGAAAAGAAATTGCGTGGCCCACACTTTGCGGACTGGGAAGATCAACAACTCCTTAAAAGGACTGTAATTGAAAAGGGTAACCCAATGAAGATACGCGCTGGTGACTCAAGCACAGGCCTTGCCACGTGTCAAGGCAGAGAATGCAACCAAAAGCTGGGCCTTGGATCGGGCAGGAGATCTGAGATGAAGATTGAGGAGCCGATCCTGCATTGGTATATAATGACGCGCCGAGCACAGACTCGCAGCCATGTTGTGTTCCCGCCCTGAGTCGCCTCCTCCCCGGGCGCCCTCCCCCCCTCTTTATGCATTTACGCCTCTCCCATCGCCCTCGTCCCGTGCAGTCCGCAAACCCTCTTCCTCCTTGTCGTCGGCACCCACCTTGCCTCCTGGCCTCCAACAGGATCGCTCTCTACTTACTGTTCGGTCGTGTGAACTTCTCTCTCCACGACGGTCGGACTTTCATCGTCAACCAAAGCGTATTCGCTCAGCAATGGATCATATATCTTCTTCTCGTACTCAGTCTCTTTCAGAACCGATCATCCGTCCTCTTGCCTCGCCTCCGCATCAGCGTACAGTATCCCTCACTTCACGAAGCTCTCCACCACCTTCGCCTCAATCCCAGATGCCTCTGCCACCTGTTCCTCAAATTCCTCTCTGCGCCCTCACTCAGGCGGACAAATCGTCCACCTATTCCTCCGACTCCCTTTTGGGCACCACCATCTATCTTCCGGACATTGAGCCCATCCCATCCATAACTGAACTTCCAACTTCAGTACTAAAACCGTCAAAAAAAGGTCTGGGGAGGACTAAGGCTGCAGGTATGACCTGCCTCAAATTCCTCACCCTTCGCAACTCGCTGAAGGGCAGTCGGCCACAGGAGCTCAAGGGTCGATAATGATATTCGGTTCATCACTGCACATGATCGAAAAGGCTCGATCACCCATGCTCATGGTGGCTCATTTGATTTTCTTGGTCGCAGCAGCGCTTGTTGTGCTTTTCTTGAATGCGCATATTTCACATTTTGCTCACACCAACACCAACTCATTCATTCATTTGCACTTCGTAATCACTACAGATTGCGGGTCCGCACCATCACGTTTCAATCTCATCTCCCAACTTCATTTGTACCATCGCCCCATTCATTACTGAACCATAATTATGACAGATCAACACCTCTGCTGACCTCTGTACTCTACTTCGAACGCTTCGAACGCCGTACCATACTCGTTAATACTCTATAACTAGTATATTTAGTATAAAGTAAGTATCTTCTAATATGACATCGAGTTGTGTGACCTGAACATCTACGTCCCAATATGGTGCTCTTAATGCCATTTGGGGATTGCCATTCCCGCAAAATCCTGTTGTTCGGAATAACATATGCTCCAGGTTCAGGCTGATTTTGTAAGCTGAACGTCTTAAGATACGCGGGATAGTGTTCACCTGACATTCCTTGCTAATACATTTCAGTATTGATATCGGACTTCTAGTCGGCTCCCGTGCCTGCAAAGAAAACGCCAGGTAAGAGACGCTGAATCAACCTCCGAGGAGACAACCTTGCAGTCCCATGTATTACGAAACCAGCTCGTGTGTATTGTAAATGAATTAGTCACGGTTCCACAATGCATGTCTTGTTGGAGCGTATCACTCTCGCTTCCTTGAGAATCGGTTGTGCCGCAGTGAATCCATGTGCTCTCATTCAATTAGTAGCATGATAACAACTGCATATCCTACTCAAAAGGAAAGACACCAAAAGCAAGGACCAATTATCAAATACCTCACCCTGCATGGCAACACAATTCTAAACTCGCACTTATCGCATGTGTCATTCATTTATACATGAAAAGTCTGGATCACTGGGAAGGACGACATTGTTAGTGACTCCACAGGGGTATTCAATGACAAGGTTCATCCCCATTGGGTGCTTGATATTAAGAAACAAATACCTTATATTCATTCTGGACCAAAATCAGTATATCGAGAAATATGAAACTCCTAACAATGTATGAGTCTCAGCTGTCACGGTGTTGATGCGCACGCTGCTATTTATTCTTCGATTTGAGGTACTTCCTTGATTGATTGATTACACATTCCTTCGATGACTGTTCATCCAATAGACGGCTCAAAGTCGGAATCATTTCCCAGAGATCGCGGAAACGAGTTTGCCCCTGGTCTCTTTATGGTTTGATACCTTGGACCATTGAAGCTGATCAGACGAGAGATGATCAGGAAGATTGCCTTATTTGTAACTATCGTATTGCAAATATGGCTAGCGGACAACGTGGCGACGTGGAGAACATTTTCACTGACAACGGACTGAGAATGGGCCTAATTCAGGGAACCACTGGAAACGAGTTGGACAAAACGCTTCTTCGATGTACTGAATGTATCGAGTGATGAAGTCGGAGCCACAAATATTACGTCATCTTCAAAGGAGCACTTCAAACGGAGGACATTCGACATGTATATGGTACGTCCTGAGCGACTCTGGGGACATCCAGTTTTGTTTGTAGTCTCAACTTGTACTTCTCCATTAGCGCATCGAGGCGAGTGTCGGTACCCGTCTAGTTGTAGCTTCTGCAGTTCGTACTGATCCTGTGTGTTCAATTTAAAATTGTTGTGATAAACATTGGAGGTATTTTTAAGCTTTTAGTAATTGTGGAGTGATACTCAAATCAGGGTAATCCTGACATACGTTTCTATTCATCGAAACCTGCAAGATGTTTTAAACGCAGAAATGTTGTTCACCTGTCAGATCATATTGATGTCCCGCCGTTTTTTTTGATGTCGGACAATGAATTCTACACGGAGCAACATCATGAGCAACATCATGATGGTTTTCGGTAACAATCTCAGCTGTTCCTTATTTTATGACGTCAACCTTTCGGTTTTTAGCTGTGATTTCTTTCATCTCATGGAGAATGACAGCAAGACCAAATGGTCTCAGTGATTGAGTAGAATGTCAAATTATGTAACACCTGTGTTCCAGCGGAAAGTAGGATGACTTAAAGCCTTGTTTCCACCAATTCACATTTACGTGAGTCATTCCTAAACAATTTCAAAACAACTCCGAATTTTTCAGCGGTAGCGGAAAGTAGACACTAGCAGTACGTTCAATTACACGAGAAAACGGGTGTCGTTAAGGAACGTTGATCGGATGTATGTAAGTAATGTCAGTGTCTGGTCGTCCGTACGCACGCACTGAATTTGTATTCTCCATGTCAACACACCTGGAGTCCAAAAACCGCTGCTATCCCAGAACGTGTCGCCTTCTCCGCTATCAAAGATTAATTTAGAGCATCAATGTTCCATGGAAAATCCCACATCGAGGCTCGTCAAAAATGATTGGCGACCGGCCAGTAAGCCCTGATCCCCTTTCTTTTTTGGAAAATCTCAGTGGCTTGGAAGCTTCTAGATGTCTGACCTGGGCACGGATCAAATATCCCTCCCTGTCACACAAGTTGCTTGTTGAACACGAGTGGCCATTAAAAACTTTTCATCGCCAAGGGAAATTTTCATCAACTTCCGGTAGCCACAGGCTCGGACTTCGCTAGGACTTCCCCTACATTGCAGTTTTTCTCATGTGAGGGAATGTAGGGGAGCCAATCAGAATAGAGCCTCCATCACGGGTGTATTATTTATATAGCAACGCCAAGAACTATGGATTGGGTTTGTGAGTTACGACCTGCATTGTCCGATGACTTCGTCGAAATCAATGAAGTATCCGACGTCGCTGCTGGTTGTCGAACGTTTCCCCCTCACTGGAGATATTTCAAAGACGGGGGGAGACTACCGGTGTTACTTGCACCACCCATTGTTAATTGAATGGTAACAATCCCGATTTCGGAATAAAACAGGGGACGCGCAACCAATTGGATTCATTTGTTGCTTCAGTAGTGGAGCGACAAATGTCATATGGAAGAGGTCAAGGAGGGAGAATGTGCTACATTCAGTGCTTATCACTTGAAGTCAAAGTTCTATCCACTCTTTGTGTAGATATTCTACGGTCCTAGTCTCAACATAGCATCGGCAAAGTTGGCACTATTCTGTAATGACATAATGTCCGTGTGGCCACAGGCAAGTGGAAATGTGTAGACATATCCTCATTGGTTGAAGACCTTGGTCGAGGGCATTTGCTTTTCTCCCCTACCCTGAAGCTCCATCGATCTTTTGCTATTATAGTTTATTTTTTCTGTTAGCGCTCAGTGTCTTTGATTCTTTGTTGGTTTGTTCCCGTCTCTCTTCAATATATCGCTGATAAATGGAACCAAAGTTCCCCGGAAGCATCACTGTAGTTTGTTAGTAGTTTACCAAGGACTGCTTTCCAGTACCGCGTCATAATTGTATAAACAAACTTAAAAGAAAGTTGGCACCATTACTTACGCCATAGTATCTCAACACTCGGTCACCATGACCACGTATGAGCGCTCAAGACTACCTTAACGACTCAATCTTTTTATTGAAACCCTTCTTGGGGAGAAAGGGGTTGTTGTTACCCGGTCAGCGACGAGATCCACATTCAGCTCATCGGCACTGTCGAGCATCTGATTTATACCCTGCTGACAATGCCATCTTGGCTGTGTAACGTGTTCAATCTTCAAGTTTCCAGGCTTTAGGAACTATCGCATTTGCGGCGAATTTTTTGCATCAGTCACAAGTTGCAAATTGTCATCTTCCGGGTCTTATCAAGGTGGCATCCATGCGGTGCGGAACAAGAGGTGGACAAAAAATCAATTCAAAGCAAGGAGAACAGCGAAACAGGGCAAATATATGAATACATTCTGCAAATTTGTAAGTGAAAGAATTAGAAACGACTGCAAATTCATAAGTGAGAAAATAAGTCAGCTAGGGCTACAAATCATCAACGAGATGGAGTCATACCGGATGTATATACATAGTACTACACAGGATGGATTGAGGCATCGGAAGAAAGACATCGTTCTGTGTGCGGGAGTCTGCCCATAGTATTCCGTCAGAGTAGAGAAAGGGAAGAAAAAAAACAGCATGACTTTGAAACAAACAAAGAGAACGCAGCAACAGGAGAAAAAAGGGAATGCAAAGAGTAGCTGGGGGCAAAGGAAATCATACAACTCATAAACCCATTCGTTCTGCCAACGTCCGATCCCCGTTCACACTAAAAGAGTTATTTGAAGATGTGTTGCCGGCACCATGGAATGCGCCGCCATTAGGTCGGTCACCTCGACGACCACCTGCACGGCTGGATCCACTGTTACCTCTCCTGATGTTGCTGGTGTTCCCTCTGTCCCGATCACGGCTGCTATGATGGCTGCTATGATCTAAGTCCTTTGGACCTCTATCACGTTCACGATCTTTATTCCTCTCCTTGCCGCGATCTTTGTCAAATTCTCGACCCACATCCTTTTCCCAACCTCGCGCAGGTTCTAAAGGCATAGGATGCTCATTGTCGATTGATGTACGATTTCCTTTGTTGGTATCATTGCCCCCACGATGATCTTTGTCTCCACGTTTTGGTTGACCATCCACTCCGCGCTTTGCCGAATTATGGCTGTAATGGTTGTGGCTGCCCGAATTATGTTGTTTTGCAGGGCTAGAAACTGGTTGGGCATTAGCTTCTGAAAGGCGAGGACGCTTTTGTGCGCGAGGGCCAGTTGGAGGGAGCTTCGAGCCATGGTTCGCATTGGCGTTTGCTTGGGATGTGTAGTTGACATATGGTGATGGTGGATATGTTTGCGGTGACAGCTGAGGGCTGGGCGCGGGTTGTGCTACGCTTAGATATAGTTCATAGGACTTGTCCAGCTCACGACTATTATGCGGAGCCTAAGCGCTTCTTTCAAGTTGTCATGTTGTTTGGGACTCACGAAAGCATATTCATGGTCTCGTGAGACTCTGTGAAGATGTCAGCTCAGTCAACCCTGTTATCAGTGGAAGGTACGTACGGCGTAAGGCGCTCTGTAGCCGCTGCACAAGCCTCCGCAGGCCACGAACCTCTTCCCTGAGTTTACCGGTTTCGCTGAATCTTAGAATTTCATATAGCTCATCGTTTTCCTCTTGGAGTAGCCGCGCACGCTGAGTTAGTGCAGCGACAACAGTGCTCGAGCTAGACAAGGCTGATCCTGTAGACAACTGAGAAAGAAGAATAGAGGAAACTGCTGGTGGGAGAGACAAAGGAGTGGTGTCGGATGAATTGGGTTGTGCAGGAAGGTGGGCCTGAAGTCGCGCCACCTCATCCTAAAAAGTATGTGAGACGGATAGAGAAACACTATACTCGGACTTGCATGGAGTTTTGATAATTGGATATCGCGTTCACTGAGAAGAGTTTCTAGGCGAGCCTCTCTCGCCGTCGGAGGCTGTATGGATTGGCTCATTGTACGCACCAGGAAACGGGGCAAAGAAAACCCGGGATGATCGTGGTTTACGAGCAAGATACTGTGGTGTTTGACTTCCTTTTTAGACTTAGGCGCCCACGTATCAGGTGCTCAAGGTATTCTGCTTTCAATTCTGCATCGTTTATCCGCATGCACACACTAATTTGTTTAATTTTGTGCATTACTAACCTCGTGCTCACACAGATCTGCCTACACGGGCTCCATGGGCTCAGCACCGCAACAAGATTGCTTGCTCGTGTTTGTCTCTCAATACTATGCCAAGCAAAGTTATTTCCAACCAAACACACATTTGTGTCACTTCGCTCTTGCGAACTAGGTGAGTAGCCGTAGATTTTCTTCACTGGCTATGATTACACTCTATTCACACTGTCTGAACACATGTCCAAAGGACATGCTTGCTATGAGCGATCTTTTTCTACAACGGTAGATGAGCCATCTGTTTTCTCTCAAGTCTTGGGATTTTGCTTGGATGCTCACATCTGACGACAGGACTGCAAATATGTATCATATCATTTAACTTTCATTCTGTGTATTGACTAGTAGTCTATGTATCGCTAAATGCATCTGATGGAACTTGTCCTTGAAGTGGAGAGAGAGCACCAGATAGGATGTAGAAGTAAGGGGCAGATCTAACTGGTGGAGGCAACGTCTGATAACCGATTGGCAGTGAGCATCTTGGGCAAAGAAATCGGTACTGTCGCTCGTGTCCGTTGCTCCTACACACATTCAGTCACAATGTTCGGAAAACAAAGTTCAACCAAAATTCTTACCTTTCAAGGAGAATGGGGTGTTCACTGGCAGTTGCATTTAGCTTAAACATCCTAGCTTTACCTATATCGTTTTCCTGTGCACATATGATAATTGCATTATCTGTCTGACGCCTTGGCAGTGATGCCAGGCCCTTGTCAATAACAAGCTAGACCAAGAAGCCAATTCAGTATGAGACTGGTTTTTTTCGGGGATGAACATACAATAAACTCGCCGCATATACAATCTAACGCAGAATAAGCATGTTTGTCTCATCCAGTCCAAGTATGTAGACATACAATACACGCGTAAAGCAGTTGTTGAAGACGCTGTCGGCCGAGCTGGAATATGTGATCAGCAGTAATGCTAGTAGTCACAATAACTGCATTCAACTCACCGTCAGTCGATGACGAGACTGCTGAACGTGAGACAACTTTGGGCATCCTTGGTGCCCACTATAGAACAGAGGACCTGGAGCATCGCCACTTCCAGGGTCCAGCTTTGTCATCACTGTTGTTTTACTTTTCAAAATGTCGATGGCTCTCCACTTGGTATTTCCAAGACATGCTGAACGCACGACTGTTATACCCTCTTTCAACGATTTATGTGTACCACTAGCGGCGTCTAAGGACAATTTATGCGGATTAATTTGGCAGTAAGCTGACTAACGTCTTGCGTGACTGTGTAGTCTGCAGACCTCGAGAACGTTACAGACCACAGAGGATCAAGACTGTAACTAGCGAGGATGATAGTGGTTGAATCTTGATTCTTTACCACAACTCATTGATACCCTTTCTACCCGAGAAGTCCCTTTTCCGGTGTTTGTACCTCAAGTTTTGCTTGAACCAGTGTTTTTCCGTATGATCTTACAGCCGGACCTTTCTATGTCAAATATACTATCCTTTTATTCATCTTCAGTAATTCTCTTATACTAATTGTTGATGATTATATGTTTCCAGACATTTTTAAGTGTAACTTTGTCGTCTCTTAGATAGGATTCTTGAACATCTCATGCATGGTTTCTGGGACGCACTTCCTCATTTATAGCACGTGACGAACCCTACACTTGGCTGTGGCATGCACAGTTCACTGATTGATTGTCTTCGCTTATAACCGTCCGGCTTATTGCCATCTCTTCTCTTTCAGCCGTAATGGCAGCAAAGGATTCTCCTTCGCGCCTGCGCCGTGCAGTCAAGGGTAGGTCTGTTTGATCTTCTGCCTGCTCTAGATACCTATTGTTACAGAAAACAACCTTTTTCTCGTCAGAAGGCTGGTCCAAAGGACGGATATGCGCAATGCCGACCCGGCACCGCGAAGGTTCACCTCTCTAGCATGGGCTGCCATTCTTGGTCATGAAGAAACCTTCGAGTTCTTGCTTGCATCCGGTCATGACGATCGGGAGTTAAGCCGGGTATGAATTTTATTATTTCATCACGCTAGCTGTAAGAAAGTAAACCACGAAAACATGTAGGATTCCGAAAACAATACTATCCTTATGATCTTAGCAGATTGTGTACCACCGCCCAAGGTCCACAACTCCTCCGTGTCTACCCTTGACTTCAATAGTGCTGCGCTGCGGATGGCTCGACTCTATTACGACCGCTATCAGGCCGGCCATATGGACCTGTTGGATTGGTCGAATGTACAAGGTAGAACTGCGTTGCACCTGGCTGCTGTGAAAGGAAGCGAGGATCTGGTTCGTGTACGTCTCAAATCTTCTCTCTTGGAAAAAATCCTGGTTGACTCGCCTCGTTAGATGTTCTGTGATCTTAATGCGGATATCAACCTATCCGACAATCAGGGGAACTCACCGCTGCACTAGTGAGTGAGATTTGCTGTGTGAATCTAGCTCCTGGATTAATGGATGCCTAAAGTGCGAGCGCTTGGGGGCACGTCTCGGTGAGTTTTATCTGGAGAACATGCTATATGATACCTACGCCATACACGTTTTAGATCGTCCAACTCCTTATTGAGCGAGGGTGTAACTACAATTTACGCAATAACCAAGGTTTCGTCGCATCTGATTATGCTTACTCGTATGTCACTATGTCACTCATTTCTCATTCCTTCTGACAATACAATTACATAGCTTTAGCACTCAGGAAATGCAAAAAACAGCCGAAAAACAGTACGAGATCACCAAAAAGACACGTCGTATTGCCGTACAAAATGGTAGACCAGTTGATTATGGGTTATCAACGCCAATCAGCATTCCGCTCAGTATTCGAGATGCAACACCGAGGATACGGAGTGGATCCGGCACCAGTCGTACGACTGCTACTTCTGACAGCGGGGATATCGACGGCCCAGGCCAGATCCCATTGACATCCTCTTCTTCCCCCTCTCAACCTTCCACCACGGGATCCGGCTCATTCTTCTATAGTCCGAAAACGTCCATCCCTAATCCTCAATTACCTTCTACCAACAATGCGAAACCACCAACGAGTGCTTCGGTCATTAGTCCAGCCTCTGTTCTATCTCCGATTGCTAGCAGGGTACGAGTGCAGGATGCAGATGCTCGAGAAAAATATATGCGAAGAAACAGAAGTGAATCCTCGTCGACAGATGCCAAATCACAAACAAATGCGGCGTTTTCCAATGTATTAACAGTTCATGACGAAGCGCATAACGATTTCCCGCAAAGCGGTATCATCAGTCCGCGGAAGCTTCGGCCATCTGCATCTGCAGCACAACTACGACATACTCACGATGGCCCAAATCCTGCGAAGAATCGAATCCGAGCGGGGACCAATCCTAGCGCGAAGCCGACACCTTCAGTTGGACACCAACTTACTCGATCATCGTCAACATCAAATTCATTACGATCATCTACCACAACTGGAACGGATGAAGCTTCGAATGCTTATGCTGGTCCGCCAAGCCAATATGCCAAGTTTCCGGAGCCTCCTCTGCCGCATCAGGAAGAGTCAAGTACTCCTACTGCTTCTCGACGGAAGGGATTCCAAATTTTGTCTAAACCCTTACATGCTTTGGACCATTCGTCCAATCATCGACGTGGCATATCTGTTACCGCGGTGCGTGGACCCTAGGGATTGCAGCTGGTCTGTACTCCCGAGTAGAATTGTGTCATCAGCGTTGTATGATTATCTGTCGTCTGGACTTTGTTTGGCAAATGTTTTCTTCACGGATTGTATTTATCAGATTGCGTGTACAGTAGAGGAAGGATCAAGGTCCGTGGTCAGGTGGAGGAGTACTATTAAATGTCAGCATCCAGACATTGTATGAACCTGAGTTAAAAACGTCCGAGTCGCTGGTTTAGCCCAGTTCCTAAGTCGGCAGAAGCCGAATTCGGCGTGTTGCAGCGCATGAGTGACGCCGGTAATTGGCATCTACAAAAGCGGACCTCATGTCTCTTGGCCACCCAACGGCCCCCCATACTCCATGATTCCTTCAGCCTCAGACAGCGACCCAGACCCTACCACTCAGATTGCTTGGCCTTCTAGACATGCCAGGGGAGCAAGTCGCCCTCACACAGGCTCCAACGGCAGCCTGGAGTTGAGTGCGACACCACGAAATGGCGGCCAAGATCCAACAAATCCTGGAAAGCGTACACTGTCGACAAGGGACCTAATAACCCTCAGTATATCTATGGCTGGTGCACAGATAGCCTGGACAGTGGAGCTAGGGTAAGCTAACAGCTGATCATGTTCCGGGAGGCACAGACTCACCGCCATTCTACTATAGTTACGGAACACCATTTCTCTTGAGCCTTGGGCTTTCGGAACAGTTGACGTCACTCGTCTGGTTAGCGGGTCCTATCAGCGGGTTGATAGCACAACCCGTCATCGGTAAGTTCTTTTATATACAACCCGCCGGTTGAGTGATTTACGCCATGTGGGCGATAAGGGGCTGTCTCCGACTCATCAACTTCGAAGTATCGCAGGCGGTTCTGGATTATTCTTTCAACAGTCGCTTTGGTTATCTCAACTCTTACGTTGGCATATTGTGTCCCTCTTGCCGAGTTTTGGGTCGACATTTTCGCCGTTGGTTCTGGTGACTGGGATGAGTCCAGGAAAGATAAGGTACGCATTCGCTTTGACACATCCAGCCGTATTCAATCTCAGCGCCTCAGGCGAATAACGTCGCTATTGTATTCGCCATCATCTCCTTCTATGTTCTTGATTTCGCTCTCAATGGACTCCAAGCCTCACTTCGAAATCTTCTTTTGGATATTTCCCCCCCAAACCAGCTCAATACTGGTAACGCCTGGCACAGTCGTATGACAAATGCCGGCAATATCGTCGGTTATGGCTTCGGTGAGCTTTAATGAACCTTTCGGCAGTATGACTGGCTCATTTTATGTCTCAGGTTTCTTACCCTTGGCTAAGCTCCCAGTCATTCGGCTCATCAAGGGATCACAGTTCCGAAAGTTTTGTATTATTTGCATTGTCATTTTAGTAATAACGGTGGCCATCACTTGTGTGTGTCATGAGGAGGAAGAACGACCAAAAAGGGAGCAAAGTCACAGGTAATGAATTCGCTAAATCCTCTCGTCGGCTGGAGTTGCATTTAACATCGATACATAGTAGCGGCTTTCGAGAAGTCCTCGACAACATCCGAGCTGCCGTTCTTCGACTTCCCAAATCTATTCGCCGAGTTTGTTATGTCCAAATTTTTGCTTTTATGGGATGGTATGTGATAAAAATTGCGAGACCACGAGATGCTGACTTCAGTATATAGGTTTCCATTCTTGTTCTATTCGTATGTCCACTCTAGCTTCGCAATGATGATTTACTTAGTCCAACTAGGACCACTTACGTTGGTCAAGTCATGGCCCATGAATTGGATCGAGAACCAGACTCTGAACTTGCAACTCGGAGAGGTGAATTTGCGATGCTAATTTATAGTGTCGGTATGTATACATCTCTCCTCGATTAATCCCCAGTTGAGTTGACTTCAATCAGTTGGTGTTATTGCTGGAACAATTCTTCCTCACCTTGCAAATCGCGATCGCCGACTTCTCGGGCGTAGAACCGACGTTGATGAGGATGCAGAAATGACCCGACTTCGTGAAACCGTTAGACAATGGAAAGTTGACGCTGCTCGCCAAGGAAAACCTTTGAAACTTCCAACAGTTCCTTTTCTCCTGAGGAATATTTGGTCCGGTGCCATGCTTCTGTACGCTCTCCTGACATTTTCGACCTTTTTCATCAAGACGGTCACTCAGGTAAACTGTCTACGAAACCCCTCGTTTTTTTTAGTCAGAATTCAAGTTTTCGTAGGCAACGATTTTTATTAGTCTCGTTGGCATCTCCTGGGCAGTTGCGATGTGGGCCCCATTCGCAATCATCATGGAGGTAGGTTACTTGTCATCCTGCCACTCAGTCTATGACTGAAATACCACCAGCTGTTGAAGGAACCACTCAAACCTGCCACTGACTTGGCTCTTGCTAATTGCCCACCTGGTCGCACTCGACATATATCCACATCTGGGCTTAGGCGAAAGAACGGAGAGAGGGCACCTCTCCTTCGACGCTGGTCATTAGACGAGTCTGGTGTTGTG
>Ga0153937_1000644_pt1 | contig 12924 bp, 16 predicted proteins | sample TSNY021MetaG_FD_104680 | JGI IMG/M metagenome (GOLD analysis project Ga0153937, IMG submission 104680) | Attine ant fungus gardens microbial communities from New York, USA - TSNY021 MetaG | ecosystem: Host-associated > Fungi > Mycelium > Unclassified | place: USA: New York, Robert Murphy County... | reverse complement strand
GTGTATCTATTTGCATCTTTTGTTCCTAAGTTACTTGAGTGGGTTAGTCCTTTCCAACAGTACTTTCCAACTGCAGCAGATGATGAGTTTGGGCTAAATCAATACTTCTCAAGCTTGGGTACAACATTAGGCCTATTTATATTAGTAGGGACAACCAAGGGTCCATCTTTATGTCCAGAAATCCAGTAACAGAATCCTGAAATAAGCACATTGATATTTGGTATTGTGCCATATGTGATTTCATAGCTCAAGGGAAGATAAGTCTGTTCTATCTGGAAAGAAATGAAAATCCAGCAGACATGTTGACAAAAAACTTTTTAAATCAGGTCAAGTTCTGTGAATTTGAATACAGCTGGGGCTAACTTTTTATTGTTAACGTCGATGGTGAAGTGGTTATCATGCTTGCCTTCCAAGCAAGCGGCACGGGTTCGATTCCCGTTCGGCGTACTCTAGTGCAACTACACTTGCATGTATATTCTATGCACTAAGTGATGGGGAATGTTGACGATGCCTCTCCATTTCTTATTCTACCTATAGTATGCTAGTCTATTTTAGTTCACAAGGGATCATTCCCATCATACTACTTTCCTTATATAAAAGCCTTGTCTCTCTCTTAACATGTCATACGCATTTGCTTTGCCTCTCTCTATTCTAAAGTACAACTCAAGTCATATTTAGGTGAGTTCATTGGTGCATTATGCCACTGCGTGATGTTCACTAGCATTGCACAGAAAGAAGAGGGATGTTCCTTCCGGGAAGACAGCAGTGAGGTGATGTTGAGCAAGAGCAAGGGAGGTGTCAGCGAAGAGAAGTGCGTGGACTGGAATTCAGATTGCATGCCACCCGAATCGCACAGCAGCTGTCCATGATAAATCTCAACGCTCGATTCCTGAACATGGTCGATTTTCCCAGAACTGCATCGTCCGATCGTAAGAGCCTATCATTTCCATGTCTCAGACATACACGATAAGTGACCCCATCTGCAACACATCTCAATGTAAACTTCTGCATACCAACCCATACCACCCATCCAGAGAGCTTGTGCAGGACTCGATAATTGACTCTTGACCTCATTCCATTTGTCTGAATCCAATTTTTCTCAACTTGATCAATGTCATATTGGACTCAGCATGTTCTTACTTGTGTTCAGTTCACTTCCCTTTTCTACATTCCCCGATCATCGCCCCAAGCCTGGTATTATAGAACAACTCGGGCGAATTTTCAGTGATATTTCAGCCATTCGCAATTTGGCTGTAAATATTTTATTCCATGCTTAGTTGGGTTAAGATTGTCTCGAGACTGATTCACATACCATAGATTGTGATCACGCCTCGACTGGCAGACACGATAGTTAAAGAAGATGATTCTCGTGGAACTTTCAAACAGGATGCGAGAGGAATACTGATGCCTCTGGTGGGTGTTTCCTGTCTTGCTCTCCCGTATCACTTAGGCGTCTCATTTTAGATATATCTACCATCAGGTCGCTTTTACATCTATGCTTTGTGCCTCTGATTTGATATACCTCAAGGACTATGTAACCCCCATTGGATACACCACAGAGGTCCATTGCTCAGACTATGGCACAAAAAGAGGCATATACCTTTTCTCATTAACTTGATACCGCGAACAGCAAGCTGGGACATTTGCGTTGTCTTGTACATTGAGAGCGGATTATTAGTGCTGAATTATTAGGAAGAGTTCAGTTACAGGGGTTTTATGAAAGAGGTCCCTTGTATGAGGCTGATTTAACATGCGCCAATGGATGGTACTTGGATCGTCTCTTTACTAATCGTCCATATCTTACAATGTGCCCTGGGATCTCTTTCACCGTGTATTTGGTTCTACAGTGCATGGTTTTGCCACGGCAGCCTTTGCAGAAGAATCCGTAGTCAGCCTGCCGGCCACCATTAATCAGAACCGGCACCGTGATGATGGCTATGAATCGCTTAGGTTCCCTGGTGGGTTTGTCCAACTGTGGAAGACCACTGACCATCGGACTCTGAGCCACTGCCTGGCGATCGTAGAATCGAAGTCGCCTCCGCCGAAAATTCTCCCCCCCCAACTACTGTATCGCCCAGACAGGCTCAGGATGCTTGGTGGACTTTCCAACTTGAAGACTCTGCAGAGCTCCTAAAATTGCTCTGTGGCTCTGCATTGGAGGTGAAGAGTCTGTACGCTTCGTGAAATATGACGGGGAAGAACTCTGGCCTCTCGGTGAAACAGAAGTAGCAGACGCAGCGACGATCTATAAGATAGAGATGGCTGCCGAAGCAATTGAAAGTGGAACACCGGGTTGTACAAAGCGTTTTGTACAGTGTACCACAGTCAAAGGCGTCTGCTTGGATGCTGGCGCGGATGATGTTAGGGCAATGGTTGATGATTGTAGTGTACTGGCGGACTGAATCGACAAGCTACATTGCACGGTGGCTGAGGCTGCGGAAGCGAGTGAGGAATGTCTAGCTGCAACAGGACCTCGATGATGAGTTCTACGGGTAGCCTATCGAGCTGATTGATGGCAAAACCGGTGTGCAATTGTGTCGGCCATTGTCGAGTGGACACCGTGTTTTGAGATGTACATCATCCAACGTGTTGTCGAGGAAATCTTTCATCAGATAGCCGCATCGCAGTAGATTATTTGTTTTCATCGTCAAGCAGTGGATGTGTGCGCCGTGATATTGAATTTTAGACTAAGCGCCTATCGTGACCGTGACACATGACAAATGCTAAATGTCTGAGTGTCATTGTGAGTTGAGACTGATTGGGACCAATGGTTGCTATTTTCCTCATAATCAACCACCATGTCTACCCATCCACCCCGTCCTCTCCATCTCGTTACAAATTCAACAACCTCAACACCGACAATTGATACCTTCCACTCGTCACCACCGATCTCTAGGTTCCAGCACTCAGAAAGATTAACAATGATGGCTTTGGCATCATTTTCGAGCTCTTCACCTACCATAGGTGGTTTTGATACCACAACGAGGACGAAAACCTCACGTCGGAAGTCATCAATAGGATATTTTCCACCAGACTCGATAGGTAGCCCGTATCGAGGCTCGCTCATAAGGGGAAACTCGTTTGGAACGCCAAGCTCGACTTCGTCAGCAACTCAAGGACATGTAAAGTCTCGGTCAAGACCACCATCAACAACGTCACCGAAATTAGAAGTAGACACATCTTCTGGATCCCCCGCGCGAGTACGTCAGCCAATAACGCTGATGGAAAGGTGCGTGTGCGCTCCTTTCAGCCTTGAACTTAACTTAAAGTTGGTGCAACAGGAATGCAGGTTTGCTGCGGCTCATCGCGCAGAAGGAGTCAAAGTGTCTTGAGCTTCGGTCACAGCTTGAAACGCACGAAGCAGAGCTTGCAGAACGTGCGTATAGTGTCATGCCTTTGCGTCTCAATGCGTACTTATTCGGTCCGTTGTCTTCTCATGAAAGTGAAGCGAAAATGGCAAAAAATAGTCAACAAGGGCCTTGAATGTGGACATCGTTCTGTGGCTAGTAGTGCTGATGCTAGCACTATCGTCTTTGACGGAATCAAAGAAGGTGTACAAGGGGTGAGCAGATTACTTTCAGCTAGATTCTCGTATACTCCGCCTCCATCCTCGTACCCCACCGTATCCACCCAATCAGGACGATGTCTTCCCTCGTCCCTCAATAAATATCACTGTGCTCAAGAGTCAAATTCCTCAATTTCAACGTACATGACATCACGGTCAGACAGCATGCCTGGTCGGTCCTCCCAATCTTCAATGTCCTCGTTCGGAGAAGACCGAAGGGGAGCTTTAGAGGAAAATTTGTGTTTGGAAGGCGAAAGAAAAATGGATGACAGTCATGGCAACGGCGAATCTCAAGTCCAGGTTCTTATGGTGCGCGACACCGGAGCTACGCCAACCATGAGCCCGAATCCTGAATTTCACCAACAGAAGCAAAGGCGAGATCAAGATAACTGTGTTTCCGCTTCTCTCTCTACTCTGCGACTTAACGATGCAAATATCGAATGTGTAAAGTCAACTATCACAGGAGATTTTAAGGGGCAATTGCGGACTTGCGACATTCAAGCTACAGCTGTTCAAGCGCCTGGGCAGATATCGCGGGAGGCGCAATTCGATCTCGAACAACTCGATTTCTCATCGCTTGCACCGTCAGTTCTTCCTTCCAGTCAAGGTAATAACGCTATGTGTACCGAAACATCACTGCAACCCGTATCCTCACCTTCGCTCTCATACGTTGGACGGGGAGGGTCAGCGCCTATATCGTCCATACCTGGTTTTGGGTTAACAGCTGGAGTAGCCACCGTTCCCTCGCCGCCTGTTTTCTCCTGGATGGATAACGTGGGAAAGAAGTTGAAGGAACTGCAGAAGAGCTCGGCGTGCGTTGTTCTATCATCAATCTCATTCATTTTAGATTTATATCCGGTGACAGATTTACAAAGAACCAAAAGCGTGCCTCGTTGTTTTTGTCCGACATGACAAATTCAGCTGTCAACATGTTGGTTGCTTCATCAACTATCGCTCAGGAACCCTCCTGTTCTATGACAATTGATGCGGCTGGAAAAGCGTCAGATCTACAAGTTGCACCGGCATCACCTAATCCGAAGTTCTCGGGGTCGTTGTTAGATGATGAGGACAAGAACGAAACTGCGAAGTTAGGCCCAGCGGCTGTGTTACAGCCAGTGACTCCGGTTCCTGCATTATCAAAGAAGATAGGAGTGCAAGCGAAGAAAGAAGAAACTGATGAAGAGGAGTGGAATTGGTAATAATTCCGTGCTGTCTAGGTTTGGCACTGTATCTTCTTATTCGTCCGCACGATGAACAACTTGAATTCGCGGTTCTCCTCGAACAAACTCTTGCTCAATCCTTCAAGACATTTTCATGTTGATTCAATCATTGTATTACCTATTTCGTTTTACATACAACAGGGCTATATCTTGCATTTTTTGACGTATATGCCAGGCCTCATGTGGTGGGTCAACATGGTGGGTAACATCCAAGCTGAGATGCCCATCGCGAATTGGATTGGAGGATTGGTACAAGTTAACATCGAAATGTATTAGAGACGTTTACCGAGATGTTTACGAAGAACATCATCTACTGCCCGTTACTTTGAGTGAGTGTCCGGGGTCCAGCTCCTGGGCTGATTTATATACCCAATATAAGTCTCCTTCACTGTTTTTATACTCTGCATCTGTCTATTTCATCGCCCTTTCGCTCGAGTATCACCCAACTTGGATCTATAGACAGAATTTACCAGACACGCTTCCAGTCTTTGTACGCTTCTCTTCACCTCCTGCGTGTTGCTCAAATCCTGTCCGCGACCATGGAGGCAACAAAGGATATCCTGTTTGGTGGTGTGAGTAATTTCCTAGAATTACCACAAAGCATAATTAAACGCAAGTATAGATCGCAGGGATGGTATCAAAGGTGTTTGAACATCCATTCGATCTCACCAAGGTTCGACTACAGGCACAAGTCCTAGACTCAATAGCACGCTTCAGTGGCCCTCTGGATTGCCTTTACAAGACATGGAAGTACGAAGGAATTCGAGGTTTGTATCGCGTGAGTCGCTACCAACTCATCTTTAGAACCGCTACTCACATGCGCCCGTTCTAACTCAGGGGTTGCCTGCACCTGTGATGGGTGCCATGGCAGAGAATGCTGCTCTTTTCCTTTCTTATCGCGAATTACAGAACATGATTAAAAACCTGAAGGGATACCCGACGGAATATCAACTACCTATTGGACAACTGATGATCGCTGCAGCTGGAGCAGGTGCTATTACAAGTTTCGTTCTGTAAATCTTGCTTTTTCTATATATTTCTTGTCTGATTCGTTTTCATGAAACAGTACTCCCATCGAGCTCGTTAAATGTAAAATGCAAGTCCAACAACTCGTAGCTCAGCCTTCTGCAGCTGTTGCGACACCTACGGGGTTGAGTGCAGCAACCAGCATTGTTACTGGCAAAACTCCTTCATCCTTACCTCACACTGCGAAACCACCAGGACCGATCGCAGTTCTTGCTTCTGTCCTTCGTACAACTGGGATCCGCGGCCTTTGGCTTGGTCAAACAGGAACATTTATCCGAGAGACTGGCGGAGGTGCAGTGTGGTTCGGCACAAAAGAATACATAGCGAACATTCTCGTTCGTAGACGGCTTACTAAACAAGGTCTTCCGACAGATCCGGCCACTGTTGGAGTACATATGAAGGAACTGAAGGCTTGGGAGTCGGCTGTTTCTGGTGCCTCCGCTGGTGGGATGTTCAATCTGGCATTATTCCCTGCAGATACCATCAAAAGCGTGATGCAGACAGAGGAAGAGTTGAGGCCTCTCAGTAGAAGAGGGAATGGCAGGCTCAAACCGTCTTTTTGGAGTACATTGAAGGAGATGTATGGTAAAGGTGGTATTCGAGGATTCTACGCTGGTTGCGGTATCACGATTGCACGATCAATACCGAGCAGTGCGATTATTTTCCTGACTTTCGATGGGCTGACGAAACATTTCGGGTAAAGTATTGTGGGTGACTTGCACCTTTGTGAGAAACAAGTAGCGCCTTGCGCCTGGTTTCAGATTATGTAGTGGTCAGTAAAGTTCCGTAAAACTCATTGATAATAGTTCTAATGACAGGCCGTGCTTTACATCTGGTGAACCTCATTCAGTAGGAGCGTTGATTTCAATGCCTCTACATTAGGTCCACTAATGTGAAGGATCAATCAGTCACTCACTGTTTTATACCAAATAGACAGATGTGTCGTTCAATACAAAACCATGCAAGAAATATCAAATAAACAATTGACTATCCTATGTTACAGCTTGACCCTCTACAGTCATCATAAAAACACCTGCGAGTGACACATCGTCCACACTCAATTTTAAATCCACACGGCTTGGATTGTGGCTTATTGAGGAACTGCAAATCACAATCGTATGATTTTTCTCAAAGAGCCCTTTGAAAACTCGCCCAAATCTTCGATCAACTCGAACTCTGAGTCTCTGCAAAAGCCATATCTATCTGGCAAGCTGCGTTTGAGCAATCACGTTTTCACATAGTTTGACGGTGGCGCCGCAAATCGTGATTGTATCCGTTATGCGAGCGTCATCGGCAAAGTTATTGTTGCGGTCATGAACCTTCGGAGAATTTTTCTCGATCGGTGTCGTTTCACAGGCGTCATCAAATCATGTTCAACTTGACTAGCTAAAATTTTCCTGCCGTTTTTCGTTAGATGATGCTTGATCCATTTGTGGAATTGGAAAATGCCTTTTAGACAATGCTGTCTTGCATTGTTTTCAGGCAATTTGAAGGGATTGTCTGAATATCAAGAAAGTCTGGAGAGTGATATTTAACAACAGGGGACTGAGAAACCACATTGAATTCTCAGTCTTCGTTATCTATACTTCAATTTTTTTTTCATCCAAGATGGAGTGGGGTGATTGATGACTGGGCTCCTTAGGACGATGAAAAATTCTCCTACCTTATTGTCATTACCCCTTCTGTCTTGACTTCCCATACCGGTATCCCAATCGCTGCCAGTATCGTTGTCATCCTCTCTTTTGGCATTATCTGACCTGCCATTTCCAGAGAGAGCTCCACTTGACATTGTCCTGGAAAATGATAAATTTGAAAGAATCTCGAACCGGATGTGTTGATCTCTTGTTCACCTTGTCTCAATGGCAGTCGGTAGACAGTTTTTGGAAAGCTCGGCGAAGGAGATCAGGGAATAATATCCAAAATTAATGAAAAGTATTCGGTACGTAGGGTGCAAGTGTCGTTCGAGGTCAGCTCTTTTTGGAGGTAATTTCAAGTCCTTCCCTATACTTAAACCTATACAATCAGTACTGGAATTGCATCATCAGGTACATGCACACATTTCTCTACTGGGTCTTGCCGACCGAGAGCAATCGAGAGTGTTTATTGTATCTCTATCGCGTCCTAGTTTACACATGAAGTCAGGTGACCTTCCTTGGTAAACGTGTTGCGATCTCGTGTTTTTTTCCTTCAAAAATTTCTAGCGTGGTGCTCAATCGCAGTCGTGGTATGACGCTTATTGTCACAGAGAGGGATAACATGAATCAAGAAAGAGAGCTGTGGCTTTCGCCTGAAAATGTCTCTCATCTATCTATCTCCCACTGTCGCTTTATTGAACTCTTTCTTCTGAAGGACTTGTGGATTTTTACCAAGGATCATAGACCAGGTCAAACCAAGCGCCAAGATCTCAAAGAGCTTCTTTCCAAAGTGTTCTTACCTGTCGGTTTTCCCAGAACCGTGACCCCTGGTGAGGAATTTTGCATTTTGTGTCACATTGATTAATTTAATTATCACCAGACTATCTCCAGTATGGCGTCCCTCGAAGTAGTCTGTAAGGCAGATGACTGAAATTCTTCAATCAAGGTATCAGATCCTTAATGCTGCTCAGGCCTTCTGTAACTCTCTAGCGAGTCTTCTCGCCTCCCGCGCCGTGCTTGAGGGTTAGTACATGCTCCTCCCAGTTCACCTACACCTACAGTAACGCACTTCTGTTAGGCATGGGTGTCGGTAATTCCTCCGCTACAGCCACAGAGGCGATGCTTCTCTCAGTTCTTCAAGATGTTTTTGGTCGAATAACAAGTGAATCGTCCTTGAACCCCCACCCCAAGATTTGCTTCTCACAAAGTCCTGGTTTGCAGCTATTGTTAGTGCCTATTATTTGGGTACCTCCCTAGTGCCTGAAACAAAGATGTACCGGTTTCTAGCGGACATCATGAATGATCTGGCTGTAATCATTGATGTTTTTTCTCCCGTCCTGGGTACATTCTTTCCTTGGGCACGTGTTGCTGCCTTGTGTGCGAGTGCAACGCTGAGGGCTCTCTGTGGCATTGTTGCTGGTGGCTCCAAAGCTGCTATCTCGTTGCATTTTGCTACACCATCCACAGGTTCAGGCGATCTTGGTGATCTCAATGCGAAAGACTCTAGCAAAGAAACCGTTCTTGCCCTTGCAGGCATGCTGGTGAGTAGTCTGCTTCATCTAGTTGGGAGTGAACTGCTCACGATCCGCAGCTCGGCAGTTTCCTTATTCCACTTATAACTTCTCTCTGGGCAACATATATCTCCCTATTCATCCTTGTTGTTCTGCACCTTACTATCAACTACTACGCGGTGCGAAACCTCGCCTTTCGTTACCTCAACAGGCAACGGGCATCGATCGCATGGCTGCTTTACAAGGCTCACAAAAAAGTACCGACTCCTCAACAAATAGCTGAACACGAGTTTATCTTCGATCGTCCTGGAACAATTCGCGATTCATTAACACACCGTATCATCGGCGTTTTTCATATGGGCTCTGCACCTCTGGATGTGTTGTGTGGCCCAACACTCTCCTTCGCCTTCCTTCACAAGTTTCGCAACCAGAATTATATCGTTTGCTTCGACCCAAAAACCTCTTTCTCTACTCATGCTGCAGATAACCTGGATCGCTATCCTATTGTCCACGTATGCTTCAGGGAGAAATTTACGGCAGAAGATCAACTTAAAGGCTGGCTGCACGCGGTTGAACTATGTCGGCGCATCGCTTCCGAGAAGATATCCAATTTCCAGAATCCTGAAGTTCAGGTAGAATTGATAACATCTACTCATGAATATATCAACTCTTCTTCGGTGGCGAACGACTTTGTGGAAGAGCTCAAACGCGCCGGGTGGAATACTTCGGAAAGTTGTGTCATGTCTGGGTCGGGCCCTAAGGCATTGCTTTCCACTTATGCGTTGACACCAATGGGAGAAACGAAGCAACATTGAATCCAGTCGCCGAAGTCGAGGTAACCCCCACTACTCAACAATCAATCTCTGCAGGTAGCCGAGAGCAACTCATCAAGGATGCTCTTTTGCATGTAAAATCATCGACCATAAAGAGATAATCAACTTAGTGAGCCAAGGCCGTGTCATGGCCCACCAGAATGCACCAAAATGCGAGGCACTACTTGATTTCAAAGTATTTCTGTGGCTCCTAGTAGATACAAATCTCTGGATGAATACAAGACAAGACAAGACAAGAAATTACTAATACTTGGTACATGGAAAAGAAGGTTAGACATCTGTAGCATGAAGAGACTCAACGTCTAGTGCTAAGCGGTTTCCATGAGGATCCCGCATCGGATAAGCCAAAGGCGTTTGTATTGCTCGACTGGTCGGATGGCGGAAACCCCGAACTGCGGACGGGTAGTCCTGCACTCGTAGGTCCTTGGGTTTGAAAAGAGGATCGGAACCCTGTGTTAGGCATTGATGAGATAGAAAGGAATTTATTGTGTTGGGGTCTATCTTCAGTGTTGTACTGCGTAGAATTAAATTTATTGGAGGTATGTCAAAGTGAATATGGTGAACGTACCTGGAATTCGAAGCCGATCTGATCTTCATCTGAGAGATCTAATAACTTTACCATTCTCTTTCCGATTGTGTTCAATTTCTCGACATCGTCTTTGCTCCTTGTCCACAGCTGGATTCTGTCCACCTTTGATCTCAAGCTTACAACAGCACCGCAAATCTCGTCCCCTTCATCTAGTTCCTCCCCTACGAGCGCCATTGCCAACCACGACCAAGACCGATCGAGCAGCTCAGGATTATTCTTCATCGTTAACACCCACTTTCCACCATCAGCGTTTGCAGGATCCTCCCACATGGGCTTGATTCCTGTCTTGAAGAGGTGATAATTGGAGTTCTTCTCTAGTTTTGAAGGGGGCTTCAGCCAATTGAAGTATCGGCAGAAGGCTTCGACCGTGTTGAATTCACCGATGACGGTCAGCCCAGCTTCGTAGTCCTGCGTATCAGGAGGATTGTTGGTGTAAGATCCTGAAGTTTCCGTTGTGGGGGGCTTTGGTACAGTGGGTACAGTTGTGAACGGGTATTTGGTTTTTGTGTCATGATAGATTGTCCTGAGGAGGTAGATAAGTCAGAAATTCCCCTGACGTCTTGCTGGGAAAAACCATAAAAGAGTTTTCAGAGGAAACGCACCACGGGAATTGCAGTGGATGTTCTGGGGCCTTCATTTGGACACCAGGAGTCTTTGGATCCTCAATCATAGGAGCCTCAGGGGGCTTGGCGGTACCATCGATGCTGAGTTGACGGGCTTTGACGAGACGTGCAGTGATGGTATCCAGACTCGGAATGTTCTTATAACCAACCTTGACAGGCTTCTTCTCTTGCAGCGACGGGTTGTCCTGGTCCAGCTTTTCAAGTCGCTCAGATGTCAGTGCATCACCGGCTTCCCCGTCCATTGACCGCGTTTCAGAATGTGGAGGGGACGTTGATAAAGCTGACGGTGATGCTGAGCGAGTGTTGGGAAGATTGACTGCTGTTGAATCTAGGGTAGATGCGGATGTAGTGACCGAAGTCGAAGACCCGGTGCGAAGAGCGGCTACGGCGAGTCTCGGGCGAGATGTTGAATTGCTGTTCGGCTCTTTGGACTGCGCGCCCATAAAGGCAGCGAGCTTTTCGAGAGGAGGAGGCCGCATAGCGCCAGAAGGAGGCCTCACGGTGTTTTCACGAGCAGTATCTGTAGAGGCCATTGTGGTCGTGGAACAAACAACGTAAACATTCACCATCAAAAGATCTGTTCTGACACGCATCATCATTGATCGATTTTTACGCAATTCATACTCAATGTTTGATTATATTCATTATGAAATTCCTACTCATTTAGAAGGTGGATGCTCCAGAGCTCGGGGCGCTTATTACAAACAGCGAACTACTGTACTGACCACATCGTCAAGTATTGGCAAAAAATCATCGAACGCCGATCTCATCCCTAGAGTCAGAGTCACTAGTTTAGGAAACAGGCGGCAATCCTTCTCCAGCAGCTGCACCATTTCCGAGACCCAAATTTCACCTTCAACATTTTTTCTCTCATTTTGGTCCTTCTCGAGAATCGTGATGCCAACTTGTAGTACCAGAAATTTTCGTGTCTTCCGCACTCGCCAGTCCTCGCCGCTAGAATCTATCCAGGTCGAGATAACTATGGAGATTAAGGCATGTTTCACTCCTCAAACTAGATCATCCCTACATCTCACACCACGGGTCAATTCCATTCATGCTGTTTGACTGAGGTGGGCGACAATCAGAGCTCACCATGGCTAGGAACAGCTGCGATTAGCTCAGAGTGAGGACGTCAATTGTCTGAACAGCAGGCGGCAGGTGACAAGCGGCGAGGATACCATCCAGTTCCTGTGTTTGGCTGTCCTTATTCGAAGCAAGCACCTCTCTCATTGCCACCTGGACTGGTGCACCTCGGCAAGAACGGCTGACTTGATCCCCATTCTGTACTAGCTAGAGGGTTTTGCCGAACTGATGGTACATGGACCACATCCGTTGTTATCACTTGCATCGAGATTAGTCAGGTGAACCGCATTTCGCCCAAGTGGCTTGTTCATTCCTTGGATAAGAGATCGGGTTAAGCACGGTCCGGATATCGCGCTATTTGCACAGATCCCGATTTGTCGGCACTCCTTCCCAGTGGCTCAGCAAAGACACTTGATTGTGTATGCCACTTCCTCCATGGTATTGGCTTGTCTGTCTTTTCAGAGGATGATTCTGGGCCGACCAACGATGACCTCCACCTTTTTCTTTTGTTTGGCAATTCGGGGCAGCCTAGTCACCACTGGACCCGTGATCAAGATCTGTAATCTGTTATAGCTCAGGCACCGCGGACGTGATGCGATTTCAAAAAAAGGTATAAGAGCCTTGATCGTATTGTTCCACGATACCAACCCTCCATCATGTCCTTTGAAGCCCTCCTTGCCGCCAAGTATCCCCGCTTTGAACTCGATGCCTACTCTTCCCTCCCTGCCCCCTGTTCTCTACCTTCCATTTTTCTGAACGCCACCAAAGGTCGAATTCAGGACGGGACCCCATCGTGCCGGAGGCGTCAAGCCCCAAAACGCTTAGCTTCCCCGTCGAAGC
>Ga0153937_1000643_pt1 | contig 12948 bp, 15 predicted proteins | sample TSNY021MetaG_FD_104680 | JGI IMG/M metagenome (GOLD analysis project Ga0153937, IMG submission 104680) | Attine ant fungus gardens microbial communities from New York, USA - TSNY021 MetaG | ecosystem: Host-associated > Fungi > Mycelium > Unclassified | place: USA: New York, Robert Murphy County... | reverse complement strand
CTGTGACCGAGAATGGCTCACTAGTGATGTAGCATATATACTGTTTAAAATAGATCCAACATCTTGATATTTGTTGAACTTATGTGCACACAACTCCAGGATTCTAGGATGGAAGAATCCTGGAATAGCCCTCAGCAGGTCCTAGCAAGACTACATTAACCCTTTGTGATGGCACAGATGTCAGCATCAAGTTTAACACAGAAAAGCAAAAGCTTGTTTATCTGTGCAATCTCTGTGTAGAATCATTCACAAAACCCAGTAATAACTCATTACACCGTGTTGAGGCACACCGAGATAGCCAGTGTTGTACAAACATTCCCATTCGGTGTACCCTATGCCTGGCAGATGAGAATGGTAAACAAACAACAATATGGAAGTACAATACCTGGATCCATATTGCTACAGCTCACACTGACCCAGTTGATCTGCGAAAAGTACCTGATATCCCCTACAGCCTGCAACTTGCGATGCATGTGTCGAAAAAGGAAGAGTATCTTCTTGTAATACCTGAAGAAGCCACAGAGACTTACCGAGAAGAAAATAAAGTCCCAGCAACAAGTGATATTGAGGATATGGAAGATTTAGATAAGGTAGCAGCTAGTGAAGGAAAGAAAAGGTATCGAGGCAATTCTATAGGAGATGCTCCTCCAAACAAGCAGTCAACTCAGTAGGGACTGTATATTAATAAGCAAAGATAATCCTTTTTAGGAAGCCATCAGGTGGGACCTTGAAAGTAGCTGTCAAGCACCGGAAGGTATAGTTGTTTCGCGAATTCCTCTGTTGCCACCCCCCTGGGATTAGGCATTTGGTATTTTTAATCCCAGTAGATGATGTTGGGTGTCTCTCTGTGATTGACCTTACCTTTGCAAACGGAAAAGCAACGCAGCACTCATCGTACTCATATTCTGTGTGTTAGATGTGGTAACACTGGATCAAAGCTGATGTCTTGTGCTACTTGTGCATATACATTAGCCTTATGTTAGTCACAGTGGATCCACTCATCTAGCTTCATTTCCAATGCTGCCAGATATCCAGAGAATTACATATTCTTTCACATCTCGGTCTACTATTCTCCTTGGACTCGTTAACACTTCTCACAAAACCACTTGAACTACTCAATTAGGTTATCACAATAAACATGACCTTCTACATGTTGCATTGTCCACTCATCATCATCATCATCATTATCATCGTCATCGTCATCACATCATATTTATCAATCTGGTAAGGGAACCTTGGACAAGCGGTTATCGTAATACCAAATCTTGAATGCATAACCATCCTTCTTCAGCGAAACATATGCCTCGTGCAATCCCTCCGAAACAGTGCGCTCATACTGCACAATATGCAAAGAGAATTGTCTTGTTTTATGAGGGTCACGGAAGTGAAATAATGGAACCATATGAGAGGCAATTTCTTCTTCCATTTGTGCTCTGTCTTCCGCATAGTATTCATTATATGGGTATACATCGATCTCGGCAAGTAGTGGCAAAACGCAACAACCCTCCCAATCATTCATCCTGTTGAGTAGTGACAGGAACTGAACAAGAGTTCTACAACCATGAAATCGAATCATTTTTAAGCCTTTGAGTTTAACAAAGACAAACTCCGTGAATTCATCCGACCACGCCTCGGCATCGAAAAGGTGTAGCTGGGAAATGTTTGGAGGAAAATTTGAGACTAGGGAGCGCAAAGCACTCATTTCCTCCTCTGCTAGACCATTGGATGGGTCTGGGCTATGCCAATAGAGTGTACGAAGAAAAGGAAATCGAAGCTCATGGGATAAAAACTTGCATACCGACGATGTATCAAATCCCCATGACATATGCTCCAACTTGCGTGCGTAATCAGAGAGTCGGGGCATGTGAGGTTTTTTGGACCGACGGCAGTTCAAAGCATGAAACTCGACAAGATTGGGACACCGAACAAGTAAAGACATGCAATGATCAACTGGCCAGTAGTCGAGTTTTGATGAGGTGATCTGCTCCCAAGGTAATTGAACATCTCTAGGATACCCAAATTCTTCAAGCTGAAGCTTCCGGAGATGAGTGAAACCGTTCAATAAAATCCTTGGGTTGATTGACCGACCGGAAAAGAACGCTCCGGACGTTAATTTTAGATTCTCGACCATGGACAACCAGGACATAGGAATTTGAGGAAATCCCTGCATCGGTGACCAACAGACACCGTCTAGAATGAGTGTGTGGACCTTGGACACACATTCATGTAGTTTTTGAATTGTCTTCATGGGCAAATGAAGAGAAGAATTATGTTCAAAGAACACGCCGAGAAGGAAAGGTGAGTTGCCGGAATTGTTTACGTAGAGCAAGAGTAATTGCAAGTCTGGAACTTCATCGGATGAATTTCTAAAATATATGGTGAATTGGGACCAGAGCTTCGGAGCCGAAAGGATAACATCCCTCCAATGTGAACATATATGCCCGAGGCGCATAAATTCGCGCTGCGACTGACGAACTGTCCATCTGTTGCCACAAAGTACATAGGAGAAGATATGACATAGAATCTCAACCGGGAAGACCCTGGTTGAAGCCGTCAAAGTGTTTTGCTGCTGCAAACGGGTGACACGTCGAGTGCGCATTGCAAGAGGAACGGACACCGTGACGCTCGTGATTCCAGTCACTTGACCCAACATACTTATTACAATCATTCTCCATCGATGATATTCCGGGATACTGAAATCGTAGTACTAAACTATAACTGATCGCTGTCCACGCATATTCGTGTGTGTTGGATACATTTGACCAATATTCCATTAAGCTTTACCGGGGAGCTGCATCGTCAGCAGCCCAATTGGATATTAAGACTATGCAACTATCGGACATAGCTTGCGACAGGATCCCACGTTAGTTTGGCCAGAGCAGCTCCAATACTCCAAACAACGACCTGCTTTTCAAAAGTTGCCAGAGATCCCGACGTACACGATGATAGCGAGCCGATCCCTGGGCCACCCTGATCAAAATCAGAAGAAGACAGCAAGAAGAGACCGTCATTTATATCATTTCTCGCACCAAGCCACCCAATAAGTGCTAGGCCTAGGTTGAAATTCAATTCACTTGAGGAAATCGACATTGGATGGCGTATTGGTGGTGTTAGCAGTAAGCCAAGGGTTGCGTAAAGCCTCCTGGGCGGTGGTGCTGTCGGCACGAAAAGGGGGATAGCCGCAGAGGAGAACGTAGGTGGTGATGACTGTGCAGAAGGAAAGCAATGAGCTTGTGCTTCGTTTGTGCATGCGTGTGGAAGCGATCATATCTGTGGACCAGATGTCGACAAGTTTTCCGTGACCGGTATTTCTCATGACTTCGGGGCGACGTAATCGAAAGAGCCAATGAGGGAGGTGAGTTGCTCATTGGGAGAATGAAAGAACTTTTCTCTGTGAAAAGATGAACAAAAGGGGGGTCAAAGGTAGGAAATGGACTTGCATGCCAAAGTCGACGATGACGATGTCATGCTCGGTAAACTTGCCCTTTGCGAGGACGCGGTCAAAAAGCTCTTCGCCGGTGGCAAGTTCAAAAGAGAGGTAGCATTTTGTGCGAGACTCGAAGCCCTTGTAAAACCTGAAAGGATGAGCTGAGAGACAAGAAGAATACAAGGGGAGAGACAGGCGTTTAGAAGACAAAGTGAATTTATATAGCAGATTAACCACTTGCAATGTTATGCTTGTCTTGTTTTGCGGGGACAGCAAGGGTAAGATCAACTGCATTAAATATGATCTGTACGTCAAAGAGAGAAAGAGAGACATATCAGAGTTTTTTCATGACGAGGACACCGAGGAATCCTCTCTTGCTGGTCTTCAGACTACAAGCATATGCTCCCTCCAGACTGCATCTCAGATCAAAAAAAAAGATACGAATGAGATGATAACATGACAACGTACATAGTATGATCAAGAGAGGTAGTGCCTACCGGTGACACTTGATCAGGTGTTTGAATTCTGACAGAACCTCTGTCCAATACGTTGTCTGTGCCCTGTAGTCCCTTATGCATAATTTATCCTTTGGACCCTATGCATTTCCGTTAATCCTTTTGGAACTTGACCACTGAATAGCTGGTTTCCTCATGTGCGATTCTGGAAAGATAGTTAGTCCATGCCTGTCATAAGTGTAGGAGTGGACGTCTGCACTCGTAAAGGCCTATTATCCTAGATTAATCCAGTCGTTATGCAACATGACCGATGTGGTACTGCTGCCGATGCATTTCATGTTGATTAGTATAAACACTGCTCAGGTAGACATTATGTAGACATTCCACATAAATGTTCCGTTGCGGACTCTGCTCCCTCAGTCGTCTACTTACTACTACGATGCCTCCTGAGCTGATTATTTTGCACGGACTAGTCCTCAAAATGTGAAGATTGACAGAAGGCATATACTGCGACTGGATACGGGTCCTTCTTTGGGGGTAGCTCTCTAGGAGCGTGTCATCAGCGGTTGGCTTGGTTCCTCGGGTGGGAGTCCAATATGACCTTCATATCCAGGTATGTTTAATCGATGGCTGACACTGGTATTCGCTTATTCTGAAAAACAATAACCCCTTTGAAAAGACGCCTTATGAGCATAAACCATGAAATCATCTCTGAATTTGTCCCTGTCAAAAGCCTTGGCATAGAGGATTGAGATATCGTGAACTTCAGTCTGATAGGTGTGGATTGCTTCGTGTGTCGCGATGAGTCAATTGTATGCCATAACTTGCACATAAGCATGCTAGAAGACATTATTACAACCAATTTATGGAGAAGCACAGTAACCCCAAAAGGAGTTCGAATGAGAAGACCTAATTTAATTAGCCGCAGATGCGTTCGTGAGGTTCCTGCCATGGAACATCCAAAATTCGGAAAATCTCCTCCTCTGTCTCAGAAGCTACCAGAGTTCCTATGAAATAAATCAAATATCAGAATATAATCCAATCACGCTGAATTGGAAAGTAACCTTCATTGCTTTTAATTCTTGAATCTTTTGGATCTCGTACAACACCACTGAATAAGCCCCGCTGGTTCAAAGAGTACCCCATTTTATTAGCTTTAAGCCTCATTGCACGATTGAACTACGATTCATTGAAGATCATTGATGGCCAGTTAACACAATAGCTTACTATACCATCTCCCTGCGCATTTTAAATGAAAATCCGCAATCCATGAAGTTATATACGTACCGTATAATACAGCAAAGCAGCACCGCGGCTTTCCCATGGCACAGTAAGAAAGTCAATCCTGCGTCGACGTGAATTTGCATGCGGTAAACGGCAGAGGCCGCGATAAACACATTCGAGACTTCGCTGATCTTCAGGGACAGCAAGGTCCTCCGTGATAATTTCTTTCTTGCGTAGAATAGGAAGAAGCCGTGTTAAGATCCCTGCCAATCATCAGCATGAAGGGATAAATAATTTAATTATCATACCAGAATGCGTCTTGTCGTCATCAACGGGACGGGTTATTAGGATGTCAATGTCACCACAGTCGCTTTTCCCTCTTTGAGTAGAACGATATATTAATATCTATCCAGAAGAATTCAAGGTTCTTACCTTCTGTAGCTCCCCATTATTTCTACGAGCAGCTTGTGATCGATGGATAATGCTAGACTTGGGTTCATTCATAATCCAAGCATGTTTGATTCCAGTGCTTGCCTAGTGGTTTAATTAAATCGAATATGGCCTTTGCCTCACTGCGAGGCATGCGGCTATTGATGTCTAAGTCCAGATCGAAAGTATATGTAATTCGAGTGCACGAGAAGGAAAGAAGCCATACCATCGTAATAGTGTAGTCCAAGCAACTGAGCGGGATTCAAGCGTACACCTCCCCTCTGATTGCGAAGATCATCCAATGTTCGACAGCCCGCAGAATACCACTTGAAAGCAGTTGATATGCCTTTATAAGCACCATATCGTGTTAACGGATGCCATTGGAAAGTACGTCAAAGGCCACATACCAACGCCGTAGATTCCTTGAAACAATCGTGTAACTTGAACGTCGTCCGTTCGTTCATAGTTGATGCGTCCAAGATCGCCAGTTTGCAAAATTTCCATTATCTCAGCCAAGGTCAGAACTGCTATTGAATCAATATGCTTGTAGGATGGATGATTCTCACTTTCAAAGCTGTTTTGTCACCTACCCCTCGGATACTACGGGCTTCATTGTAAGACTGGATGCGTTTGGGGTACCCGCGGATCGCACGAATGCCTGTGTCTGTTAATATGCGTTTCAGGGATCAAGTCCAAAAATACCTCACTCTTAATATAGCTATAAGCCCGCCAACGATCTTCTTCGCCAAGTTTTGCTTCATGGAGCTCCTGTAGTTCTTGGAGCTTGAAATGATTAAACATGATACTCGTTCAGGATAAAGGGAGGATCCTACTTTCTCAATGATATCCTGATTAATGCACGGCGTTTTGTGCAATTCCTTGGAATCACAAGTCCATCCCTAACGTCGTAATCAGTAATGGCCATCCGGGAAAACGTTCATAACCCATACTCGTGTGGTCCGTTGCATTGAGGGTTTATGTACTGCTTTTTGGAAAAGTTGATCAGCTTCTTCATCAGAGTCATCATCTCCATAGAAGAGCTACGAAATTAAACCCATCAGCCCCCGAAATAATCTTGACTTTACTTCACTTACTTTGTTTTCAATAAGCTCCCGTGCTTCTGAATAGAACTCCTCAAGAGGGTCAAAAACGTTCTGCTTGGTGTCCTTCCCTACATCGATGAAGATCGTGGAAGGATTTTCGAGCCCAGAGGCCTGATCATCTTGTCCCGGATCCGTTATACGGCTAGGCAGTGGAATGGGGCAGAGTCTGTCAGAGATCGAGTTACTGTAGGCTGATTAGGTTGTTTCAGTATCTAGAAACGTCAACGTGGACTCACTTTTCAGGCTGCTCCAATGATCTTGCTTCCTGTACACTGAGAGTTGATGGATTTGGCAGAACAACCATATTATTGCGCTTCGTTGCATTCATTCGCTCACCAAATGCAGCATACATCCAGATGTCATCCAATCTGCTCTTGACATCCTCCTTATCTAGCCGACTCAGTCGGTTGATGCCAGAACTTATCCAACTCCAGTTAATTATCGGTATATGACTCGGAATGTCACTGAGACATTTATGACCGAGAGCACGAAGGGTATGTTGTTTGCTTGTGTCAGTGACTATATGTGTAACAGTTGAAGGATCATAAACGGGGATAAGATTGCCTCCGTATCTCACAATCTAAATTGCCCTTTTCGATAACAGGTTTCGTCGAGGGATCATTGACATACAAGTTCCATTCGTTTTCTAGTCCTCTCTCCTGCATATTGCATATCACCTCCGATGTACAAGATACACTTTCCTTCCAGAAATTGAACAATTGAATTTCCTGGTATATTGCTAGCGGCCTTTCGCTGCGCATATTCAACGGGAGAAATGAGTACTTGCTTCCCTCTCTTGCTATATTTTCTTTTCTGCGCTTCAAGCTTGTCTCGGCTTCGCCGGTGAGTTTCAGCAGAATGTCTGGCCTCAGAGCCACGCGAAGACCCAACTACTCGAGGCACTGACCCAGCCGACACATTTGGTACGTCAGTAACTCTGTTGAAGGCCATTTTCATCTGTATCACTGGCCCGCCTGAACTACATGAATCTGTGTCTTTTGATCTTGGAGGAATGACTCTGTTCTGCTCCTTCATCGCGATATGTCTTGCCACACGCCTTTTTACTTCCAAGCACAAAGTACTTGATCCTGTGGCTATCACGCTATTCCTTTGGTTCTCATTAACTATGGACATCAAAGATTGATGGATACCAGAATCGTCTGTGGGTGAAGTTGGAGAATTATCCTTATCTTCTTCTCTCCAGTTCGTGGCAGTATCGAACTGTTTCCTTTTCAATGATGCTCCCAGAGGTAGCGGACCATTAGGATACCAGGTGATTAGGCCTGGCTTCTGTTTCTTCTTCTTCAAGCCGTCTCGTACTCCAGAGCTTGAGGGAAGAGTCACGATACAAGAGAAAGAATCAATCCTGAAAATCAAAATCAAGATGTGAACGTGACACTTCTCTTGGTAAATATAGCGTACGGACTGGACCATGCTGGTGGAGGCGACTCCTGTTGGCAGCGTCCCGGTGAAGGTGGAGGGGTAAAGCTCAGGATCTCAGACGGCTGCTCAGCGTCTCCAGTGATATGAATAACCTCTTCTTTTCTTGAGAAAGGCAGCGTATCACAACAAACAGGAGAGGCAACAGAAGTTTGTGGAGTCAAGACATGACTCATTTTCGACTGATCTTCGTTGATTTTAGAACGCTTCGCAGGAGATATCGGCTGGATCAAGGAGGACTTGCGCTTGATGTTACAACTGCTTACACGTGTAGTCAGAACGCCTCGCACTGCTCAGAACCCTGAAATGATACCTAGCGTCAGAACCATGTACTTCTTCCACGTTTTTTACTAAACCTGAATGTTGACTGGTGGGTGACGGTGCAGTTGCAATCTGTTCTCTTGAAGGCGTTGTTAGTTTATCACAACTACCCATCTCATTTGAGTACAGTGACACTATGTCCTCTTCTTCGAGAAAAGGTGCAAAACCGACATCTGGTCCGGTTAAATGAAACTCAGTGTTCCGTGAGAGTATACGCCTGCAGTAATCGTTGAGATCTTCGTCGGGTTGATTCAATATACTATCGCGTTCAATATAGAATACGTTGACGTCCAATCCCATAGCGAACGCACAGACCAGATATTTATCAAACGGTGACTTGACATCAGCGTGTGAGTCAAGCTGTGCATGATCACATGATGATGATAGCATCAATATTCCATCTCTCCCTCCGCCGGAGTCTTATAACGGTCCCTGGAGCAACTTTCCTTCAAGGTTAATATAGTATTAAACACCTAAGTCATGTTATTCTCTTGGAACTATGAACGGCGGCATTTCCAACAAAAGTTGACTCTGAGGGACTCTGTTTCAAGGCCTTAATTACCGCGGTAGCCGAAATTCATGCCTATACGGTGACTGAATACGGTAACTGAACAAAGCAGAAAAATTCTACCGGTTTTCTTTCAATATTTTATGCTCAGTCAAAAACAGGCAGTGTCCACATAGATCACGCAGCTACTTGAGAGACTGCTAGTGGCAGAGAACAAGATACTAAAAATAGCGATATTCCATAAGGCTACAGCTCCCTATATTTCGCGGATGCTCAGACAGGCTTATGCCAGAACTACGTCCGTGAAAAGCTGATCAATGAGTACTAGATGAATAGTCGAATGGGCCTAGATGACGATACTATTAAGTCCATTACACGCTGCCATGCACAGTCGAAATTTCCAATGTCTTGGTTAGCCACTCTTCTGATGTCACTATCTGCGAGTTGATACTGTTTTCAGTAATCAGAAGACCTATAAAATCTCGCAGGACTGAGCATCTTGATATTATCGAAGCCAAGATGCCCTCAGTTGCAATCTACCATTCCAACTCTGACAACGACGACGAGAGTGAGACTGGATCAGAGGGTCCAGCCAGTCCTATAGATGAAAACTTCATCGATGACGAAGTTGAGGAAATTGAAGCAGATGATTTTCCTTCCTACTTCAACGAAATCGATGGAAGGCTATTCCCCTCATGCCCATCCTCTCTATATCCTCTTCCCGTGGATACACCAGAGCAGGATGTGGATCAAAGATTTTCCATCCTTGTTCACTCTTAGTGACCTTTTCCCAGCGACTGAAAGCTTTGAACAGCCTCGTTCGTCAATTGACTGGTGCCCACTGCGTTAGCATTGTATCCAGTATCCTGGCGCACAACCCAGGTCGACAGACTCATGTCCTTGATTTGTGCACTGGGACAGGGGCATGGTGAAGTTTCACTGCAGAAAAATTTATTGTATCACCCGATTACTGACTGAATCGGCGATATATCAGGGCGATGGATATTGCTGCCGAATTTCCTTCGGTCCGATTTACAGGAATCGACATTGGTGCCTATTTTTCTCACAGTCTAGTGACAGTTCGAGCTAACAATCTACTGAGTTCCCATTGCCACCCGATACCCACTGCACAATGTTAACTTTGAGCTCGGAAATATCAATGAAGAATTCCGTTGGCCAGATGCCACCTTTGATTTCATCCATGGCCGCGACATTTCTTGGTCGGTGAGCACTGTTTTCTCACTTGAGACATATCATTCGGAATTTCTCTCACAGGTCTACAATTATGCTGCTTTTTTACCCGAAGTACTCCGCGTATTGCGTCCTGGAGGTCTCTATTACTCCGGCGAGCTAGAAAGCGGGGTATTTTTTCATCCAGACTCCTATCAAGCCCTCAATCCCAGGACTCATGCGCCTGCATCCACACGGTTTTTTCAAGTCGTAAACGAGGCTCTACTGGCTCGAGGAATCCAGCCTTCCGTCAACCAAATCCATACCTACCTACAGAATACTGGAGCCTTCAATAACATCGAGTCACAAATCATCTACATTCCAATCGGCAGATGGCACTATGATCCGACAATGCAGGGATTAGGCAGTGCTTTTCAGGCGATATTATGGCGTTTTGCAGACTCTGTGAAACCGATGTTACTTCGAGCTGGCTATTCTCAAGCACATGTTGATGCTCTTTCTCGTAATTTTGGAGATGAGATTGATACAACGCAAGGGCTGTTTGGTGTCTACCATATTGTAGAGGCTCTCAAATATTAGGTTGTTTATCTCGTCAAATACTGGAGCATACCTCTTCCAAATGCTCATGTACGCTTTGTCATAGTGACTTGTATTCTCCTGTAGTCTTCAAAATTGGATTTTGGTTCATTGGTTGGAGACAATTCGGAGTGGTACACTGAAGATTAAATATGGACGAGAGGCAACATGACCTCTGTACCTTGTACACAGCATGAATATTTTATCCATAAGTCAGGTGGACTGATGGATCAAGAGATGAGAATTTTCTTACTCATATAACCTTTATGTTCCTGGGTCGTTATCTAGAAGCTTAAATAATTGGAATCTCTAGTACTCAAATGTCGACATTGCAAAGTCGGAGCAATCTCCTGTGCCGCCGGTGAAAAGATACACCCTGATGGGAAGAAAAGTCATCAATGTATATTTATCACATTTGTATCACATAACGGACACTGCCGAAGGGCGATGTCATTAGGCGTCACCAGCTAAAAAAGATTGCGTGACCGGGAATAGTCACATTTCCTATGTTTTTTTAAATCAACAGTTTACAACACGGTGTACGTACACCACATTTCCTATGTTTGCCTCTTGAACTTCAATCCATTCTTTTCTTCGTTGAATAAACAATGAGATTGATTGAACAGACTACAGAACAGAAATTAAGAACTGTTCTGACGCCTGGAATTTACTTTCAGTCTTCGGCCGAGGAGAGCAAAAAGAACTGTATATTCTGAACGTGTTGTTTTCCCCTTATGCCGATCTGTAGGCAGGGGAATTACCTTTTGTCAGAATGAGAAAACGTTTGACAGTGACATGTCAATTGGAGACTACGGGCGCTCCTTCGCACGCTATCAATCCTTTGCAAAAAGTGTTCTTTGGGTATCGGTTAGCACTCCCCCTCCTACTAGATAATCCAAATACCTGAAAACACATCAAATATTGACCAAAGTCAATATCCGAAAAGGTATATCTATTCTCTTTTTTTAATTTTAATTTCTCTTCTCCTCAGCTCGGATTCTAACTCGGATTTTCTACCTGCAATATGGATTCAATAAAGTGCTACCATTCAATGGTACTTACCTCCCCTTTTGATATTGTGATTAACAAATTTGACTTTTACGCACTCCTATTCAAAGCTCGTGGTTCCCCTGATCTATTTACGTTTCATTGCTTAGTCAACAGACAATCCTCACGGTTTTTTTTAAAAAAGTTCAACAATTTATTACATGGGGCTCAATTGCAATCTGTGGTCCCATAGTGTAGGTTGTACACCTTAGCTCTGTGTACTGAGGTAAATTATTCTATTTATTGCTCTGATTGTATTCAGTTGACAGAATCTACATAAGTTCCGTGCATTCAGGGACTAAGTTCTTTGACAGATGTCATCACATGATAGGAAGGTAGGTAGAAATGCTAACACTCAACAGGTAAGAGCCTGAAATCTGAATGAAATGAGTCAGACTTCAGCCCCCTAGGGTATATTGACAATTATATATACTACAAAACAAGATGGATGGCAAACAGAAAATTCTCATTATGGGAATGAAGACAGAAAGCAAAGAAACTTGCAGAATGGACAGGATTATCTCAGAAGAGGAGAAAATGCTTATTTGAAAATAAAATTAGGGAATTAGATACAGCTCTTGTACTTAAATACTCTAGGAAATGGAAGGCGGAAGAAATGGGGAGCGGAGTCCAGGAAGGTTTAGCCTGATGTATTCGGAACCTCGGAACCGAGAAGCGACTGATGGAATAGGAAGGATTACTGGCAAATCTCGAATGCATAACCGTCCTTCTTCAATGAGACACAGGCTTCATGTACTTTCTCCATGGAATCATTCTCACGCCGCATGATCTGCAGCGAGAATCGTCCTCTTTTGTAAGGATCACAAAGGTGAAATAACGAAACTAGAAGGGAGGCAAGTTTGTTTTCCATTTCTCTCCCAGCTGATGTGAATGCTTGAAATGGAAGTCGAATCACAACCTCGGCGATGGATGGCAAGATGCAAAAGCGATCATCCGGCCGGTTTGATAAAGACAAAAGTCAACAACCATGTAGGGTTTGCATTCGAGGAGGTAGACAGTCTGTAAGCTCTTCAGGCTGACAAAGAACTCTGTGAACTCTTCCGGCCAAAATGATGGGAGAAAACCTGGGGATGAGGAAGTGCAAGGCGCTCATTTCATCCTTTGTCTGATCTCCACTTGGGAACTCCCAATGATACGCTTCGCCAAAGGAGCTACGTCAAGAGAACGTGCGAAGAGAAGGGAATTGGAGATGATGATACAATGAAT
>Ga0153937_1000641_pt1 | contig 12968 bp, 12 predicted proteins | sample TSNY021MetaG_FD_104680 | JGI IMG/M metagenome (GOLD analysis project Ga0153937, IMG submission 104680) | Attine ant fungus gardens microbial communities from New York, USA - TSNY021 MetaG | ecosystem: Host-associated > Fungi > Mycelium > Unclassified | place: USA: New York, Robert Murphy County... | reverse complement strand
TGTAGTGCAGTTGACCTGAGTTTGGTGCTTTGATCAAATTGGGAGTGATTGGGACAAAGATCAGCTCACATTTGGAAGTGAGGTGTTTCTGCAGATGCTAATTTGATGGATAGTATGAGGCATAATGATAAAGACAATCATTTCTGTATGTGGTGATTGATGTCTGTTCAAGGACGAATTACAAATCAGGGAAGATCGACAAGTGCCTTGAGGCAAGATACCTCATTCATAGAATCCTATCCCGCATACGTAGATGAGGTGGTATCAAAATGATCATGGTCATTGTGTGACGAACTTGATGTTGGCCAGAAATATTCTGGAACCAATGGAAAGCAATGAAGTAGATGTCTTGAAGCTACAAATGGCCAGTGCAGATGTCGAAGAGAGCCGTTGTGTCTGTGTCATGACAGCGGAGAGCGATGAATCGATCGCCAAGGGATCGATAAGTTAGGGCAGCAATGAAACTGGCCAATGTTGCGATTCCATGAAGAACATGAGGTGGGACTAGTAAAGATGAGGATCAAGCCATCGGGTGCCAGGAAGATGTCCGACCATGTGTCCATGCTGATGCCTAGAGGATATGTGCATTCACTTTGATCCCTCAATTTCCAAATCTGGAGTAAGCCTGAGATCTCAGCCAAGTCATCGCCGTTCAGCTTGGCGCATATAACCAGGTCATTAGTTTGGAAGACAACCTTCCATTTTTGGACACTTCTTCTTTGGGGCTAGGGATCGAATGAGAGGCGATTCTCCGGGTGCATGATATCGCCTATGGTGAAAGAATATTTGGGCAAGACAGCTATTCGACTGTTATGTGCAGAAAAATGCAATACGTGTCTCGAATTCGTGCTCAAGCGTCCCTAGGCCCTCACTAGCATCAATCTATTGCCTTCTGGGGATGCACTGCCTCTATAGATCCCTCATCGTCAATCCTATTTTGCTAGATTCAGGAGGAGTTATGGCTGGTTGTGCAAGAGAAGATGTGGATGGGCTGGAAGGCTTGACAGGGTTCGTCAGCGGTAGTACCATTATGTGTTTTGATTCTCTTTCTTCTCTATCCTGGTTGATGGACATTGTAGTGTTTGGTTTCGTCGGATGATATTTACATGTTGTAATCGAGATTCATAAGAAGGGTTTTCAACTTTCTAAAGGTCGACTCTTCGAAAAGACCAAAAAGGCTCGCATCTTCTGTCAAGGTCACGGTATCTGGACTATGGCCAGTGCATCTCATGACATGATGGACACACATTGCAGAGAGCATTGATACCATAGCTGGACAACTGTGCAGAGTCAATGAAGTTCGATGATAAGATCAGATGCGCCGCACTGTGATTGGATTTTCTGGAATGATACAAGTGTTGGTACGGCTCAAAAGGTGAATGCTTACGTATGGGTTCATCTGGGATGAATTTATGACTGAATAACTGACCCCAGCCTCGTTTGTGATTCAAAAGTGAAACATCTCGATTATGGAATCAGCTACACGGAAATTTTGGAGACGTCCATAGAGACTTGAATATCGACACTTCGTTGAGGAGAGTGAGTAGGCTTTCATGTATGTCGGCCATCTCTCTTGACCATACTGATGAGACCATACTCACTGCCTAAGATCAGTCCCAACAGGAACCCATATACTGACACTAGAGATGCGGAACTCGACCCGGAGCAATACCTGATGCAAGTTGGAATGCGATATCGTGTCTGGGATACTGTGCTTATGAAGTTGTTGGCTGATACATCAATGTTGGGGAATGAATGCATTTCCACACGTATCTCGATGATCCACAATGCAATCTCCTTAGAAGAATTTAACATCACTCTTTGAAGAAGCCCAGAAAGATTTGTATATAAGCTCTCACCTCACAGCATTTACGAGGCACGCCCAAGCATGACTCAGTTGTTAGACAGCCCATGTGAAAAGATGTCCATAAGCGCGCATATAAAACCCAATTTTGCGAAGACGCACATACTTGAAAGTAAAGATGCCGCAGGGGGATTGAAAATGTTCGACAAGCCAATCGAGTGAGAATTCGGCAAGTTCTATCTGTCAACAGCATCATCGCATGAGCAAGTGCAGCACACAGAGTCAATTGAAGGCGTGTCTAAACCTGCGAGGGTCATCTTATCGATGAAAAGAACAATGAGCATCAACAAAGCATATAAAAACAGAACAGAATACGACAATCAAGTCCCAATCAGTGGCAGTGAACTTGTCGACAGGCACATCTAAATGTGAAATAATGATGTGACTTCCAGCGAGGTTGTTCCAAATAGACTCAGTAATGGACAAAAATAACGCCATGTTGCAATCACAATGTGACAGGTGACAGATGTCCGAATACATTGTATAGTACCCATCACACTCGGTTGTGCACCAAGTGTGTCGCAGCCTTGTGATAGTCCAGTATGTGAAGGATTTTTCATTCAGGATTTGGTTATTCTTAATCCTTGGTCAGTAATTGCAGGCACTTGATTTACAAAGTGCCGAGTATAATTGAGGGATTAACATTGTCAAATAAGTTTATTGATCACTCTTGGTTGTCCAATGCTTACTAATATAAAAACATTGTTCATGCATTGTTGAGCAGTTTGGTTCCTGAATAACATTACTTGATATCTTGATCAATATGTGATTTGTCGATCAATGCTTAGCTCCTCGATCATTACATTAATTCCTAGTTATAATTTGTTCTTATCATTGATGGCCCTCGAGGGCGTACCTGTGCCCTTTCAATATAAGAATGAGTCAAATTTGATTTTTGCAGTATTTCAGTTCGTTACCTCGTTGACAGCACATCACAACTTTGCATTTCACATTTGATAGCTATACAAAGAACTAGTCTAAATATATTGCAAGCCTCACTGCCACTGATATTGAGGAACGATCATCATTATGGTTTCATTTCAGGCACTTTTTCTCCATGCTTATGTCCATTACTATTCATCATCTGTCAATCACTTTTAGTTCCTTGATCATTGTTGTCCATCAGAAGCTTATTACCTTTTCATCGATCGATGGCCCTTGTATTTTCATTTACCAAGGACATCGTGTTCTGTGTCCGTCTTGTGTTGTCAATCCAATTCTTGAGAAATAATTGACCGGTCAAGATTAATATTGGCTATGTTTTCATATAGCATACTCGCCTACACACTGGAATTTTTGTCTTCCCAAGGTATAAATGAATCTTCCTATGCTCAAGTTTTCTTTGTTACATGATCTGTCTAACCCCGATCTTTTAGGAATGGTCCATAATGCTGTGGGACATCTTACAGTGATGATAATGGATTTTTTGTTCAATGTATCAAAGCTATGATCGGTATTCAATCATGCAAACACTACAAAATGTTTTGACAAGTGTCCACTGCTGACATCGCCTGTACCATGCTTACTGCCTGAAAATGGTTTCACCATAATTCTAGTGTAAGTGCATGACTGACGTGGTCAAAATCTTGTTTTCATCGCGGAAACAGACTAACCCAGAGGCGATTCTCTGTCACGACGTGACCGTCACATTTCCAACCCTCAGCTGCCTCGCAAAACTCAACGGCGATGTCCAGTCGCCCCTGAGGACTACTCCCCAACTCTATTGGGAGTCTATCTGGCTCTCATAACAAAGTAGATGCTGGAAAATCTGGTATGGATGCTCAGCAGCTCCTCGAATCTGTTGTGGATAACACGCCGACCGTCGTGCAGTTGCTGACCCAAGTATTTCTTCCATGTTTGTACTTTCTATCGCTGCTCATTCTCACATGTATATAGACATGATTCCTACTCATATCCTGGCGACCTCGATGTGTCTTCTGTGGTACTGACGTTCATATGGAAGATGCTGATCTACTCCTGCTCAACTGTCAGACATTGCTCTCAGTATCACCACGCTCATAATCGAGGATTAAGAACATTAGTAACGTGATCGAAGTACATTTAGATGTGAACAAGGCATCTTTAACACAAAGCGTGTGTTGGAATTTGGGTGTCATGCGAGCCTGCGCGATGCATGTGATTCCTTATTGTTTCACGTTCTATTGTTCTAGACAGGTATATAAGTAGAATAAGTAGTTTGTGTTCATCATCCGTTTGTACCCTCCCCCGTTCGTATTTCAACAGCGTGAGTGTTTTTCTGTTGTGCACCGTTACAGGCGTGCTGATCTTTTGCCTCTTGCCTTTATCAAGTCCGCAACCTCACCTCTAGTGCTCGACCGAGTCCTGCTCCCCTACCAAGAGTGGGCTTCTTTATCCTGATATTCATTGACGCAAGTGAATCTCCCCCTCGAAAAGGGCTTTTCGAAGCAGCAGAAGGCACCTGTATTTGCAAGGTGATTGTCATGGCGCTGACAAGGACAAGTGCCTAAATTATTGACGGTGGACATTCTGCACAGACATAGCTCGACGTTGCCTGCGAATGAGTTGATTCATCTGTGGCAGAGTACCGCCCGTTAATTGGCATGAAACCAGCTAGTTCTGCTGCTACAAGTCATGTAATCATGGCTATTCGTGGAATGCTTGTTAGACTCACGGGAAGGGTTACGGCTGGTCGTGTAAGACAAGGGGTGGATGGGCTGGGAGGTTGAATAGGGTGTTACTGAAGCAATGGGTGTGTGTTTTGACCCTTTCTTCTGTCTTGATTAACAGAAATTGTCATGTTTGGGTTTGTCAGATGATACTCTCACATTATACTCTCGAGTGAGCCTCCAAAGATGAACTAAAACTAACATCTACGGAAACACCTGACTTCCGAATGGGAGTTGATCTTTGTCCCAATTTGATCAGAGCACCGAACTCAGATCAACTGCGCTGCACTGATTGGATTCTCTGGAATGATGCAAGCATTGGTATGACCCAAGAGTTAATCACGTATGTATGCATTCATCTCGGATGAGTTCGCGACTGAATCATTGACCCAGCCTTCTTCGCACTCGAAAGAACAACAACTCAAATTGCGAGACAAACTACATGGAAAGTTTTGATCGATCGAGTTCATAGAGACCTGACTAGCACGAGCTATTGAGATTTCGTCGAAGAGAGTAGGCTCTCATGTATGTCAACTATCTCTCTTGACCATACTGATAATACCATATTCACTGCCTAAGATTAGCACCAGCAAGAACCCATATACGGACACCAGAGATGCGGAACTCGGAACAATACCTGATGCAGGTGCTTTGCCAATGGGATGTGGTGTTGCATCTGGAGTATCGTGCTTTTGAGGTTGTTGACTCGTGCATCGATGTCGGGGAATGAATGCTCTTCGGACAAGTGTATCGTCGGTTAAATTGTTGATCTCACTCTCTCGACTGACCAAATCATATCCATTCACTGTCTTTAATCAAGTATCTCAAAAAATTACGATATTGTTATACCTATATAAGTGAAAGAATGTCCAAAGGAACTGGGACCGTTGTGTCCTTGCATTGTATGCATTGTATGTGAGGAATGGTACGACACACCCCGTGAAGTGAGCAGCACGCTCTTTAGGGATGGTATTAGGCATGATGAGAAGTCCAATCAAGATTTCTGTGCGCGACGATTAAAGTCTGTTCAAGGATGAATTAGAGATCAGGGGAGGCAAGATACCTCATTCACGAAATCATATCTCGCAGATGTACCCAAGGTGTTATCCGAATCAAAATAATCGTGGTCATTATGCGACGTTCTAGACATCGGCTGTTGGCAGGCACATGCTGGAGACAGCAATTTGGCATTCACCAACTAGTTTCTACTGCAAACAGTGCTCTCTCTTCTAAGCCGCAGCATAAGAGATGGTTGTAAGGACAGGCCAAACAATTGATATCATGATTTGCTTTTGGTGTCAGGAGACCGGCCGAGCTTGCTGCGCTAATTAGCCAACGGTGGCATGAGTGAAGGCAATGTTGGTGAATATTGGTATTATGATCATTGGATTTTATATTGACGCATAAATATACTGTATACTGCAGTCCACAAGACTCGTTCACGGCGATAGATACTACGGAAGGTGTAAATGCAGGGTAAATTTGTAATAGTACGCAGCTTTCCTCCTACTCGAGCAATCTCGCCATCCCCTTTCCCTTTTCCTCAAGCTCCTCCAGCCATCCTTGGTCAATACATTCAGTCCACTTGCTGCCGTACCTGAACCTGGAGAGGTCCACCTTTGTTGGCCTTTCCCCAATCATTTCTACGTGAGGCAGGCATAGATCTTCCCTGTGCTTGACTGGGACCCAAAACAGCAACTCACGATCCTGACCCACTACCCATCCATCCTTCATGCCTTGCGGGACAGGCTCATATCCATGGATAGCATTCCGGTGCTTAGATGCGAGGCCCACTATATCGTAGATTCTAATTGCATGTTCGTTACGAGGGGACGCCAGCTTGGTTCCATCTCGAATAAACGCCATGTACCATCCTAGGTGCCAGCACTGAGCATACAAATGGCCGGTGTAGACGTCGAAGAGAGTTGTTGTGTGATAGCAGCGAAGAGCGATGAGTCGGTCACCAAGGGATCGGTCATTTAGGGCAGGTGAGAGGGCAATCTCATCCATGCTAGGCATTGTGATGGGCATTCCACAGAGTTGACCAGTTCGTGTGTCCCAGACTCGGACGTAAGAGTCCTTGCGAGAACAGCATGCGAAGAGTTTCCCGTCAGGTGAGTATGCCCTTGAATAACCGGGAAGATGCGCTTCATCGGTAAAGTGGATACGATCAAACTGGGCAGTCTCATGATTCCATGAATAACATGAGGTGGGAGAGAGTGTGATGAGGGTCAAGCCATCGGGTGCCAGGAAGATGTCACAGAGGGTTGATGTCCAAAGAAAACGTACATTCATTGTGATCCTTCAGCTTCCAAACCTGGAGTAACTTTGAGGTCTCATCGTCCACTAGCCAGGCGCATATAACCAGGTCATTACATGTTTGAAAGGCAGCCTCCCATTTATAGACAATTCTTCCTTTGGGCCAGGGATCAAATGAGAGACAATTCTCCGGGTGCATTATATCACATATAGTGACACGATCATCGATCAAAACAGCTACCCGTTTGTCATCTGCGGAAAAGGCGACCTCTAGCCACCATTCGTGCTTAACATCCCTGGGCCCTACAACCTCCCAAGTAGTTGTATTCCGCAATTCAATGTAGTCAGGTTGCCGTGATCTTGTAGCCACCAGCTTTCCAGAGGGGGAGAATCCAATGATTTCTGGTGTATCTGTAACATCTTGAATGACAGGCTGACTGCTCCCAAAGTCCTCCATGTTCTGCATCCTCACGGTTCCATCCTCACTTCCCACCAAAAACCTGTGGCCATCGTGTGATACACAAATACTGCTGATCCTTGAAGTGGTCAGAGGCTCTGTCTTGAAGATCATATTTGGGCCGGTCATCGAGACCTCCCATATCTCCACTGTGTCGTCTTGTGGGACAAATAAGCGATTGGCGTTGGGTGAATGGATGATGGCTGGAGGGACATGTCCGCCATTCCCATCAAAGGATGACATCTCCTGTGTGTCCAGCCTCCAAAGACATTTACGAGACCACCCAAATGCAGCCATCAAACAGTCACTGGTCGACGAAAAGCGGAGTGATCTGATATAGCCAGGGGGATAGGGGAATCGATGAGTGCTTTTACCATCCTCCAAATTCCATAAATCAATAATATTCTCATCTCGCCTTCCTACAGCCAGATATTGCCCATTGGGAGAGAATCGGGTGACAGCAACATCAATCACCTCAAATAGCCTGTCAGATATATCATTCCCAATATCCCACAGCTTGACCAAGATGCAAGTTGAACGTGGACCTTGATCTTCCGAATCTGTTGAGGCGACTATCCGAATTGAAGATCTATCTTCATCTATCCAATGCACTGATGCAATTCTTCCCTTATTCCGACAACAGTGGATGAACACAAATTCGAAGCCCTCAATCTGAGATACCTTCTCCCCCCTTTCAATTTCTCAGACTACTGCATGGTAAGGTGGTACTCCTCGAGATATGACCAGAATATGCTTCCCATCAGGACTGAAACAGGCATCAACAACTCTAGTCTCCCGAGAAGATCTTTCTTCAGACTCAAATGGACCTGAAATACAATGTCCTGTTTCAGAGTCGCAGACATACGAGGTAGTAATGTATGATAATAATGATGATGATGATGATGATGTAGAAACAAAAGTCTTTTCATCCGGCGACAAGACAATGCACTCCACAGAACCCTTGTGGTGCTCTGCAACAAAGATATTCTTTGGCCATTGAGAAGGCCTGCCGTCACTAGTGGTAAGGGTGTTTGGAAACCTTGGGCGGAATTTTTCACCAATGAGGGAGCGTTCGGGTGTGAATGGAAGAGCTGAGAGATATATTTGAGGAGCGCTCTGAGAGATGGGAGTGATGAATGCAGAAACGAATCGAAAGGCATCGCGGATAAACAATGTCAGCTTGTTTTCGGAGTCGAGTGTCTAGCAAGTTAACCTCAGGGCTGTAGTGCAGGAAATGAAATCAAGATATACCGCTAGTCCAGGCCATTCTAAAGCTTTTTTGAGGATTGCGGACACCTCATGAGCCTTCCCTAATATGCTTATTGCTTCGATCCAGGACAGTAACTTTTCATGCATGACGAACTTCACTGCATTCATTAAATTCTCCTTGCATTGAGTCTGGACAAGGTGGTCTGCCCAGAATTGAGACGAATATCAAATGAGGGGGGAGATGGTAAACTTGTCAGTAGCCGAGATATCCGCATTCTTTATGCTCGAAGACTTCAAGTCGCACATGTTGAAGTGTAGTTCCGATGATACCATGGTGTTTAAACACAGTACAGCGAGCTGACGTTCATGAAGACTTCGATCATGGATGCCAAAGAACTTGGGTAGGTCCTCCAGAAATGATGGAGAGAGGAGGAAATCCTCAAATGAACGGTGATGAAAGCGGAAGATGGAGCCGGAGTCGATGACAGACATAAGACCTTTCTTGATGAATTTCAGCATCTGTAGACTTTCAAGTCCAGGAAGCCTCATAAGCACAGTGTCGTCAAGTGGTTGCTTAGCAAAAATTGTTGCGCCAACAACAGAGGTGATCGCCTTGATTTCTCCCCTCAGAGCGCCTCCAAATGATGTTTTGATGACAGTCAAGTACAAAGAATGCAAGTTATTCAGCCCCTTAGTGTCATCATCCCGCTTGAGACTGTCAAAGCGTGCTTCAGGATTCACCAAAAGAAAGTCGGCAGCGGTTGTTGCCCGGATAAACATACCAGCAGCTCGGGGAACTAGATAATCAAGAACTTCCTTAACCCATGCATCTCCCACCTTCCTGCTATCGAAGCAGTCCTTGAGGAATGCACAGATGTCATTGGAAGCACTATCACCCAACTTGACATCCTTGCCAGAGGGAATATGGACAAGTGTGCTGATGGAGTCGGGAAATGCTTGGGTGATACGGTCATCTGGCCGGCTGGTAATAATCAGCTTGAACTTCTTCAGGTGGTCCTTCTAAGCCCAGCGTTGAAGCGTACGTAAAAGACAATCGTAGTCCTTTCGCCCCGAGGGGTCATGCCTAAGACCACCACACTCGTCCAATGCATCTATGACAATCACCGGAAGTTGATCATGCGGAATCTCATGATCCAGTGTGGATAATGGCGTCTCAATGAGAAATTTGAAAAGGCGATCAGTGTCTGATGAGATATACCCTTCAATGCCTTTGGCTAAGTGTTGGCGAAGGGAGGGGTGCCAGCGGGCAAGATCACAAGCCACGACACGCCACAGAGCTTCCGTAGTGATCCTGGTCGATTGTGAGCGGTCAAACCGAAATGGTATCATAAATCAACCCTGGTCCTTTAGTCGAGTCGAAATGCTGGCTGCCACGGCTGATTTTCCAACACCAGGAGATCCCCTTATCCAAGTCACATTGTGGTCGCTAACCTTGTTGACCTGGTCTTCAATCCTTTGTATAATTGCGGTACGGGTACCTTCCATGCATGATGTGCGTAGGAGAAGCCTATTTTCCCCAAGGGTGCGTACCAAATCGTCCAGTTCTTGCGTTACTCGCATCTCTATAGTGAGATCTGCAGCAAGGCAATCCCTGAATCCATCCACCTTCTTCTGTAATTCAATAGCTCTGTCCTTCTGTGGTACAGCGAGGATGTACTTTGCTGGACAGATGACTCAGTTGAAATCTCATCCTATGTAGACTAATACACACCAAGGCAGCTCTCGAGCCAGTTGTGAATGAAATTAACTACTTCTTCCATCATCTCAGGAAATTTGCTCATAGTGCAGCGCAGTTCTTCTGAATTTAGGACATCATCAAGCTTTTTGAGCTGATCAGCTAGATGCAACATGCTCTCTGCAAGGCTTTGCATGGCTTTGTGAGATTCTTCCTGTGCCTCCAGATGCTACAAAATTGATCAGTCATTATATTCCCGAAAAAAGAAGATAGGCCAACTTTGTAGATGACCTCGATGCAAGCAACTGCACTTTGTGCTATAGGATGCGCCTGTTTCAAGTCAGACAATTTGTGTGCATGTAAGACAGGGTTCAATCACTTTTCGGGCGGCTGCGACTACTCCACTGGCGGCCTTCCCTAATTCAAAGAATGTCCCATAACCAGTGCTTGCGGGGCGAAGATGACTCAAAATAGGTTTGAAAAATTTCAGTTGTTCTATTGTACTCTTGATTTGTGCACCCAGGGCCTGTAAATCACTGCCGTGGGCCTACGGTTACATTTTGGTAAGGAATTGACATATTGATAGATATCAAATGCCTACTTCGGCGACGATCCAGAGCTGTAATCCCGACACTACGTTAGCAAAATCCACTGTGAAGTTCACTTAGGTATCTTGAGAAAATAAAAAGCGATAGAGGCAATGATCAACCCACATCTGGTTTCCTTTTGTGATTCCAAAACCAGGTGTTTCCACAAATCATCAAACTTGATCCTGACTGTACATAAGTGATCACCCTCTGGAGCGAATCCGAGAGTGAAGATTTTCCGCCGTCGGGACTCTTTGTAGATTTCAATATCCAGGTCACCTCCTTCCTTGAGAATGCTACATCACATGAACATCTAAGGTTGCATGGGCATTCAAAAGGTCAACTCACCATCTTTGGGCCAACTTCTGGCTTTGTTCGCCCTTATTACTGCTGTCTAATCTTCCCTTAAGACTTTGAAAGGGAATATTGGTCTTGTACTTGACAATGATTGGTTGTGAAAACCCATCATCTAATTTGCCGATGAATTCTGAAAGTAAATACAGTCAAACTACTGATGGATGGAATCAATGAGAAGAGTCACACTTACCAAGAAGTCGGATATCTCGTGCCATAACAGGTTCAGCTTGTTTCACCATTGTTCGAACTTGAGTGAGTAGGAAGAACTGTTGCGAGCGTAGGATGATAAGAACAAGATCGTGACACTGCCTTATGACCTCAACCGTGTGGGAACTTGACGATCAGCGTCCAGGCATGTGAGAGGCACGGCGAGGCAAATGTGGGAGCAGAGTGTTTTATCTGGAAGCCATTATCACCGTACTGCGTCCGTTATTTTCAAAGCATGGGCAACTCACGCATCAGTATGAACATTGTCTTCAATGAAAGGAAAATCGAATGAACAATGTCAGCATATGTATCAAAGCCAGATCAAACATCAATTCAGCTGCGGTACAACCAACGATATAAGATACATACAAAGTATGCACCTTCAGAACGTCTATACACAAGACATTGAAAGGGACAAAACAAAACAAAACCCTCCTTTGATGAATGTCAGCAAGTACATATTCCTCAACGAACCTGTTCCGAGCTCCAAGTGTGAGAACGACAGAGGATGATACACTTGCTCATGAACGTGATGGCTAAAATGATATCCTACCTAGCATTGTTCACTCGCCATGGAATTGGTGTTTGTGCAGATGCGTGTTGAGGGGACCATGTTTGGGAGCGTCGCAACAACTGCTATGTCCCCCAAAAATTTTCTCGATCACCTACTTACACATTTTTGGTCTTCCCTAGCTATGAGTACTCCACTGCATTGGAGTTTTTACATTCTACAATAAATATGTGCATACTTACAATCTGGTATTTAGGTAGCTACTCTGTATCCCTGAGATTCAGTCTTCATCTCTGGATCTCAAGTGCACATTCTATTCTTCACCTTCTCAATATACTTAGTCTTTGTCCCTGGATCTCAGTTCCAGCTGCATAGCATCTTGAGTGACACACTGTGCAATATATTCTCCTATAGGTTATGGTACCCCTTAGTGACATGTCCTCAATGCTGAACTTTCCCAAGTTGAATGGGAACAACTATTATGCCTTGTTGGACAACATGATGTTGGCCCTACAAGCAAGACTCCTCTGGCTCATTGTTGATGGTCAGTGACCTTCCCCCCCTAAACCTCCTTTTAGTCCTCCTATCGATGCCACCACCAAGTTACCTGTTCTTGTCACTTCTACTAAGCACCAAGTATGGGTCCACTCACAAAACAAATATATGCAGTGGTTGTAAAGGGATACCCTGGGGACACACTTAGTTATTAGGTAAGCTCAGTATCTATGGGCTAAGTATATCTTCTATATCACATTCCCACTCTCTCCTGTATTCCTCCTATCTTGTGTTGTCTTGGTCATGCCTGTTTAACTAGATAAGGATATGTAGTATTATTGGTTAGTGTTCATGTGACTGTGCACAGACCACCTGTTGTAGTATATAACAATGTTAGTCCAGGGTTGTAAAGACTTAAGGCTCAACCAAGGTAGTTATTCAGAAAGAACTTAGTAGAGCTCTCCATTGGATTTCACTAGGTACTTATACAAATATTGGTTGGTCTGTGCACCTGTCTCCCATCATCACATGACCCTTACTAAGAACTATCTATATCTTACATAATCATTCCCACACTATTTATATCTTTCCCACATTGTATTCTTGGATGTTTTCCATTAGGTTGATGTATGTGCAAGAAATAGTCTCCTTCTTGGGAGTCATCTCATAACATAGCCC
>Ga0153937_1000626_pt1 | contig 13045 bp, 18 predicted proteins | sample TSNY021MetaG_FD_104680 | JGI IMG/M metagenome (GOLD analysis project Ga0153937, IMG submission 104680) | Attine ant fungus gardens microbial communities from New York, USA - TSNY021 MetaG | ecosystem: Host-associated > Fungi > Mycelium > Unclassified | place: USA: New York, Robert Murphy County... | reverse complement strand
CAAAATGCCGGATAAAGTGTATTCTCTGCCAACCGTCAGATTTTCGTACGCTACTGTGTCCACAAGCGTAACATTTGTCTGTGCAATGATTTCCTTTCCACCATCTTTCCAAGTGGCAGTAGTGCCGATTTTTGGCTGCGGAATGTAGTCGTTAGTAATTGTACCAAGGTTGACTGTAACCGATGGTCTGGATATCATAACTTCAAACGGTTTAAGAATCACTTTCCCTTCGTTCGCCGCGCAAGGAAGTTCTTCAATTGAATATGTATCATATGGCAAGGCACCCAGCTTGTCATTCACGGCACCACCGCCGAACCAAACCCCGTCGTCAGCCGTTTCACCCTTATTTGTGTTCTGGCTATGCAGATTCCAACTGGCAGATGTATCAAACTGTCCATTTTCATCCGTTACAACAATATGACTTTCACCTGTTGTTACAGATGTGATTGCAAATGGCACACCAGCCATACGAAGCATGTCACCATCAGACACCTTTACACCTTTTAAGTCACCTCTAATAACCTGTTCCGTTACTCCTGTGGTAAGGGCGTTTAATTCCGCGACAAAGTTTCCGGCTTCTGCATCAATGGAATATTCTGTTTCATCCAGCAGATAACCCTTACTGGCTGAAATCTCTTTCAGCGTCCAACCCGTGCCGCAACCGTAATAGTCGGTTACAAACTGCCCATTTTCATCCGTGGTATATTCGTCCATCAATACACCATCTTTGTAGATACCATAGACAGCCCCGGCAAGGGTAGCGGCTCCCTGTGTAGTATCTGTTTCTCGATCAGTCTTCGTAACTGTTACATTCCATTTTTTTAGCACATTGCTAAAATTAACGGTTATTGTTCTACCTGCTTCTACTGTTACGGTCTGGCTGGCAGGCTGTACATAACGATCTGATGTCTCAACCTCTGAAATTGTATATGTTCCGGGAACCAGATTATCAATATGAGCAACACCGCTATTATCTGTCGTTACTGTTTCACTCACACCGTTACCTTCCAGTTTAAATTTCAAACCAGATACAATACCATCTTCAGAAGTTTTAACAATCTCAACATTTCCTGATTCCAACCAATTCACAGTAAAGTTTACTGGGTTAGAGGGGTCATAAATCCATCTATAACTTCCCATTGTCTGAGTAGTATTTTCTGTATTAAAAACAATAGGAGCAAAAGAATAAGTTATATTACCAATTAAATCACCACTACTCCACGTAGCGCTTTGCGTTGCACTTAAATTCAGATCTGCCGTTAAAAAGAACGTATCTCCACCATATACTTTCACCGTTCCAGTATCCGTTGTTCCTTGGGTTGTGTTATGCAGAGTAACGCCGGATTGCAATGTTATCGTTACATAATTTCGACTATCTCCATTAAGGGTAATTTCATTTGTTTTTTGATAATTGCCTTGATCAGTTGCAACTAATGCATTCCCTGAAAGTGCTAAGTCGGGATCTACCACTCCCGGAGCGGACAGGATATAATTTATAAAGTTGTCCGCATGAGCCTTACCCGTACTATTCAGTCCAAAATCCCATTTATCACTACCATAAAAATATGCCGCCACAACGTGAGTAATAATATACTGTGCATCAGTGTTTAAGCCAGAAGAATCCATGTATTCACTTGTTGCCGGTCCTCCATAACCGTAATACAAGACTTTTTGCAAATTTTCATTTGAATTACGCACTTCATAAGCATAATTATCCGACATTGGATAACTCTTATCTGGTTCCAAGCAATACGCTGGATAATCCGCGCCATCAACGCTTAAGGTAAAATATCTTCCTCCCCAATTATATCCATTGTCAAAACCTATAGAGGAATAGAGTATAGAAGAACCTACGGTTAAGTAAGCCGTTCCATCAGACGCAAGCACATACCCCATATTTCCCAAACACATAGAAACACAAATACAAAAAGCTAATATCCAAGATGATATTTTCTTTGCTTTTTTCATAAATAAATCTCCTTCAATTGAATTTTCTATTATTTTTATCTACAAAAAAAGGCGAGTCGTATTCACTTGCCTTTTTATTACTGCTATTTACTTTTCTTAATCTCCTTCTAAATATTAATAAAGCGAGCCTTCCCCGCCACCTCCATAAACATCACCTGCCCCATCAGGATTGCCTTTATATTCATATTCCAACGGAATACGAGTACTTTCAGAAGAACCGCTCGAACTACTACTTCCTGACGAGGAACTGTTTGAGTCCCCGCTCGAACTGCCCCCCGATGAAGAGCTTCCGGAGTTCGACGCATTTGAACTGTTACCCCCAGAAGAACCGCTCGAACTACCGCTTCCCGAAGAGGAACTGCTGGAACCCCCGCTTGAATTATTATTCGCAGAAGTTTTCTCCGAATCGTTCTTTTGTGCAGCTTTTGCGGATTCATCTTTGGCATCTAAGTAATTAACAAGAATCATCAATGTTGATTCAAGTTCCAATCTTTTTGATTCTACGGGAACCGCATCTTTCCCCGCAACCAAATCATTGACTTCTTCTCTCGTTACTGCTTCGATTGGCGTTGTTAAGGTTTCATCTGTAAAACAAGATCTGATTCTTGTTTCAAGGTCAAGGATTGCAGCTAATTGTTCGCTTAAACCGTCCAAAACCGCCTGTTGTTTGTTGGCAAATACTGGTTTATCTTCTTTCAGCTCTGCTACAGATGTTTGGATTTCAGTCAACTTGGCAGCCCCCTCTTCCGTTAGAAGAGTTTCCAACGTAAGGGTTGAAACTGCTGTCTGCACATCGTACATCGACTGAATTTTTACCAGTTCCTCCACGCTGCTTCTCAGCATCTCCTCATAGTCATATACTTCTTTGTTTTCCTGCGCTTCCATTAGAACATCGACTTCATCGAGCATTTCCTGTACAACACCCTCTGCCAAGAGTTCTTTTGTTTCATCTGCATATAAAGCGCTTATCTTATATTCAATTTCTTGTATTTCTTTTAATTTGGCTTCCTTAGCCAGTTCCAGTAGTCGTTCCTCCTCTTCTTCTGATTCTCTGATTCTTTCCGCTTCCGCAGCTTGGTGCTGTGCATTTACTACAATTCCCGTTAATCCTGCCAGTAACAGTACAACGACTACCATGGCAATTATTTTTTTCCTATTCTTCATATTTTCTCCTTTCCTTTATTGTTATCACCTTCTTACCTTCTAGTTTATTCCATTTCAGCCTTGTAGTCAAACCTATAATTCGGGTTCGTACATAGCGGAACCGCAACTAGTGCATACTGTATATAAAACAGATTTTCCTTACCATCTACTACAGTTTTTTTATCGCCGTACCTGTAACAGCGTAGATTTTATAGAAAATCTAATTCAATATTGAGTTTTGTTTGTTACTCATAGAATTTTCATGGATTTTCGCTACTTTTCAAGTATTTCACTTCTCAATTCAGTAGCAAACAAAATTTCTATTGGTAACTCTGTTGTTAATGCATCCCTTATAGCCAAGCATTCTTCTAATGACAATTTACTTTTGCCAGTCAGCTTAAGGGATAATGTTGATGGCGTTACATTAACAATCTGCGCCAACTGATTTTGTGTTATCTTTGCTCTCACCATCACAAGTTCTAAATTGGGAAAAATGCTGTTGTTTCTAGCCACATTACGAGCCTCCTTATTTTTTTATGATAATTCGTATATATTATATAATATACGAATTTTAGAATTTGTCAATATCCATTTTCGATTATTCGTATGATTTTTTTGAATTTTCATAATCCCTATTGATTTTTAATCTTAGAAATGTTAGCATATTTTTCACGGAGGTGTGAAAATGCCAAGTATAGAAGAGCAACTGAAGAGATTGATTTTGACTAAATATAAGAGCATAAGAAAATTTGCTAACGAAATCGACATTCCTTACACCACTATGGATAGTATCTTAAAGAGAGGCGTTAGAAATGCTAATATCGTAAACATACTTAAAATAACCAAGGCGCTTAATATAGACACAGAGCAACTAGCCCTTGGCAAGATTAGTTTAAATGCAGAACTTGACGGAAGCGTCGCCGACAAAGATATTTCCTATATAAAAACAGAGGAGTCTTTATCATCTACGCTCACAAATATTCTAGGCCGTGAGCCAACCGATAAAGACTTGAAGCGCTTTTTAGAACTGACTAAGATTTTTTTTAATATATCTGATTAAGCTCTTTGTCAGTTCATCTTTTTCAATGTTTTGTTTTTCAGATTCGCCCTCTATTATTTTAGCTATTTCATCATAATAATCCATACTTCTTCTCCCATCAGATAGGTATATGTCTATTTATTTATATGATTTTTCTTTGACTGTACAAAAATAGTATAGCACTTTCGACTCAAATGTGCAGGATGCTCCCTAAATGTCGAAAATACTCCCTAAATAACAGTCATCACATATTTTTTGTCCGAAACTTCCCTCATAATCAACCCGAAAATTTTTGACCGTATTTTACGGCAGAAACTTGGCGCATAAACTATACTCTGGTTTATGTCTCCATCAGTGAATAAAAAAGACGTCGATAAAGCGTAATCACGGTGATAACGAATCTACGCCCGGTGCGCAAGCCCATATTTACCCCACAAAACCATGGACTTAAAAGGCGCTTTCCTTGCCGAACGAGGAAAAGCGCCTTAACAATCGTTAGGGCGCACCAGTTGGGTTATTTCTCGCAATTTGTGTTTTTAGAATTGATTCAGATTTTTTTTGATGTAACCGAATAAGCCCCTAGTCAGTTTGTCTTTTTCAATCTTTTGTTTTTTAGCTTCCTCTTCTATGATTCTAGCCACCTCGCTATACTCATTATACGCTTTTTGCATTTGTAATGTCTCTCCTTTCCGAACAAAAAATAGGAGAATAAGATATCTTGCTTATTCTATTTTAAAGTAGGCAATCCCGTTATATGATTCACCTCCTTCTTGCGGGTCTGAACATCTGAACCAACCTTATTATAGTTCGCTTTCTGAAAAATGCAACCTTAGAATAAGACGTGTAATTACGGCGATAACGAGAGACGAACGGCTAATCTGTTCTTATAAGGTCATTTTCCTTTCTTCTATCATTCTGTCCGCAAAAACTGTAACAGCTTTTTCAAAATTCTTGTCTTCAAGCCTTGCTGCCACGTAAGAGAAAATTAGCAAGACGTTTACAAGAAAATCATCAAGGCTGCTGCTACCATTTTTTTGCCAAACAAGCGGCACAATGACCTGTGAAAATCCTGCAAAAATATTTATTTCAATATCTCCATTTGTATTTATATTTTCAACAATCTTGCACGGCTTCCTGCTTATGCGTTTATAAAACTCATCTTCCTCAATTCCGGCATACGCAAGCCATGCATAAAACATGTTCTCCGTTTCTCTTGAAACGTCACTATACTTTTTTCCCTTGCCCTTCCCATAAACAACCTTTTGATTCCCGTTTTTGTTATTAAAATATTTTTTCATCATCTATCACTGTTTCCTTTCTCACCTTTTATGTGCCTTTTCGCACCATATACCTTATCACGGGCTTTTTCTCTCGCTACGATTAATTCAAATTCCTTCGCTGCTTCATCGTTACTATTTCCGTTTTCTCTGTCAATACGCACAAAAACCCTAAAGCAATTTTCAAGTTCTGACATTTGCGTTGTAATACTTGTCATATGGACTCTATTCGCATTTTGTTTTGTTTCAAACCCCACGACTTTCCTTTCCAAATCTTGCCGCCCTTTCATCGTGTCAATCTTGTACTTCGCCATGACCTCTTTGTATTGTGCGACAGTTTTTGTATCCGCATTGTACTCTTCAAGTATATAGGAAATATCATTCATGCGGCTCTCAATTTTGTCAAGCAAATCAGATAGTTTCCGAGGGATTAATAACACTTCTTTCAAATGACTGATCGCCGCTTCTGCCTTATTGAAATTTTCAATCGTAGCATCATACTTTGATTTGTTTGCAGAATATAAATCTATAATCTGTTTATAGCTATAGATATGGTGCTGTTCTGTATATTGCAAACAACGAAAACCTCCTTGGATTTGGGAAACAAGTCTTTGCTCTTGCGTCTTGGAAAGATACGTCTTTCTCTGCCGCTTCCGCTCTCCTTGCTCTCTAATTATTCTTTGAATCTGTTCCGTATCAACGATGCCTCGCACCTCGCTATCTTTCACGCGAATATCAGCAATAACTTTCCTTTCTGCTTCAGTCCTTTTAATCGTGTGATGTTTCCCACTATTATCAAGAATGGTTTTGAAATCATTATCAATATCCGCAAGTGCCGTTTTTCCGTATTCATATTCTGCAATATAAGGAACTGTTTTTTGCGGCTTATCGTCACCGTGATTAGATTCCTGTGTCTGCTCTTGTTTAAGATCAAGCAAATGGTCTTTAATGTACTTAGTAAGGCTCTCCCGGAGGTAAAATACGCCGTCTCCGATTTTATCTTCACGAGTAGACTTATCGTGGGAAGAAGCCTGAAAAGAAACATGTGCCAACCAGTCACCATTTTTCCTTTTGTCCCGAATACGATAGCCCAAATCACGCAACCTTTCAAGAAGCTCCTCATAGCTTCGGCAGCTAGGCAATACGGCGTCAATATCTGCTTTAATTTCAGAACAATTATTCTTCTTTTTTTCCTGCATTTTTTCAAATTGCAGTGTGTTCCGATAGCTATTCACATCATCAGGAGTTATTTCCCCGGCGTCCCTCCTTCTTATTGATTTATTTTTTCGGTCTGTTGGTTCATAATACCTAGTCTTTCCGTCCTTGTCTTTGTAGCGTACAAGTTTCATGTCCCTTGTATGCTCTAAAACACTTAGTCCGTATTCTTCACAAAGATCATCTGACACCCTGCGAATTTCTCTTTTTGTCCTGCGACAATCATTCCATTTTTTACCGTCATTGCCCCAAGCACTTATAATAAAGTGATTATGAATATTATTCGTGTTCCCATGAGTGGAAATTGTAACAGTGAAACCCTTAAACACTTTCTCCGCAAACTTGCGTCCAATTTCATTCGCCATCTCTGGCGTCACTTCAAAACCCTCAAAGCTTTGATGCAGGTGCCACATGATAGGCTCTTTCCCGTTTTTAGCTTTATTGCCGTTGTTTTTATACCGCACTCCTTGCCATTTCATCTGCAAGTTCTCATAAGTGGAATACGGGTCAAGCACATCACAATCCTGATAGGAAGTCAACGTAAAATATTGAACGTATTTCTCTCCATCGCTTTCAAATATTCTGTACTCCATATCTTTGTTAATGTCACTATCAGAAGTATATAGCACGATCTTATCAGACAGGATATAGTCTAATGCCTTTTCTGGCGTTGAAGTAATAGCATGAATTTCAGTAGTCGCCATTTGCTTTGCCTCTCATAAATTTATCATATACGGAAAGAAGCTCTAGATAATTATAATACATACTTTGAAAGTCTCTTTCGTCAATGGTCTTGTTACTATTTGCTCTATAGGCGATTTGATTCAAGTTGTTCCCTATTCGGTTTATTTCGTATAACAATGCTTCCGTATCTTTTTTGGAAAACATGGTTCTTTCATGTGCAGCCCCAAACATTATCATATTGCGGATATATTCCGATTTGCTCATTTGGGCTTCATCCGATTTGGCTTCTAATATCGCTAACTCTTCATCTAGCAAATACACATTCAATTTTCGTGTTCTTTTCCTGCTTCTCTCTCCCATAAATCACACCTCGAAAATTATTTATACAAACAACAATACAATCAAAAATAGAATTGCATAACAAGCAAGCATTCCTATCCGCATTTTCTTTTCTTTTAAGATTATCGAAAACACGTATAATGGCACAGATACAATTGCTAAAATTGCATAGTATAGACCTATCATTTCACTTGCTCCTTTTCTCTTATTTTAACGATTATCACGGTGATTAAAATTGCAGCACGGCGTTGGTGCAATCGTGAAAATATTTGCCGCGTCGTCGGCAAATTAAGGCGGGGGTATTAGGGGGTGCAACCCCAAATTTACGAAAGGCTTGCCAATTCGTAGATTGACTAACAAGCGGTAAATGTCTCACACGTCAGTGGGAGTACATTTACCCCTGCTTGCTAAGTAAGCAATTCATATGTTTAGGATACAACGATACCGCGAAAAAATCAAGTGCTTCGCACATAATTTTTTCTCCGTTAAATGGATATGAATTGCAAACACGGCAAGCCGTGTTTCGATATCTTCTCCCGCACTTGCGTTTCACTTTCACTTATTTTCACCTCCTGAATCCTTTTATTTGTAACAAGTCAAATATTCGGACAGTTTATCAAAAATAAAAGACACAGCAAAAGCGGTAAAAGGAAAGATAATAAATAAGCAGACAAAGGTTGTCTGCTTTATCTCGTATATCGTCCTCCCTGCGCTTATCTGTTCTATCGTTTTATAGATACAATACAGTCCATACGGAATACCAACGGCTGCAATGCTACCACCAACTCTAAAAACCATAGAAACAACATTTGCCGCAATAGCAAGCGGAGTAAAAAGCACGTATTTTATAAAGCGTCCAATCGAGGAATGCACTTCATCTTTTTTACGCAATTTCTCGTTATACCTCTCTATATACTCTTCAGTCTCCCGTCTTTCCGCTTCGCTTAAATATTTAATTTCACCACGAGATTTTCCTCTTTGATTTTTCATACATTATGCCTCCTTACAAAATAATATCAGTCCCATTAAACCGAACGGAACAGTAACGAATCAGTGATGATATTTTCATACTGTATTCTGTTGCGATTTTAGTTAATTCAATTTCATCAGCATTATTATGCAACTTCACTTCAAGCCTCTTAGTTCTCCTTTCTTCTTTATCTGTTCTATGATCAATTGGCATGCTTCGATTGTTTACGTTAAGAAACGCATGACAGGCAAGCGCACAAAATCTTGTCGCCGTCATATCGTTTTCTTTCGCCGTCCGTTTTATATACTTATATTCACTTTCCGTTAGTCTTACAGTCCGCCCTGCATTTCTTTCTGCCTGACGCACTATAGACCGTCCAAAATCCGCAACGTTCATATTATATTTTTTCGCCAATTCACGGATTATAAAGAAATCATTTCTTTCTATCAATCTGCTCATTTTTTTTCCTGTCTGTCACATCAGGACTGTCGAAAAGAACAGCCCAACAACAAAAATAATGCCGCCTACGAGTGCAATGATTTCCCCTTTTTTCTTCCCGAAGATCAAGGAGAACAGCACGACAATATCAATGATCGACATAAGCGCATATTTCACAATCTGCAAGGTTGTTTCTGGCATTCCCTTTAATGTTACTATCATCGTCCCGGCCATAAGTAAATATACCGCACCTAAAACAATGATCAGCGCTTTAGTGCCGCTTGAAAAAATATAGCGATTTGTCTTTTTTAGTTCCTTTTTTTCCAAGCGCTCTTTTTTCGCCGCCGCACTGTCAATGCCCCCTATTTCCTCACCTATTTCCCTGAACCATTCAAACACTATATTCACTCTCTTTCTTTTATTATTTTTTCCGTTTGTTTCTGCGCTTCTTTTTGATGTTTATTCCTTCTTTTTATTTCCTCATTTCTTAATTCGGCACAATGCCGACAAAACACCGGACTTCCCTTTTCTTCAGTGCAATTTGGACATATCCCTTTGCGCGTTCCGTAGCCAATACATTTCCCCATATATATAACCTCCTTGCGTTATCACGGTGATTAAAACTCAACCATAGCTATTATTTCCTTTTTGTATTCTTGCGGTATATCCTTAAGCTCTCCTACTCTACAGCTCCGATTTTCCAGAACGGGAAAAAACGAAAGGCAACAATCCCTTTTATATTCTTAATATCTACCGTTCCCCATTCCCGGCTATCTAAGCTGTCGTCTCTATTGTCTCCCATAAGAAAATATTCACTATCTCCCAACACCACTTTGTCACCCGCGCAGCCGTAAAATATTGTTTCATACCCATAATCGTTTTCAAGCATTTCACCGTCAATATACACAAAACCATCAACAATCTGCACGGTTTCGTTCGGCAGCCCTATTACCCTTTTAACAACAAACTTACCTCTTATATCAGCAACAATAACTTGATACCTTGTCAGTTCGCTTATCCCGAATTTTCTGGCCCACATCACATCGCCGTCTGTATAATTTGGATACATACTGTCCCCGCTCACAATAATACGGTCTATCACATATGCCCGGAAACAGCAAACAAATGTAAACACGAGCATTATTAAAACAAATTTTTTATAGCCGTCTACAGAGCGACTTCCGTTATCACAAGAAGCGCCAGAATTGCAATCATTGTTGCCATTTTGACAAGCAGGTTTTTTTTCATTAGCGGTATGTCCCTTGTCGCCCATGCTTCCCCTGTCCTTTCACAATAGTCAATTACTACTTGTTGCCCTATGCTTACATTTTGATATCGCACAGTGCTTTGGCAATACCTTTTTTCACCGCCGCATTCATACTCATATTTTGGCATACAGATGTTTACCATAGCCCCCCGCCACGCCTTGTTTTCCTCTGCGTTTTTTTCAAAAACGCAGCCATCAATCATTCTTAGTTCTCCATCTTGTGCGTACCTCGAATACCGCACAATTGGCACTAGCTTTTTAACTCCATAAACAATAGTGTAAACCAACACAATACCGCCCAATATATACGACAATGTTGTCATAGTATCAATCCCCCGCTCTTTCTGTCTTAAAATAAATTTCGTCAAACAACTTTTCAGTCATTTTGCCAACCCTTTTATCTTCACAGGCCACTAATATTTTCAATCATCTACCTCCTGATCAGGGAGGCGTGGCCACGCTAATAACTTGCAAGTTCTTCTGTCATATTCGCTCCCGCGCTGCCGCTTGCAAACAATCCATTTGCCAAAAGAAATACACATGATGTATGAAGCCATTCTCTTTACTCTCTTATTATAGCATAATGTACATATAATGTCAAGTGCTTTTAGGGGTACAAAATATTTAATTACGCCGTAATACCGTCTATGAATTAACTTTGCCAAACAATGCAGGTTTAAAGTATGCACCCCCTGTTTCCCAACACGCCTTACAAGGCTCTTATTCGCCCCGTACAGCCTTTTTGCGGCTTCAGGTGAAATTCCCCTTGCTTCACGCAGGGGAGGCGTCCCAGCAACCGTTAAGACGCCTTTGGAAAGCACATACCCTCCATATTTGAGGCTACCTCATCTCCCTGATTATCAGGTAATCCGAAACCATGTCAAATTATTTTTTTTATATACTCGTTCCAGTCTTTTTCAGACGGCGGCAAAAACATTTCAACCACGCCCTCGTATTCCATATCCCGCAAACCCTCAATAGCCGCTTCTTGCGCAATGCGCCCCGCCTTATCATTGTCAAAAGCAAGCATAATATGGTCTATATCCTTTTCTTTTTTGAGATGATAATACAGGCTCGGCAGCTTATTTGTGCCTGCTAAGGCGAGATAGGAATATTCTGTATATCGTTTATTTTCTCTCACGAAAAACGTCATAATTGACATAATGTCAATCACGCTTTCTGCCACCACAAGAGTACGGGCAGCATTAGACGGGCGAAAGAAAAAGCATTCGTTATAATCACTACCTTTCACGTCTATTGCGAAGTGTTTTCCACCCGTGCTTCTGACACAGGCAAACTTGTGAGATACAAAAACACAATTATTATAATTTGCGTCTTGATAAAGCAACTTCTTTGCCAAAAAATAGCGCACAACAGAAAGCGCAATTTTCCGCTCTTTCAGTAAATAGCGAAAAACCTCTTTTGAATTATCTGCTTTAGGCGGTAAGCCTAAGTCCCCAACTTTACGTTTTGGGATTTCTGCAGGACTTGAAATCGCTTTGTGTGTTTGCATCGGTGCTTTTTTATTGCCCTCAATTCCATACATGATAGCAAGCTCTCGTAAGGCTTCGTTTCGTTCGCAACCCTTGAATTCCATAACGAAATCAATAATGCTTCCCGAACCGCCCCGTGCGCCCTTTTGAAACACACTGTTCCGCCAAAAACAATTTTTGTGAATATCTATCATAACACTGTCATGCTCTTTAAGGCTTACGTACCGTTGTCCTTTTCTCACGAGAGTAAACCCGCTACGATGAGCATAATCCGTTATCGGTATTGCCTTGATATTATCTAAAAAACTCATTCTAATCACCCGTACTTTCGTTGATGCATGAAGTTACCTTACTCTTTAATTATAGCATTTTGTGCATATGTTGTCAAGTATTTTTTGATGAATGCACAAATTTAATCACGGTGAGGACGCCCGCTGTCTTATACCGCCTTGCGCTCATATTCAAGTGTCCCGATTATATCAGCACGGTCTGACTGCGGATGGCAGCCGCGAACCGAATAATTTTACAATATGTTCCATATAGACGCAGGAAACTTCCTGATTGGATGCTTGTCAAGTAACAAATCGTGGCAAATCATAAAATTTTTATAAACCCCCGGTGAACATAAAAAGAGCACGGCCATCAATGGCTATGCTCTTTTTATAAAATCTTAATACGTATTTCAATCCGCGCTCCGCGAACGGAGCGACACGACAAATGCTGTCGTTGATAACAAAATAGCATTAATCTATTCTGCTGTCAAGTGCTTTAATAAAATATCCACTCGCCATAATAACCGTGATTCCCAAATCTAGACGTCACAATTTCGTCCTCTTCTGGATCTATCCCGAACCAAGGGAGGCGCGCAACCTCCGCCCCGTCACTGTATATGGTGACGGGCTGAAGGGTATACGTCAGTCCTTCTTCTGCTATCTCCATAGCCTCCTCCAGGGTATCCGCTCCCTCGTTCCCCGCACCCGTACCAAAATCAATAAAATACTGTCTATCCATTTTTACCCCCTTCAATCCTGTGTCAGAATGGCCTCAATTTCTGCCAGGCGCTTCGTTAACGCCTCTCGTTCGACCAACAGCGCTGCCCTATCTATAGTTCCATCAACGATTGATAGACCAGTCTTGTCCTCAATGCGCCCATATAGAGGCTTAGGAACATTTTTGACCCGGAGGACCGTACCCGGCTTTTCTGCTATGCGT
>Ga0153937_1000622_pt1 | contig 13081 bp, 11 predicted proteins | sample TSNY021MetaG_FD_104680 | JGI IMG/M metagenome (GOLD analysis project Ga0153937, IMG submission 104680) | Attine ant fungus gardens microbial communities from New York, USA - TSNY021 MetaG | ecosystem: Host-associated > Fungi > Mycelium > Unclassified | place: USA: New York, Robert Murphy County... | reverse complement strand
TGCATCTGGCATATGTGATAAAAGCTCTGTATCTGTATATCCAGGTGCAACAACATTGCATCTGATTCCATACTCTGCATATTCATATGCCGCAATTCTTGTCATTGCATTTACTCCGCACTTACAGAATTGATATAAACTCACTCCATGCTGAGCAAGGTTAATAGCTGTTGAAGAAACATTTACGACACTTCCACCTTTCTGCTCCATCATAATAGGGAGAGTGTATTTCATTGTCATAAATGCACTTTTTGCATCCACATTAAGAGTATATTCCCAATCGTCAGTAGTAAGGGTATGTAATGGTCCTGTTTTTGCACCACCTACACAGTTCACTAAAATATCGATTCTTCCATATTCTTTTACTGCTGTAGCAATCAGATTCTTAACATCCTCTTCAACTGTTACATCCGCTTTAACAAAAACAGCTTCTCCACCAGCTTTTGCAATATCTTCAACAACACATTTCCAACTGCTTCTCTTCTTCCGCTCACGACAACTTTTGCGCCTTCTTTAGCAAAAAGATCCGCTGAAGCTTTTCCGATACCTGCTGTACCGCCACTGATAACAGCAATTTTTCCCTGAAGTCTTTTGCTCATAGCATTACCTCCTTTTAATTCTGACTAATATGGATTTTTGATATAGTGGACATCACCTGTTCGAAGCCAGTGTGTTTCATCTATTCGATATCGAAATCGTCTTTGTGACGCACGCACCATTCTTCGAATGTTGACAATTTCACACCAAGAGCTCTTGTCTGTTCGACATCAGCTCTATAGCCATTGACAATATCCCACTCCTGTGCATCAATTACACTGGCATTACCTCCATTTGCTATTAACTCTTCTCTTGTCTGGTATGCAACTTTGATATTCTTTCCGGTAGCCTTTGCAATTGCCGCTCCCGCTTTATCCATTGTGATAACATCACTAGCGAGAGGAATTTCTTTATGTTCAAAAGATCCAAAGTCTTCAAATACCTTTGCAACCAGCGTACCCATATCATCACCACAGAACGATGGAATAGTTGTCTCTGGAGTTCTGGCAGAGGCTACAATTCCCTTTTTTAAGTCTGGATACATTCCCCATGCTTTTGGGGGAATAAAACAATCCATCATATAGGCTGGCTTAAGGATTGTCCAGTGTAAAATTTTGCATGCCTTAACAAGATCAACTACTGCAGATTTACCTTTCCAGTATCCATAGTATCCAGGCCAGAAATCCTCGCCCCAACGAACGAATGTCTCATGTTCTCCGGCTCTGTCCACGGATGTGTGTACCATATACTCAATTCCTGCTTCCTCTGCAGCCTGAATAACGTTCTTGCCGACCTGAATCTCTCTGCTAGGATCATCACTGGATGGAATTACTGGAAGGAAAAATAAGCCCCACATGCCTTCCATTGCTTTCTTCAAATCTTCAATATCAAGCAAATCTCCGTTCACGACCTCAATACCCATTGCTTCAAGGACAGGGATTTTGGGATTTCCTGCAAGTTCAAAGGCGCGAACCTGGAAACCTTTCTTTGTAAGCTCCGTACAGACAGGAAAACCCTGAGTACCAGTTGGTCCTAATACTAATATTCTCTTGCTCATATACATTCTCCTTTTATCTTTATATAAACTCTGATTTACTCTATCGCGAGCTTATGCTATTATAGTAGCAGACTTACGTTATATTTCAATTACGCACTTTTATGTTCGTTATGTTTTGTGCATTTTGCTGCAGGGGAGGTAAACATGTGAAATCACAAGAATTCATTATCAAGGATGGGCCATGCGGTGCAGAAACGATATTTAAAATCATCGGGTTACGCTGGAAGCCTAAAATCTTGGAGACTTGCTATATTCGGAATAGAGCATCCCTTTCCATGCTCAAGGAAATAATGCCAGATTGTTCGACTACTGTGCTATCAAGACAGCTTTCTAGCCTAATAAAAGACGGTATGCTTGTTTGCGGAGAGAATGAGGACTACACCCTTACAAAACAGGGAAGAGAAGTTTTACCTATCATGGCTATGATGCTACAACTAACATATCTTTGCGATTATCCCAGCTCCGGGTATGATAACGCTGTGGAATATGCGAAAAATCTTATTGGCGAGAAATGGAAAACCCGCATTCTTTGGGTCATTCATACATACAAAAAGGCTCGGTTCAATGAACTGCAAAAGGCCATTGACGGCATTTCGCATAAGATGCTAAATGAGCAATTAGTAGATATGTGGAAAGAGGGGCTCATTGTAAAAAACGAGTATTTGGAGCAACCGCCACGGACAGAGTATGCTCTTACCGAAACTGGAGAAATGGCCTTTAACATTACGCAAGCCTTGGCAGAGTGGGGGAGAGAATATGGGTTTATCAAGGTCAAAGTGACAATCCACCCAAATTGATATGCCGTACCAAAACAAAAAGGTGCGTGCCCCTTATCTCCGTATTATACAATTTGACGGAGCCTGTGGAATTAACTCTGTAAATAAGCTTTCAATGACAAGAATTTTGTAAGGCTCAAGGGCTGGGGGAAGCCCTTGAGCCTTTAGCTTTCCCATAGTACAAAAAAACAGCCTGAACCGTAATATTTATAGTTCAGGCCACTTTTTCTTTTATGATTCATAGCCGGATCATTTAAACATTCGTTCAAAAAATCCTTTTTTATTATCCTTATAATCCTCTCCCATTTCATCAGCAAACTGCTTAAGCAGACTTTTTTGCTTTTCCGTAAGCTGGGTTGGTACGTTTACGTTAAGCTTGGCTAAAAGATCTCCCACTCTGTAGCTGTTGATATATGGTACGCCCTTTTTGGACAGAGTGACCACGGTGCCGGTTTGAGTACCGGGCTTTATGGTATATTTCTCATCCCCATACGGAGTAGGAATTATGATTTCACCGCCAATGGCTGCTTGAACAAAGGTAATAGGCATTTCCAAATGGATATCATTGCCTCTGCGTATAAAGTATTTATGAGGGCGTACATAGACGGTTACATAAAGGTCGCCATTGCCGCCGCCTCTTTCTCCCGCGTCGCCCAGTCCGGAAAGGCGGATGCTCTTTCCGTTTTCCATACCCTTAGGAATGGTGACTTGAATTTTCTTGTTCTTTTTTATAGCGCCGGTGCCTCGGCAGGTATCGCAAGGGTCTTTATTTATTTGCCCCAAGCCATGGCAAACGCTGCAGGTACGAGTGCTTGTCATAGAGCCTAGTATAGTCTGCTGTTGAATTCTTTCGTATCCGCTGCCTTGACATCTGCTGCAGGTCACTTTGGAAGTGCCGGGCTTTGAGCCTGTGCCACTGCATGTTTCACAGGTTTCACTTACCGGAATGTTAATTTCCTGGGTAGTCCCGAATATCGAATCCTCAAAATCGATCTGAACGCTGGTCTGCAGGTCTGCTCCGCGCCGGGGCCCTTGCTTCCTGCCGGTACGGCCTCCCCCGAATAAATCGCTGAAGCTGTCGCCGAATACGCTTGAAAAAATATCTCCCATATCAAAGTCGGCGCCGCTGTAGAAGCCACCGCCACCGCCAAAGCCGCCTTCGTTGAAGGCCGCGTGTCCGTATTGGTCATATGCGGCCCTTTTCTGCTGGTCGCTGAGTACGGAATAAGCCTCGCTGACTTCCTTAAATTTTGCTTCGGCTTCCTTATTATCAGGGTTAGCGTCAGGATGATACTTTTTTGCCTGCTTACGGTATGCTTTTTTTATACTATCCTCGGAGGCTCCCTTTTGCAGCCCCAGGACATCGTAATAATCTCTCTTTTCTGCCATATCTCCACCTCAAAACGAGGCTGCTGCGTTGCAACAGCCTCGTGCTATTTGAGTATTTTATACCTCTTTATACTCTCCGTCAACTGCGTCATCTGGATTAGGCCCTTGACCCGCATCCGGACCAGGTCCGTCTTGTCCGGCGGCTCCGGCCTGCTGGTAAAGCTTGGTGGAAAAGTCATTCAAAACCTTGGTAAAGCCTTCTACCGCAGTTTTCAAGGTAGCGACATCGGCGTCGGACATGCTTTCCGTCTGGAAGCTTTCGTTTAAGGATTTAAGCTTGTTCATTTCGCTTTCCAAATTAGCTTTGTCCTCGCCGCTTATCTTATCTCCAAGCTCTTTTATAAGCTTCTCGGTTTGAAAGACAAGTGAATCGGCTTCGTTTTTCGCGTCGACGATTTCCTTGCGTTTCCTGTCCTGCTCGGCAAACTGCTCGGATTCCTTAACAGCCCGTTCGATATCCGCGTCGCTTAAGTTGCTGCTGGCTGCGATAGTTATCTGCTGCTCCTTGCCGGTGCCAAGGTCTTTAGCGCTTACGTGCACGATGCCGTTAGCGTCGATGTCGAACATAACCTCAATCTGCGGCACGCCTCTTGGAGCGGGAGCAATGCCGTCAAGCCGGAATTGGCCAAGAGTTTTATTATCCTTGGCAAATGGACGCTCACCCTGGATCACATGGATATCCACAGCTGTCTGGTTATCTGCCGCTGTCGAAAATATTTGCTTTTTGTTTGTAGGAATAGTTGTATTTCTTTCAATAAGCTTTGTTGCCACGCCGCCCTGGGTTTCTATCCCCAGTGAGAGAGGGGTTACGTCCAGCAAAAGTATGCTGCCGGCGCCTTCATCTCCCGCCAGCTTACCGCCCTGTATAGAGGCGCCCAAGGCTACGCATTCGTCAGGATTGATACCCTTAAACGGGTCTGCTCCAGTCAATTTCTTTACGGCATCCTGTACGGCTGGGACTCTTGTAGAGCCTCCTACCAGCAATATTTTATCCAACTCTGAGGCTGAAATATCCGCGTCGCTTAAGGCGGTACGGACAGGTCCCATTGTTGCTTCTACCAAATCGGAGACTAGTTCCTCAAATTTCGCGCGTGTCAGCGTAATGTCCATATGCTTCGGCCCGTTTTGATCCATAGTTATAAAGGGCTGGTTGATACTGGTGGTTGTAACGGTGGAAAGCTCTTTTTTCGCCTTTTCGGCAGCTTCTTTCAAACGCTGCATAGCCATTTTATCCCTGCTTAGGTCAATGCCCTCCAGCTTTTTGAATTCGGCTACAAGATACTTAATTACCCTGTCGTCGAAGTCGTCGCCTCCAAGGTTGTTATTGCCGCTGGTGGCCAAAACCTCGATTACACCGTCGCCGATATCGATAATTGAAACGTCGAAGGTACCGCCCCCAAGGTCGTATACCATTATTTTTTGTTCCTTCTCATTGTCAAGACCATAAGCCAAAGCCGCGGCTGTTGGCTCATTTATTATACGCTTTACCTCCAAGCCTGCAATCTTGCCCGCGTCCTTGGTAGCCTGACGCTGGCTGTCGGTAAAGTAAGCCGGTACGGTGATAACCGCTTCCGTCACCGTTTCTCCCAGATAGCTTTCCGCGTCATTTTTAAGCTTTTGAAGAATCATTGCTGATATTTCTTGCGGAGAATAGTTTTTCCCATCTATATTGACCTTAAAATCACTGCCCATTCTTCTTTTTATGGACATGACAGTGTTATCAGGATTGGTAATAGCCTGGCGTTTGGCAGTCTCGCCTACAAGGCGCTCTCCGGTCTTTGTAAAGCCTACGATGGAGGGTGTGGTTCTGGCTCCTTCCGAATTGGTTATAACAACCGGCTGACCACCTTCCATGACGGCAACGCAAGAATTAGTTGTTCCTAAGTCGATTCCTATTATTTTACCCATTATTAGTCCTCCTTGATTAATAGATTAGCATTATTAATTAGCCACCTGCACCATGCTGGTGCGGATGACCTTGTCCCTGTGCTTATAGCCCTTTTGAAGCTCTTCAACTATTGTATTTTCACCGTGATCTTCGCTTTCTATGTGAGATACCGCGTAATGTATGTTCGGGTCGAAGGGCTTACCGACGCTTTCGATAGGCTCTATGCCCAAATCATCCAAAAAGCAAGTAAATTGCTTGAAAATCATATCAATACCTTTATAAAAATTATTTTCGGATTCGTTTTCAGGTATTACCTTCATTGCCCGTTCGAAATTATCAAGAACAGGCAGAAGCTTTTCTACTGTGTCCCGCATCCCATCCTCGTACATGGAAGCCTTTTCACGAGCCGTGCGCTTGCGGAAGTTATCAAACTCCGCCAGGCTTCGCTGAAGACGGTCGGTAAGCTCCTCGCATTGCTTGGTTCTTTCTTCCAGCTGAGTCGAAATGTTTTCTTCTGAGCTTATCTTATCTTCGGCTTTATCATTTGCTGTCTGCTCTGGCTCGTTTTCCTCAGGGGCGATGATTTTTTCTTCGGTTTCAGTTTCTTTTAAATTATCTTTGATGTCCTGTTCATTCAATTCCATATGCTCCCTTCTTATTTAAATGGTAGTATACTTCGTGATCTGTTCTTCGGCCTTTCCTTCCGGCGCGCAGCATAGCTTTCGTTGAACTATACCGTTCGGTATAACGGCTATCCTCCGGACAAGGCATTTATAACTGAATTAATATTTTTGACAATGCCGTTAAGTACGGATATTACCTGCGGGTAATCCATACGTGTAGGGCCGATTACACCAATAGACCCTTTGGAGCTGTTGCCTACCTTATATGTGGCTTTAATTATACTGCAATCCTTTAGCTGTTCAAGCTGGTTCTCTTCTCCGATGACGATTTGCATACTGTCAGAATGGTCTTTACCTAAAAGCGTAATAAGCAATTCTTTTTCTTCTAACGCCTCAATAAGAGTCTTTGCCTTTTCCAAATCACTAAATTCAGGATAAGAAAGGATATTTTTGGCGCCGCTCAAGTAAACTTGGATATTTTCTTCCGAAAACATAATATCCCGAATTATATTGACAACGGCCTGTATCAAATTGGCAGACTTAGGACCTGCGGCATGTATAAGCTCGTTTATAATCATAGGATCTATTTCTTCAAAATCCAGAGATTTTAGCTTATTGCTTACAAGAACTGAAATTTTATTCAGCAATTCCATATCCGGAGATTTATTTAAATGAATCACTTGGTTTTTCACAGTTTTGTTATTCATTACCATTACCAGGATGATGCTTGTTTCATCCAGCGGAATCAATTGTACATGCTTTAACTTAGCGCGTTCTACCTTAGGCTCCGATACAACGGTAGTGTAGTGGGTAAGAATTGACAGAGCTTTGGCTGTTTCCTGCATAAGGTAATCTATTCTGTTTATATTGTTTACGATAATTTCCTGCAAAAAAAGAGTTTCTTCTTTAGTAAGCTCTCTGAACCGCATTAGATTATCCACATAAAGCCGGTAACCTCTGTTTGAAGGAATGCGCCCGGCAGAGGTATGGGGCTGGATTATTAATCCCAAATCTTCTAAATCGCTCATTTCATTGCGGATAGTGGCAGAGCTTATGCCCAGGTCGTATTTTTTAGCAATAGTACGAGAGCCGATTGGTTCCGCAGTTGCTATATAATCGGTAATGATAGCTTCCAGTATTTTGATTTTTCGCTCATTTAGTACCATGCACAACCCCCCTAAGCTATGGTTGTTAGCACTCATCCTATGTGAGTGCTAATTGCTTTTTTAAAGATATCACTTTAGATATATAATGTCAAGTCTTTTAGAAAAAGTAAGGGCTGTTGCAGAATAAAGGCCAAAAGAAAAAATGCACAAATGATTCCGCTGTGAAAAACCTAAATGGAACGCGGATTTAGCAGATTTAGCGGATTTTCGCGGATTTTTAATTTTTTATCCGTGAAAATCCGCTAAATCAGTGTAATCCGCGTTCCATTTCCTTTGCTTCAGTCTTACAATGGAAACGATTTGTGCATTTTTTCTTTTGGAGTCATTCTGCAACAGCCCTAAGATATTTAAAACAGATTTCTCCGCTTTATCCCATTCTGTACTCGATACCCAGCGTGCCGGACGGATAATTCCAGCTCTTGACCAGCTTGCCCTCGCTAAGCACCTTGCAAGTCCCGCACTCAAGGCAGCCCAAATAGTCAAAAAACAGCGTCCCGTTGTCGTCTACCGAGTACAGCGCCGCCGGGCAAGCCCGCACCACGCGGTCGATCTCAGCTTTATCCGGATAATCCTTGTCCACGTCGATGTGCGCGTTGTGCTCGTCGGTGTGAAATTTGTTCACCCCAAGCTTATCCGCTACATTTAGCGCCATTTCTATTTGCCTCCTTTTACCTGACTTGGGCCTCTTTCATGATTTTGTTGAACGTGGTCGCGGGATCCTCCCCGAAACCACCCGCTTTCACCAGCCTGTGACAGGATTCCGCGCCTTTTACGCAGGACGCCGCAAAGCTCTCCTCCAGCGCCGTTTGGTAGCCGGACAGCGCTTGCGCGGAAAAATCGCCGTTCTCCTTTGCCGCAAGAACCACTCCGGCAGCCAGCCTGCCCGATTCCACAGCAAGGTCCATACCCCGCAGCGTAAACCCAAGGTTGGCGCACAGCGCCGCCGCGTCGCCGCACAGCAACACCCCATCCCCATAAAGCTTCGGTATCATATCGTACCCGCCCTCCGGAATCAGATGGGCCGAATACTCAATCAGACGCCCGCCTTCCAACAATGACGCCAGCTCCGGGACGTTCTTGAAGTCCTCCAGCATCTGCGGGACGGAATTTTCCGTGTTGCGGATGTCCTCCACCATCATGGACACCCCCACCGATACGCTGTCCTTGTTGGTGTACAAAAATCCGTCGCAGACCTCACCGCAGCCGCTGAACATCCAAGCCACGCCTTCGCCGGAGTCCACATTGAACCGCTGGTTTATGACTTCCTCGCCCAACTCGATCAGCTCCTTGACGCCTACCGCCGCCTGATTTTGACCGATCCGCTGCTTGAAGCCAAGCTTCTGCGCCAGCAGCGAGTTTACACCGTCCGCGAGAATAACAACGTCGGCTTCCATCTCCTCGTCGCCGGCGACCACCCCGCAAACCCTGGCGTCCCGCACGATCAGATCGTCCACACGCACGCCGTACACCAGCATCGCGCCCTGCTCCTCCGCCTGCTCCGCCAGCCACTTGTCAAATTTACCGCGCAGAACCGAGTAGCTTTCGCCCTCCGGCGCGCAGAGTAACGCGCTGTCGTATTCCGCCATGCCGCCCGGTGTGGACAGCCGCTCCTTCACGATTCGGCGTTCCACCGGCGCTGCATCCGCGAAGCCGGGAATCACTTTATCCAGACTATGCCCATACAAACGGCCTCCGGTCATGTTTTTCGAGCCGCTGTAGTTGCCCTTTTCCACCAGCAGCGTCTCAAGGCCCTCCGCGGAAAGCAGATATGCCGCCGTAAGCCCGGCCAGTCCGCCGCCAACGATAATACAGTCAAATCTATCCTCCGACATACTTTCGCTCCTTACCTCTAGATGATATTATACAAGTCTTCCGGCAATATAACCTTCATGCACCGCGTCTTGGATTTGACGGGCGGATTTGCAATCACCAGCAGTATAAACATCCATATTTGTTTCAGCTTCGATCTGGTTCGCTAATTCTTTTTGTGGAACAAAGCCGGCGGAAATAACGATGCTATCAGCATCTAATTCGCTTCTGTTACCGAATCTATCCACAAGAACAGCAGAGTGATCTTTGACGCTTTCAAGCCGTTTGCCGGTAATAACCTTGATGCCGGCCTCGGCAATTTTTTGGAGGTAGCCAATAGCGCTTATACCTGCATTACCCAAGAATGAATCCATCATTTCAACAATAGTTACTTCTTTACCTTGTTCAGCTAAGACATCCGCGGTTTCAGCCCCGGTGATGCCGCCGCCAATAACGACTACCTTATGACCGGTTGGAGCATTTTTACCTAATACATCCATGGCATATGTAACGATTTTATTATTAATTCCCGGAACATCCAATGTCCTGGTCTTGCCGCCCACCGCAACGATGGCGGCGTCATAGCTGCCGTTTTTGATCGTATCAATAGTTGCTTCTTCCTTAACTACTTGAATATTTAGTTTATCTAATTGTGTCTTATAGTATTGAATCAGTAATTTAATATCCGACTTGTAATCAGGTACCGAAGCTTCAAGCATAGCTCCGCCCAATTCGCGTTTTTCATATATCGTGACAATATGACCGCGCCGGGACGCTGTAATAGCGGCTTCTATGCCTGCAGGTCCGCCGCCGATAACAGCGACGTTTTTAGGCGTTTTTGCCGGGATGACCGCCGGAGCCTCATACTTGTATAACGTAGGATTGACTGCGCAGTGAGGAACTCTTCCGGCCATCAGCCCTCTATCATGGCACCCGATCAAACAATTGATACATGGCTTAATATCTTCCGGTCTTCCTTCTTTAGCCTTTTTAGCCCAGAAAGGATCAGCTAATACAGGCTTGCCTAAACCAATATAATCGATTTTTCCTTCTGAAAGAGCTTTTTCAGCGAATGCAGGAGTTTTGAAGCCTCCGGCGCACATAACAGGAATTTTAACGGCCTCTTTGATTTTGGCAGCGTCTTCAAGATTGATACCCCAAGGCAGGAAGATAGACGCGCAACGAACCGCTTCCGCATGACTGCCGCCAGTAATGTTGATAACGTCTGCTCCGGCAGCTTCACACATTTTAGCTACTTCAACAGTTTCTTCTACTCTGATGCCGCCCGGTTCATTGTCATTACAGCTCAATCTTACTGATACAGGATAATCAGGTCCTGTTTTCTTTTTGATATCCTTGATAATTTCAACCACAAATCTTGCGCGGTTATATAACGATCCGCCATACATATCAGTACGCGTATTGTTTAATGGGGACAAGAAATTAGATGCTAAAGTTCCGCAGGCCGCGTGAATATCTATTATCTCAAATCCGGCAATTTTACAACGTCTGGCCGCGTCACCATATGCGCTTATCATTTCCTGGACTTCTTTAAGCGACAGCTCTCTGGGAATAGCTGCGCCGGCTTGATACCAGGGTTCCCATTGTATTGCCGAAGGAGCTACCAAGTCATCGCCGCCTACGAAACCGGCGTCCCTGCCCGGATGAGCAATTTGGCACCCTGCGACAGCTCCATGATATTTGATAGCTTCCGCCAGCAGGCTTAAACTGGCAATACATGAATCCGATTCAATGGTTAGACCGCAGTGATGTATTTTTACCGGGGCACAGGCATCCATATATACGATTCCCACTCCGCCTTCCGCCGCTTCCGCATACGCGGTGATTTGGCGATCAGTCGCTGATCCGTCAGGATTTCCCAAGTCAGTTCCCATGGGCATTCTAACAATTCTGTTTTTGATTTCAAGGTTCCCGATATAACCTTTTTCAAATAGTTTTGGATATTTGCTATGCCTCATTTAAACCTTCCTTTTTTTAACAAATGCCGATCAGAAGTTGGGACCGGGACTTGCGCCGCTGGAGCCGCCGTCAACCGGCAAGTTAATGGCCGTGATGAAACGGCTTTCATCTGATGCCAGGAAAAGCAGCCCATAGGCGACGTCCAACGGTGTGAGAGGCCGTCCGGTAAGCTGCAGCTCATTAATGATATAGTTGACCATGTCCGACGGCGCGCCGTCTGCGCCGGGGGTTTCGATGAGACCTGGCGCGAGGGCGTTGACCCGGATACCAAAGGGCGCGCCTTCAGCCGCAAGCTGCCTGGCCAGACCCTCAACAGCCGCCTTAGCCGCCGCGTGAGCAGCTTGTGGAGTGCCGCCAATACCGCAGGTGCCGTTGTTGGACGACACGTTGATGACGCTGCCGCCGCCTGCCTTGATCAAGTGCGGCCAAGCCGCGCTTGTAACAGTAAAAACAAGGTCGAGCTCATTTTGCAGGGACTTCTTCCACTGGTCGAATGTCATTTCGCCAAAGGGGGCGAATTCAGGCTTTGAGGCATTGTTGACGACCACGTCTATGCCGCCCATGCGTTCGGCTGCCATGTCTACCCAAGTTTTGGCGGCATCGGGGTCGGCCAGGTTAACGTCATAGCCCTCTGCCTTAAGCCCCAACGCGGCAATTTTTTGGGCATTAGCCGCCGCCACTCCCGGTGTGCGGCCGCAGCCGATTACATAAGCGCCGTGCCGGGCAAACAATTCCTGCGCCGCTATGCCCACGCCTTTTGTAGTACCCGTAATGAGCACACGCTTGCCTTTGAGCCGCTGGCCAACGGAGTCGGCCGCGCTGATAAGTTCTGGACAGGGCGGGGTTACACGTGTTTTATTTGTCATAATTGAACCTTTCCTTTCCTTTCTATTCCATAACCTTTTTTATACGCCACTTAAGGCGCTCATAACGTGACGGGCCGCGATGCGCCCGGAGGTATACGCAAAACCATTGGCGGCGCCGGGAATCTCCATGTTGTACGAATCGCCGTACATACCTGTCGCGTCAAGGCCGACTGCGTACAGGCCGGGAATAGGCTGGTAGTCCTTGTCGACGGCCTGCATATCGCCGTTGATACGAATGCCGCCGGCCGAGCTCATCATGCCGGGCGCCATGCTGATCGCGTAGAAGGGAGCGCGGCTAAGCGGTCTCAAGTAGCGTGTTTGCTTTAAGTACCTAGTATCCTCCCCAGCGTCGCAAGCGGCATTATACACGCTTACAGTTTGAGCCAGCACAGCCGGATCCAGCCCGATCTGCCCGGCCAGCCCTTCAATTGTATCTGACTTCCAAGCGACGCCGTCAGCAACATCCTGGTCAAGCTCGGTGCGCAAGCGGTTAAGCGGACGGCCATACACGACGAATTCACCTATTGAAATCTCTGAACCTTCTGCTATCAAGCGCTCAATGTCCGCCTCGTCAAGCAGCGCGTATATCAGGCCATCCGGCTGCTTCGCCCACACGGGGCCAATGTCGCCGATGTTCTCGGCAATGCCCTCGTTGATAAACCGCCTGGCGGTCTTGTTCACCCACACACATGGTTGACATCCCGCCGCGCCTGTATGGGAGTCCATAGCCTTGTTTCGAGCGCCGGCGGCAATAAGAGCGCAGCTTACAATGTTGCGGTCATCGGCCCCGGCCGCTAACGCCATCCTAAGACCGTCGCCCACGTTTTGAGCCGGAGTGAGCTCGTTCATGTTGTACGCGCTTTGCGCAAACCAGGTATACTTGGCGACTAACTCGGGATTATTACCGACGCCGCCGGTGGCAAGCACGACAGCCTTGGCGCCCACCCGTAATTGCTCGCCGCTGGATGTGTCCTGGGCAACTACTCCCAC
>Ga0153937_1000619_pt1 | contig 13180 bp, 7 predicted proteins | sample TSNY021MetaG_FD_104680 | JGI IMG/M metagenome (GOLD analysis project Ga0153937, IMG submission 104680) | Attine ant fungus gardens microbial communities from New York, USA - TSNY021 MetaG | ecosystem: Host-associated > Fungi > Mycelium > Unclassified | place: USA: New York, Robert Murphy County... | reverse complement strand
TGGAACACAGAATGGAACATGGCGTTTATTGGAGATGGAACAAAGTTGGCGTTCTATCATGACGATCATCCAATCAGAATCTACGATATAGTGGGCCTCGCATCTAAGCACCGGAATGCTATTTATGGATATGAGCCTGTCCCGCATGACATGGAGGATGGATGGACGGTGGGTCAGGATCATGAGTTGCTGTTTTGGGTCCCAGTCGAGCACAGGAAAGCTCTATGTCTGCCTCACGTAGAAATGATTTGGGGCAGGCCAACAAAGGTGGACCTCTCCAGGTTCAGGTACGGCAGCAAGTGGACGGAATGCATTGACCAAGGATGGCTGAAGGAACTTGAGGAAAGGGAAAAGGGAATGGCAAGATTGCTCGAGTAGGAGGACAGTTGCGTATTATTACAATTTTACCCTGTATTTACACCTTCCATAGTATCTATCACCGTGAACGAGTCTCGTGGACTACAGTATACAGTAGCTTCGTACATCAATAATAGAAATCCAATGATCATAATACCGACATTGCCTTCACTCACGCCACCGTTGGCTAATTAGCGCAGCAAGCTCGGTCGGTCTCCTGACACCAGAAGCAAATCATGATATCAATTGCTTGGTCTGTCCTTACAACCATCTCTCGTGCTGCGGCTTAGAAGAGGGAACATTGTTTGCAGTAGAACCTGGTTGGTGAATGCCGAGTTGCTGTCTCCAGCATGTGCCTGCCAACAGCCGATGTCCAGTACGTCGCACAAGGACCACGATTATTCTGATTCAGATAACACCTTGTGTACGTGTGCGAGGTATGATTTCATGAATGAGGTATCTTGCCTCCCCTGATCTCTAATTCATCCTTGAACAGACCTCAATCGTCGCACACAAAATCTTAATCCCATTATCATCGTGCCTAATACTATCCCTAAAGAACGTGCTGCTCATTTCACGGGGTGTGTCGTACCATTCCTCACATGCATACGATGCAAGGACACGACAGCGGTCCCAGCTCCTTTGGACATTCTTTCACTTATATAGGTATAATAATATCGTCATTTTTTGAAGACAGTGAATGGATAGATTTGGTCAGTCGAGAGAGTCAGATCAATAATTTAACCGACGATACACTTGTCCAAAGAGCATTCATTTCCCGATATCAATGCATCAGTCAACAACCTCAAAAACACAGTACTCCAGACACAACACCACATCCCATTGGCAAAGCACCTGCATCAGGTATTGTTCCGAGTTCTGCATCTCTGGTGTCGGTATATGGGTTCTTGCTGGTGCTAATCTTAGGCAGTGAATATGGTATTATCGGTATGGTCAAGAGAGATGGTTGACATACATGAGAGCCTACTCTCCTCGACGAAATCTCAATAGCCCGTGCTAGTCAGGTCTCTATGAACGTCTCAATCGATGGAAATTTTCCGTGTAGTATGTCCCGCAATTGAGTTGTTGTTCTTTCAAGTACAAACGAGGCTGGGTCAATGATTCAGTCGCGAACTCATCCGAGGTGAATGCATACGTACGCGATTAACTCTTGAGCTATACCAACGCCTGCATCGTTCCAAAAAATCCAATCACAGTGCAGCGCAGTTGATCTGAGACCGGTGCTCTGATCAAACTGGGAATGGTTGGGACAAAGATCAACATCCACTCAGAAGTCAGGTGTTTCCGTAGATGCTAGTTTCAGTTCGTCTTCGGAGGCTCGCTCGAGAGTGAGGCTTTCCCGCTGTTGATAGATCAATCTGTGTATAGGGATGCTTCCTTCCACAAGAATGTTATTGCATGGATATATACAACTGCTTAGGAAAAGTTCAGCTCACTCATTGCAAAGGATGCAGCCGTTTTCGAAGAGCTGATGTTGAAACCTTCCCTATGAATTTCGAGTACAAGGGTATCATCTGACGACCCTAAATATTACAATCAGGACAGGGAAGAGAGAAGATCAAAACACACATCTATTACTTCGGTAACACCTTATTGAACTCCCCAGCCCATCCACCCCTTCTCTTACAAGACCAGCTGTAACCCTGCGCAGAATGTCCACCGTCAATGATATAGGCATTGTCCCTTGTCAGCGCCATAACATTCACCTTGCAAATCCAGGTACCTTTTCCTGCTTCGAAAAGCCCTTTTTGCGGGGGAGTCTGTTTCACTCGCGTCAATGAATATCAAAATAAGGATGCCCACTCATGGTAAAGGAGTAGGACTCGGATAACCACTAGTGGTGAGGTTGCGGACTTGAGAAAGGCAAGAGGCAAAAGATCAGCTCGCCTGTAACGGCGCAAAACGGAAAAGCACTCACGTTGTGTTAAGGATGCCTTGTCCGCATCATAATCACGTTAATGATGTTTCTAATCCTCGATTATGAGCGTGGTGGTAATGAGAGCAATGTCTGAGAGTAGATCAGCATCTTGCATATGAATGTCAGTGTCACGGCAGACACATCGAGGTCGCCAGAATAATGAGTAGTAACCGTGTCTATATATATGTGAGAATGAGCGGCGATAGAAAGTACAAACGTGGAAGAAATACCTGCATGATGGTCGGCGCGTCCACAACAAAGTCTATGAGCTGCTGAGTGTATATACCAGCTTTTCCAGCATCGACTTTGTTATGAAAGCCAGCTGAACTTCCAATAGAGTTGGGGAGTAGTCCGTAGGGGTGACTGAACATGGCCGTTGAGTTTTGCAGCTGACGAGTGAAGTGACAAAGAGGTTGATGCTGTTGGTAAGTAGTTTGCGAGCACGACAGCGTCCGTCTGTCGTTTGGCTACTGACCTGTAGATTTATGAGAGATAATATAAAGGTGATTGACTACTCCTGTATTTTGCTACCTAATTTCTGTTACAGAAGGCTCTTAAATACTCTGTAGCTACAGCAGCTAGGCCACTACTTTTGTATAGTAGAGCAATAAAACTGCTGACAAATAGTTTTGAAACAATAAAACAAAAAGAATAAGTCCAATTGAAAAAGAAGATGGAGATGAAGACAATAGAATGGAATTTATTGACAGAGAATTAGTGGAGGAGGGTGCTCGTTGATGGAGTTTATGATGTTAGCGAGCACTTGATCTCTACACGAGGGCTGAAAATGTGACAGTTACGTCATGACAGAGACTCGTTGGTCTGTTTCCGAGATGATTTTTGACCACGTCAGTCATGCACCTACACTAAAATTTTGGTGGTATCATTATCATGCGGGGAGCATGGTACAGGCAATGTCAGTAGTGGACAAGACATATCTAATATTTTGTAGTGTTTGCGTGATTGAATACCAATCACAGCTATGATTCAGTGTTAGACAGATCATGTAAACTTGAGCACGGGAAGATTCATTTATACCTTAGGAAGGCAAAAATTCCAGTGTGTAGGCGAGTATGCTATATGAAAAGATAGCCAATATTAATCTTGACCGGTCAATTATTTCTCAAGAATTAGATTGACAACACAAGACGGACACAGAACACGATGTCCTTGGTTAATGTGACAAACGAAAATACAAGAGTCATCGATCAATGAAAAGATAATAAGCTTCTGATGGCCAAGAATGATCGAGAAACTAAAAGTGATCGACAGATGATGAATAGCAATGGACATAAACAACATAAGCATGGAGAAAAAGTGCCTGAAATGGAACCATTGAAAGATAAATATCGGAATTAAGACAGTAGGAGTGAATAAGTTTTGCGGGCACAACAGCGTCCGTCTGTTGTTGACTTGCTGACCCAAAGTTTTGAAGTAGGAACAATAGACTTTTTGCAATAGAGGGGTACAAGATGCTTGCCGATTTTTCACTGCTCCCCTTGCTAACGTAGGGAGCTCTATATATACAAAATACTAACACGTACTGTCCTTAACCGAAGATGGCACTGGGGACCTGGCCAGTCATCCTAAAGTACCGAGAAGGTTCTCCTGTCATAGCTAGTCTAAACTAGTCCCTATATAGTAATATAAATGAGTTGCAAAAACTAGTTGAGGAGGACACTTCTCAGTGGTAGCAAGTGTCCGATCTCTACACCATGATGATAATCGTTCCTTAATATCAGCTTCTGATATATTTAGATTAGTTCTTTGTATAGACTATAAGGGATATCAAATGTGAAATGCAAAATTGTGATGTGCTGTCAACGAGGTAACGAACTCAAATATTGCAAAAATCAAATTCTTATATTGGAAGGGTCGAGGTACGCCCTTGAGGGCCGTCAATGATAAGAACAAATTATGACCGGGAATTAATACAATGATCAAGGAGCCAAGCATTGATAAAAAAATCACAAATTGATCAAGAACTCTAAATGGTTGAGACATCAAGCAATGTTATCCAGGAACCAAAACTGCTCAACAATGTATGACAATGTATTTTATGTTAGTAAGCACTGGACAACCAAGAGTGATCAACAAAGTTCTTTGATAATGTTAATCTCCCAATCATGCTCAGCACTTTGTAAATCAAGTGCCTGCAACGATTGATCAAGAATTAAAAAGAACCGAATCCCAAACGGGAAATCCTTCACATATTAATCTATCACAAGGCTGTGACACATTTGGTGCAAAACCGAGTACAATGGGTAGTGTGATTTGTGTTTCGACCTGTCACATGGCGTTATCTTCGTCCATTCCTGAGTGTAATTGAAACGACCTTGCTGGAAGTCACATCACTACTTTGCACCTCACATTGAGATGTGCCTGTTGACACTGCCACTGATCGTGATTTGATTATCGTATTTTGTTTTGTTGATCGGTTATTTTAGATGCTTTGTTTGCCCACGTCTAAGATGTTCACTGTTTGTCCATGGTTTACATTTGTTGTCTTTTCATCGATAAGATTTCGATGATCCTCGGCACGCTTTCGATTGACTCTGTGGGCTGCACTTGCTTACATGATGATGCTGTTGACAGATAGAGCTTGTCGAATTCTCACTTGGCTTGTCAAATATTTTCCACTCCCACGCGGCATCTCTACTCTTGCAGGAGTACAGGTATATGCGTCTTCGCAAAATTGAGCTTTTTATGCGCGCGTATGGGCATCTTTTTACATGGTCTGTCTAACAACTGAATCATGCTTTTGTGTGCCTTGTGAATACTGTGCGGTGAGAGCCTATATACAAATCTTTCTGGGCTTCTTCAAATATTGATGTTAAATTTTTCCAAGGAAATCGCATCTCCACTGTCATGACATAGACACAATGGCTCTCTTCGACGTCTGCACTGGCCATATATATGCTCAGTGCTGGGATACAGGATGGCCCATGGAGTTTATTCGAGATGGGCTCAGTTGGCTTCCTATCAATGCAATGATCCGATCAAAATCCACAATCTAATTAAAATTCACGACATAGTAGACCTCGCAGCCAAGCACCCAAATGCTACTCATCGACATGAGCTTATTCTGCAAGGCACCAGGGATGGGTGGTTGATGGGTCAGGACGATCAATGTTTTGGGTCCCACTTGAGTATAGGGAAGCTCTATGTCTGGCTCACGTAGAAACGGTCTAGGGACGGCCAATAAAGGTGGACCTCTCTAACTTCGAGGTCGGCCTTGAGTGGACAGAGTGCACCGATAAAGAGCAGCCGAAAGAGCTCGATGAAGGGGGAAAGGGGTGGAGAAGCTGCTTGGGTGGGGGCTCAAAGTACACAATCGCATGCCCGCATACTCTTGAGTGTTTTTACAATTTTACTATAAATCTATCTGAGTATCTATGACCATAGAAAAGTCTGACGGACATTATACTCCTGTGTCAACATACAAACCCGATGATCACAATACCAACATTCACCAGTGTCTTGACAACATCGCCTTCCCTCATACTATCCTTCTTGGCTGATATCGCTGCCGATCTGGCTGATTCCTCCAACTGTCTTGATGCAGACAGTGAGCTCTAATCGCGTATAAATGGTTAGCCTCTCCTTACAGCTGTCTCATGTTGCGGCTTACAATAAGTTGCATCTATCGAACTGGAAACTGTTCACGAACTTCCAAGTAGCTTCAAGATGTCCAGTTCATTCGTTCCAGAATATGCCTGGCCAACATGAAATTCGTCACACGATGACCATAATCACTTTGATAGCACTTCATCTACGTGTGCGGGATATAATTTTATGAATGAGGTATCTTGCCCCAAAGCACTTGTCAACCTCCCCTGATTTGTAATTTGTCCTTGAACAGACCTCAATCTCACCACGTACAGAAAGCATCTTTATCATCATGCCCAATACTATCCAAGCTCTAAAGAATGTGCTGCTCATCTATCTGGGTGTGTTGTACCATTCTTCACATGCATACAATGCAGGAACATGAAAGCGGTACCAGCACCTTTGGACATTATTTCACTTATATAGGTATAACAATTTTTGAAATACTCGATCAAGGTTCTCGATAGTTGATCAACTTACTGGTAATCAAAAAGTGAAGAGAAAATGGGTTGGTTATTGAAAGACTTTCGTCGTCGTAGAGATCGGATGATGTATCCTCATGCTTTTTATTATGTCCATGAGATTCTTTTCTGGGCCTCTAGATGCTGGAATATTGATCAGTGATATTATTCGCGTACAAACAAGAAAAAGAACCAATATTGAGAAAAGCAAACTATTGCGATGAACAGACGCAATAGACATGTCCAAGCTCGAACATCATTCTATAGACTCTTCTATCATTCTATCAACTCCTCCATTCCACTTACACCAGCATTCTTCCATTGCCTCTCCACTCTGCCGACACCACCACTCTAGCCGACTCATCATTGATATGACACCACCTGTCACCTGGGGCCACAAACTAACACCGAGGAATGTAGAGCAGGCTTATATAGAATCCAATTCCACTATCCTCCCTCAGCCATCTACTTGATCCCGAGACGCCTGAGGTGAGACAACGCTTCTTGTATTACAATCTGTGCTTACTGTAAATTGTAGATATCAACTGAATAAAACAACCACATGTGATGCAACCTAACTCGGCTGCTTCAGGTCAAATAATATGTAGGTGCTAGCTGATGATCAGTTACCCCCCTTGCAGCCTTTCTTCAGCCAACTAATATCCCTACACCGTTTCTCGCGAGATCAAGACTTGTTCAATCCAATCATTACAATCTTGATTCGTGCATTCCAGCTATTAAAATCCATGTTGTAAACTTACACTTGGACTTAGATATGACAGCGATCAAGATAATGTACTTCGATGGTAAGCCACTACGATCCTTCATTACAAAAAACCTCAAAACACACTGGTAGGCTCTGATTAAGCCAGAAATGAGTAGAACTGTGGCGAGAATGTTCTGGATCAGTGTTGGACTTTTGAGAATTGGAACTTGCAAACTTGCGTTCAGTGGTGGGAAAATCTAGTAATAACAGTGACATTAAGTGCAACAGGGCTGCACTCTTGGTTCTTTCGAAACTATGAAGAGTTGATTGGGGATAGCGTAGTTGAGCGCCTGAGAACGTCGTGGGTCTGGAAACGAAGGAAGGACGAAGCAGAGAGAATGGTGGCACTGGAGGAGGCACAGGACTCAGGGCAGCAGAGGCTGGGGGCTGGGTTGCGGACTTGAAAAAGGCAAGTGGCAAAAGATTAGCACGCTATGACGGTTCATAATGGTAAAACACTCACATTTTGTGCTCAAGATGCCGTATTAGCGTCCCAATGCACCCTCGGTTGCTTTCATAATGCTCCACATTCTCTGTCTGTGATACTGAGCGTGATGATACTGAGATCAATGTTTGACATTTAAGCAGAAGTAGATGGGTGGGCATCAGCATCTTCCATGTGAATGTCAGTGTTACGGCAGATGCCTCGTTGAGGTCGCCAGATGTGCTATAGAAAAATAAGATGGAAATCGCGTCTATATAGATATGAGAGTGAAAGCACAAATGTGGAAGAAATACCTGGGTCACCAGCTGCACGACGGTCGACGCGCCGTCCACAACGAATTTTTTGAGCTGCTGAGCGTGCATACTAGAATTTTCTGCATCTACTGTGTCACGAGAGCCAACTAGATTACCAATAGGTGTTGCGGAAGAGTCTGGACGGGTGACAGGACATGGGGGTTGGAAATGTAATTGTCACACCGTGACAGAGACTCGTCTCTAAGTTTGTTTTCCGAGCTGAAAACAAGGTTATGACCGCGTCAGCCTTACACCCACATAAGGTTTTTGGTGGTGTTATTCTCAGATGGAATAATAGTGCGCAGAGGACACGTGCCGAGACATGTGGGATGCTTAAATACCGATTATAGGCAGAGGCAGAGGCTTTGCTACATTGAACAAAAAAATACATTATCAGGAAAACTGATATATAAACCGTTACATTTAGATGACTCACAGCGTCAGGATCATTCTTAAAGCTCATATCAGTGTAATAAAGATTAAGATATATCTACACCTAGGGAAGACAAAAATTCCAGTGAGTAGGCAAAGATAAAAGCACAAGTCTTGACCGGCAAATCATTCCTCAAGAGCTGCATTAGCAACATTAGGCAGACACAGAACACGATGTCCTTGGTTGTTGTGACAGACAAAAACATGAGGGCCATCGATTGAAAGGATAATTGCAAATAAGTTTCTGATGGCCAAAAATACACGTCAACCTAAAATAATCGACGAATGATGAATAGCAATGGACATGTACAACATATACAAAGTGTTAAAATGGATCATGTCTCGAAATCAGTGGCAGTGAAGCCGCCGATCTTTTTTGATCAGTTCCTGTTATAGATAAAAAAGTGAAGTGCAAAGTTGTAATGTACTGCCAATGAAGTAATAACAGTGACGGACTAAAATAATGCAAGAACCGAGTATGATTTATTCCTACATTGGAAGGGACAAGGTACTTCTTTCAGGGCAATCGATGAAAAGTTTATAATCATAAATACGAAACTCATGATGACTGGGAAATTTAAACAATAATCGAGGGGTCAAGCTTTGATCGAGACATCAAGCCATGTGATCCAGGTACCGAGATCGGTCAACAATGTTTGCATTCTCGGAACTTTGTGAATAAAGTGCCTGCAATGATGGATCAAAAATTAAAAATAACCAGACCTCGAAATCCTCCATATATTGGTCTGTCACAAGATTGCCATACAGTTGGTGCACAACCAAGCATGATGGGTAGTATATATTATATTTTTAGAATTCACAAGTAATACATTTTGATCACAACCTGGCGCTATTCTCATTTCCGTGTGTACTCAAACCACCTTGGTGGGAGTCACATCACTACTTTGCATTTCACATTTAGCGTTTATCGGCAATCTCACTGCCACTGATCGGAGAATCATGGTTCACACTTTGTTCCGTTCCTGTTGATCGATCAACTCAGATTCTCACTGTTTGTCCATTCTTTGCAGTTGTTGTCTTTTGATAAATAAGATATTGTTTGTTTAGACACACTTTCAATTGACTCACATTATCATGCTGTTTATGGATAGAATCTGTAAAGTTCCCACTTCATTGGTTTTTCAACCATTCTTTTACTCTTTGAGGAGCTACAGGTATGTGTTTTTCTATACAATTAAGTGCACATGTGGGCATCTTGTTGAATGGTTTGTCTAACTACTAAGTCACACTTGTGTGTGTATCATAACTGCTGTGAGGTGAGAGTTTATTTACGAATTTTCTTCACTAAATTCTTCCAAAGAAACTGCATTGTGGATCATCAATATGTATGTGGAAGAGCATTCAATCCCCAACATTGATGTATTAGCCAACAACCTCAAAAGTGCAGTCCCCCAGATACAACACCACATCTCATCAGCAGACCACTTACATCAGGTATTGCTTAGGATCGAGTTCCACATCTCTATTGTTGGTATATAGGTTCTCATTGGTGCTCATGACATGTAGTGAGTATTGTAATATTAGTATGGTTAAAAGGGATGGTTGACATACATGAGAGCCTACTCTCCTCAACAAAATTTCAATAGCCTGTGCTAGGGTATCTTGATTATCTAAAATGCAATATCTTTGGAAGAATTAAATATCACTATCTGAAGCAGCCCAGAAATATTTCCAAATAAGTTCTCCCCTTACAGCATATATGAGGTGCACACAAGTGTGACTTACTTGTGAGACAGACCCTATAACAAGGTGCCCATATGCACACTTAGAGACTTTGATTGGGTGAAGAGACACATACTTGTAGCTCCTCCAAGAATAGACATGCAGCATGGGAGTAGAAAATAGTTGACAAGCCAATCAAGTAAGAATTCTGCAGGTTCTATGTGTAAACAGTGTTATAATGTCAGCAGATTAAACAATTACTATCTTATCAATGAAACAACTATAAGCAAAGAATGAGCATCTGAAATGATCAATCAACAGGATGGAACAAAGTGTAAACTACAATGATCATTCTCTAATCAGTGACAGTGAGCTTGCCAATAGACACATCCAGATGTAAAATGCAAAGTAGTGATGTGATTCTCAGTGAAGTAGTTCAAGTAGACCCAGAAATAGATGAAAATAATGTCATATTGCAATCACAATCTGATATATGTGAATTTTACAAATATGATATCTACTACCCATCATATTTGGTTGTGCACTAAGTGTATGGAAATCTTGTAACTATTATGAGATAACTCCCAAGAAGGAAACTATTTCTCATATATTCATCAACTTGATAGGAAACATCCAAGAATACAATGTGGGAAAGATATAAATAGTGTGGGAAGAATTATATGAGATATAGATAGTTTTTAGTAATGGTCATATGATTACAGGAGACAAGTGCATAGACCAACCAATATTTGTATAAGTACCTAGTGAAATCCAATAGGGAACTCTATTGAGTTCTTTCTAAACAACCATCTTGGTTGAGCCTTAAGTCTTTACAACCTTGCACTAACACAAGAACTTGATATCCATTGTCAATCCTGTACCTTGCAGTCTTGACATCTCACTCTTCATTTACTTTTTCATCATTCTTGCTAATGAGCATAGCACTCAGAAGCTTTTTGGAAAGTAGGTTCTAGCTATAAAGGGGACTTCATTGTCAGTTAGGGACAGTAGATAGAAGGTCTGGACAAGACTCATGTTTCTGCCTGAGACCTGACCCCTATATTAAGTAGGCTTGTATATATTCTTTACTATCAGCTCCATGCTACTGGTTTGTTGTAATCAGTCTATGCAGGGGAGCAACAGTAACCTCTTAAAGACCTGTCTAGATTAGAGATTCCCTTCTTAGGGATAATATTGTTTTACCCTTCTTAGTCAGTAGCTAGCTATAAGTTTAGACAAGAAGACCACTCTTCCTCATACAAGGAAACATCATCATCATCACCACTACCACTACCACCATATATGTCTCACCAATAATCTGTGGAGCAACCCACTGCTCCTATACCCTCTTCTCTTACTCAGGAGGAGCAACTTCTTACCTTGATTGCCAGCCTGTAGCAGCAGGTGGCTACTTTATTATAACAAAGTGGAAGAGCAAGAGTGGAGGTAGCAAAACCTCCCCTGTTCAGCGGAAAGATGGAGGAAGTGAGTATATTTGTCAATACAGCCTATTTGTATCTAAGGATAAAGATAACAGGGGAGTTGGAGTTGACAAAGATAGCCTGGGTACTGTCTTATGTGCAGGGAGGGGTAGCAGAGGCCTGGAAAGATAACCTGTTGGATAAGTTATTGAAAGGGGAATTAGAAGTAGAGACAGCAGAAGAATTATTCAGTAAAATGAGAAACGAGTTTGAGGAGATAGCAGAAGAAGAAGAAAAAAAGGTGGAGTAGTTAAGAACAATAGAGCAGAGAGGGAGGATATACAATGAGTATATCCAAGAATTCAAGAAAATAGCAAAGGAAAGTAGATATGAGAGGTGACCTCTTATAAAGAAGTTCAAAAGGAGGTTAAGTGGGGGAATCAGAAGGAAGTTAGTAGAGGTAGAGAGCCCTTTCTGTATAATAGAGGAGTAGCAGGAAAGGGCAGTAAGGTTGAATAAAAACCAGAGGCAGAGTAGAGCAAAGGAGAGGATATTGGGGGAAAATATAGCATGTCCACAGAGAAATGCACAGCCCAGGGGAGACTTTGGGAGAGGATCATATAGAGGTAGAGGGGGACAAATTATGTAGAGGGCAGAAGATCAAAACTTTAGAGGGGGAGTGCAGAACAACTGGAGAGAACAGGGGCTAGAAAGAGATCTCAATGCAATGGATGTCAATAAAGGAAGAGAAGGGGATAGGAAATGCTATGTATGTGGAAAGTGGGGCTATATAGCCAAAAACTATTGGCAAAGGAAAGGAAGAGAGGAAAAAGTAGTAGAAACACTACAAGAGTTGGCAAAAGACAATGGAGAACAGTGAGCTCCTGGCTGGTCTCCTCAAATATGTACAGTGTATTGTACCCAGAGAGACTAGAAAATAAAGTTTCTTGTCAAGACAACACTGAGGGAGTAAGAGATGTGCAGTACATACTACAACTGCTAAGAGAAGTGTGGATGAAAGTAGGGCTGGAAAAGCTAGAAAGTCACAAAGGGGTAGTAGTAAAAGCACTATTGGATAGTGGGACAGTGGGTCTATTCATGGATACAAAGTTTGCAAAGGAGAAGGGATTTAAACTAGAAAAACTAAAGAATCTCCTATTAGTATGAAACATGGACGGGACTGTTAATGTGGAAGGAGCAATTATTCATTAGGTAGAGTGCAATATGTTCTTCAAGGGACATGTTGAGAGAACATGGATAGACATATGCAATTTGGAAAAGACAGAGGTGATATTGGATATGCTCTGGTTAGCTACCCATAACCCAGAAATCAACTGGGAGAAAGAGGAAGTAAGAATAATATAGTGTCTACCTATATGTGGAAAAAGGAAGTAGAAGACATAGAAGCAGAAGCAAGTAAGAAAGATGGAGAAAGAAAAAACAGTAGAGGAACTAGTGCCTAGAAGATTCTGGAAGTGGAAAAAAGTGTTTGAAAAGAAGAGATCAGAAAGAATGCCCACAAGAAAACTATAGGACCATGTAATAGAATTAAAGGAAGGATTTGTGCCAAGAAAAGAGAAGGTATATTCTCTATCAAGGGAAAAAAGAGAGGAAGTCCAAGCATTTGTAGAGGATCAACTGCAAAAAGGGTACATTCAGCTATCAAAGTTGCTGCAGACTTCACCAGTACACTTTGTAGCAAAGAAAGATGGCAAGAGGAGGATAGTACAGGATTACTACCATATTAATCAATAGACAGTAAAAAATAGGTATC
>Ga0153937_1000611_pt1 | contig 13255 bp, 10 predicted proteins | sample TSNY021MetaG_FD_104680 | JGI IMG/M metagenome (GOLD analysis project Ga0153937, IMG submission 104680) | Attine ant fungus gardens microbial communities from New York, USA - TSNY021 MetaG | ecosystem: Host-associated > Fungi > Mycelium > Unclassified | place: USA: New York, Robert Murphy County... | reverse complement strand
GTGTTTGTTACCCTCCTTTGGAACCTGGTGAAGTCGTATTATGAATGGTCACCAAAAATTATAACATGAACAGGGAAAAAAGTATAGCCATAAGCGGAACGTTTGTTCTTTACTTATGGCTATTACATATTCTCCTCTTTACTACCAATACGCATCCCTGCGGAAAGGTCTTCTTCCTCACCATCAACTTAGGCATTTCCTTTTAAGGCCTTTTATTCTTTCGTTCCTGCCATAAATTATCAATAACTAAAATAAATAGTGTCAATAATTCAACTAGCCAAAAAAACTCAAACCGTTGGCCTGATATAAAACAACCAACTATGTGGAAAAATGAACAGACAACATAATTAAACATTATTCTTTTCCTTGCAAGTAGTATACGCTTTATCATAAGATTCTCGCCGACTAAGTCCGAGGGGGGGCATCCCCTCTTTCTCGCCTAAGAACTGTACGTGCCAATTTCCGAACATACAGCTCAAGCTCTCCTTTCATTGAATTCTTGTTAAGAAACGACCTTCTGCTTTGCCCCACTAATCCTTCAAGAAGATGTCCCCGCTTGTCACAGCCTCGTCAATATAAACTTTCTTCCTTGTTGTATACCAGTTGGAAGTCTGCCTTTTTTCGAGACACCTGACGGTGTATCCATTCAGTTATTTCTCATTCCTGTGGGTTTGCACTGTTTGCACCCTAAATGGTCTTGCTTTCTCCAACGCTCCTTTACCCTCAGAGGGCTTCGCCTTCCTTGCGGGCGGCCTACCAATCTTTCCATTGAACTCTATAGGGTTTACCAAGTTCAGCTTCTTTTAGATACGATTAGTTTAGGTATGTTCACTATACCGGCAGACATATGGGTGATAATGGACACCAAAACGAAGTGATTTTTCCTGTCTGAAATACATTGGCAATCACATCCATCCAGTGTTGCATTGCATGTGACGATACTTAATTGCATACCATGCTAACCTTTCCCTTGCCCTTCCGTCTATAGATGCTAAGTGTCAGAATTAGGTCTTTCCTTATGCACCCCATGGTTATCCATGACACAGTTTCGGATGGGAATAGCCCTATCACTGGGATAATAGATAATTTAATTCTATACCAAAGTGTTTCGAGAAGAAACCGCTTCTTGTCGCACTTCTTTTTTCATAGCTCTTGCATACAATAATATTCATAGCTTGAAAAATCGGCAAAAATTATAATACGTCATACATATTATATTATTATAATACGCTTTTTATGTACATTATCACCACATTTTAAAAACGATTGAATAGTTTGTAAAATTCCGGAATATCCTTCAAGATAACAGAATAACTCAACTTTTCTTTTGCTATTTTCTTCTTCATATAAATAATCTGCACCGATTATATAATCAACACATTTAATAATTTGCTTTTTTGCCATGTTTTGAAACACGTCATTTTCAGTATCAATATACATTTCCGCCATTATTGAGGCAGTACCAGCAAAACCGTGGCAAATAATAGGCATAGATAATTGATAATCATTTGGTTCCATTTTTGCTATCTTAACTAATTCATTTACTGCAAAAAATCTATTTTCTTCATTTGACATATAAATTGAAGCAAGATACATAGCTCGTAGAATACCAATCGACCCATAGCACCAACTCATTCTGCGAGGTATTGTATCAATTTTCTCTTGTCCAAGATATTGATTGATTGAAATACTGCCAGCCCAATGTATAACATCGTCTACACGATAAGATGCTTTGTAGTATTCAATAAAAATATTGTCAATTGATTCTTTTAAACCAGCTATACAAATGCCTTTATTATATGCCAATGAAAGTGTCATTAATGGACCCGCTATGCCATGTGATAATCCATAGTTTAGCACCCCGTTTTTAGCGGATTCATTTAAACTTTCCAATTCGATTGGTGACGGATAATAATACCACCCTGGAATTATATGTCCATCTATACTTTTTGGGTGCAAGCGTTTAAGTAATACCTCAACTATTTGAGATGATATACTATGCATGTTTTCATCATCATCGAAGTCCAAAGTATAACGCAAAGCTCCTGAAAGACCATAAATGAACTCAAAGTTGTTTATAGTAGATAACTCTGGTATTTGTGAATCTCTTAAATATCGTTGTAAATTGGCAGAGAGTAACTCGTTGACACTATATAAAAAACGCTTTATATTAGGATTTTTTTCATACAATTGATTCAAAATAAAAGCCACATGACCTATTCCTGAGTAAGTTGAAAAGGGATGATAAATAGAATCATGTAAATTTTGACGAATAATTTCAAGCGAACGGAGAACAAGTGCTTCCCATTTAGATTTAGAAATGAAATTCTCTTTGAAAGTTGTTAACATAGACAATATTTCTAATATTTCCGTCTTATCCGCTATTTCAATCCTATTTTCTAGTATATCAAAAAAATCTTGTAGTTTTTTAGTAAATTTTTCTATCTTTTCCTCATTCAGGTCAATTTTTGCAGAAAGCTTTTGTGTAATTTCGGAAAGCTCTAATATCATATATAATCACTCCTTTACTTATTATCTGATAAGGTATCTAAAAACACTTTCATTAGTAGATGTAATGTGACTTATACTAGTGTTCTAACGTTCTAACATCGGTTTTCTACCGCAAGCATCATGCATCGGGCAATACAACGGCTACGTGGTTGCAAATGTCAATCACTTTTTGGTTCTTTCCAAACTTTGTTGAAGTAATAAATCAGGACAATTCCGGTGCCATATTTTTTTCTGATATATACTCTAATAATTGTCAAATCAACCAAATATGAAAGAACCTACTTTTTTTACCTCGTAAGGTATGGTGTTTTTTGGAAAATAGTGCAGCCTTTCCGATTACCAGTGCAATGGCTAATATAGCCACTTTTAACTCATTTTCTGCTTGACTACCCTCTTTATAGATTATCATAGATATTGTCAAGGATTTACTAATTTCTCTATCCCTTCTTCGTTATTATACATCTCGCGGTATATATCAGAATTATTTAATAGATATTCATGTGTCCCTTCTGCTTGAATAAACCCATTATCAAAAACTATAATTTTATTTGCGATATTTTTAATACTGGCTATCCGATGAGATACAATAATTCCTATTTTTCCTTCGCATAATTCTTTGAATGAATCTAATATTTTTTTTTCTGATATAGCATCAAGTGCTGCATTCGGCTCATCTAATAGGTAAATCTCTGCATCCCGGATAAAGGCTCTACTTAATGCTATTTTCAACCATTCTCCACCTGACAATTGAATACCACCATGAAACCAAAAGCCTAGTTGCTCATCCAAATTAATAATCTTTTCCTGCATTCCAGTTTTTGATAAAGCTTGTATAATAGCCGAATCATTATTTATTTTTTCAAGCTGACCTAATGCGATATTTTCCCTGACTGTAAGTTGATATCTTATAAAGTCCTGAAAAAGCAATCCGATTTTTTTATGAACAAGTTCGGGTTTCAAATCACGCAAATTATTATTCCCAAAATAAACATCTCCCTCAAAATCATTATATAAGGTTGAAAGAATTTTTATTAATGTTGTTTTGCCAGATCCGTTTTGACCTATAAATGCAATTATATTACCTTTGTCAACTCTAAGATTAATATTATTCAAAGCATGTTTTTTTTGATTCTTATATTTATACGAGAGATTTTTGATTTTAATGAACGGTATCTCGCATAATGGGATCATATTATCACATTTCGTATTTTGGGTTTTCATATCTATAAAGTCAAAATATTGGCCTATATTAAGAGCACTTTGATATATTGTATTTACCTGCGATAGGAAACTTTGCAAACTTGAGTTGACATTAGATATACTACGAACATATGTATTCATATTTCCTAAAAAAAGTTCCCCAGCAAATGTCTTTAATATAACATAAGTAAATAAAAACGATGATATGATTTGATCTATTATGAATAGTGTAGATTGTGCACCTGTTTTATTATTTAAAATATTTTTATCCTGTCTAATAAAACTAAGACTTATTTGCCTATATTTGCTACGAAAATAATCGCCAAGACTAAATATACTTATTTCTTTGAAGGCCATGTCATTTGTTAGTAAATACTTAAAATACCACAGTTTACGCCCTGCATCTGTTCTGTTTTTATTTATGAGAAACTGTTTTTTTCCAAAATAAACAGACACAAATATATTAATTATCGGAACAATGGATATAACTGGAAGAAACCACCATCTCCAAGACATTAATATCAAACTAAACAATGTAAGATTAATAATCGACTGTAGCACAAGAATAATTGACTTGAAAAAGTTAAATAATTGACTGATATCTATGTTATTAGCCCTTTGAATTAGGTTGTATGTTTCGTGATCTTCAAAATCTTTTAAAGAAAACTCCTTGACCTTTTCCAATACAGACATATTTAATGTAACCGAAGCCTTCAGTTGTAATACATTTTCGATGTATCCAGAAACCATCCTCAAAATCCCACTAAAAATATCAATGGCAATATACATTGCTATAAGTATGATTAAATAACTTGAATTTTGGCTATTCATTTGCAATGTATTAACTATTTCCTGCATCACAATAACTGAAATGCTAGGAATAATACCAAAAAAGAGTGCCAGTAGCACTATAATAATCAAATACACTTTACCTGCACCAGAAAGAATTGTTAAAATTCGAATGAAATATTTAATTGTCTCAGATAATTTTTTCATATTATTTTTTGTTTCACCTGTACTACGTTATAATCCACATAAATAACCAAAATTTACATGGTTAATACCTTCCTTTGATTGATGCTTTTCAATTATCAAAAGAAAAATATTTATTATTGTGATTACAAAGTATTTTTCCTTTCTACAATATGGCATTAACATCGCATTTGATAAACATGTTTATTTATCTGTTTCAACTTTGTGTTGATTACTATAATATTTCTGTCCAACCTAGTGATTGAATATTAGGTGTTATAGTTAACACTTTACCATCAATATTCAAGACTAATTCTCTTTTCTGAAGATAATAAGCTTTAATGATAGGGGATTGAAATTATATATTATGATTTCAAATTAAAGCCTGGAGTACATATTATATCTATTGCTTATAAATAATTATTAATACTTGATTAGGATTATTGCAAATTATTCCTAATTTATTGTATGTGTAATGGGTACAAAATATTGGTATTTAGCAATCTCTACAATATGTAAGTGCACTACAGTTATCAGAGTTACAAAGATCTGAAGTCTTCCCTACCTCTATACATGTGAGAGGGCACGAATACCAATAGCTTCTGAGTGTAAAGGTTATGCCAACTGTAGTACCTACCGGTGCTGCCGGCTCTGGTTCTGTTGGTTCCTTTTGAATATCAAGATCAAAATCGTCAAATAAATTTGCCATAATAAATCTCCTTGTCTTTTATATATTTTACTCCCTTCCCCCTATCAAAAAGAGAGGTGTTACTGATTTTTTATGTAACTCCGAAATGCATAAAATGCATGCCTTGTTAATGCATAAATCTTACGTTCCCAAGAATTATCAGACACAAGTCGATTACAAAACATATGGATGATACTTTGAATTATATCCTGTATAGAATTTGTTAATTTTCCTTTTTTGTCATAATTATAAACTGCATTTGCATAATCTCTTAATTTTACTGCTGTTTTATCTAAAAAAGGATAAATTTCAGAATAAGGTTCAATTAGGCTAATATTATGCCAGTTATTAGTATTATCAACTGCCTTCATTAATTCTTTTCTATTATCTTGAAATTGCTTTCTATAAGCATTCTTATCTGCCAATGAGTACAAGAATTTTTCTTTGTCCTCATCAATCAGTTTAAAAGCTTCAAGAACAGAGATAATAAAAGAAACACCTATAACATCTAAATTTATTTGCGATTTTTCATATCGAAGACTACTTATTATTTGCATGGCTAAACGGCTGTTATGATAAAAATAGTCTTCTGCAATTTCGATCAACTCAGAACCACCATATCTTTCGGTTTCTCTTTGGTATGAATCTATCGTTATCTTTGCTATCAAACCATTAATTCTTAGAGATTCTAACCATGCAATTATATTAATGAAAAACTCTGGAAAGATTCCGTCATTAAAACGAATTCGTAAGCGGATATGAGGCTCTGGATCAGCATAGTAAATGAAAAAATACTTTTGCAATAAAGAAGACATTGATTCTAACTTTTCATACAGCAATACTATTAACTCTCTTTTTCTCTTACTACACCCATATAATTTTAAAAATAGCCAATTATCTTTTCCTGGTAATAATAAATCTTTTCTTTCAAGCAATATAGAATTTTTATAACTATCTGAAAATGTAAAAATTGATTCTTTTTTTCTACCAATTTTTTGATTATATATGTCATTATCCAAGGTAAACGGTACAACAATTTCTGTAACATAATGTTCATCATACTTATTTATGGCACTATAATCATTAAATGAACAACCAATTTCAGTTAAAGTAATCGATTTTGAGCTACTTGATTTGATTGCATTATATATTACATCCCTATGCGCAGGATTATCAAAATCAAGCAAGAGTCTTTTATCAAGTTCATTCATGAATATATATTTGGGAACTTGATACTTATCTTTATATAAAATAATCTTGTTATCAAAATCCGACTTATTGCCTTCTTCAAATCCGATAATATGCTTTGATATAATCCAAGATTCCGGTTTTATTATTGTTTTTCCATAAAAAATTCGTGGTGTATAAATAAACTGACTATTAATTATGGATATAATACCGTTAAGTGGGCTAACTTTATATGTGGATGATACCTCACGTAAAAACCTCAACACATTACTTCCTAATGAGGGATTTATCATACTTGTCGCTGTAATAATCACCTTTTTATTCAAGCTTTTTGAATGCACATAAAAAGAATTGTTTTCCCGCTCTATACCTATAAATAAATCTCGTACACTCAACACGTGCTTATCTGCATTAGGATTAGTTGCTAGTGCAATTTGATAATCATAGTCACTTTCATTTATAGAAACATTACTTAAACGCCCTGTGGATGGCAATTCTGAAATTTCTGCAATAACAATATCGGATAAATCCTTTTTTTGTTTTTCAAAATCGTTTTTTAAAAAGAACGACTCTTCTTTAGACAGTAAATCTCTAAATCTGCCAAAGGTTCTCCCAATACCACCAGAGGCAATTGCTGGTGCAATCGTAAAATAATAGTTTGCTTCCTTTTCTGTTCCTATAATGCCCGGATGGGTAAGCAAATATAATTCGAAAGATTGTGGGTAATCCAATGGATTTTTAATATTTGCCTGATCTGATCCACAAACAAAATTGATATCATCATCAGTTATTTCAATTTCATTCTTTCCTTCTTTGAGCGCCATAATTATTTTCGCATTAAGCATCGAAGTCAAATCCTGTTCTTTTTTTGTCTTCTGCCTTTTTGGCGTTCTTCTATTAATTGTGCCTATACCAAAATGTGCCGGAGCACCAAGACCCATATCTCTATCAAGAAGTTCTAAAACAGGTATTTCCACACCATGTCCATACTTTTCAAGAAATAACTCCTTATAATGTTCCAATTCATCCTGAACCATTGAATGTGGAGCAATCTTGCACATAGCCAACGTAAGTCTCTCAAGTTCTTCTTTTAATCTCATATTTAAAATATTTTGCTCTGTTTGAATCTTCATATCTACTTGCAAATAATTTTTGCAAAGAAAAAGCTCACTCATTAGCCGAATTATTTCATCATACAAATCGATTCCTCTACCAATACTACTATCGTTAAACTTTGATATAATTTTCTTAACTTGAACTAGTTTCGTTATATATTCCACAGCGTCAGCAATATCTCCAAGACTGGCGAATATAGCAATAATATAGTCAAGCACATCTATATTCGTCAATGGGGGACGCAATTCTGTCAATAGATATTCCGTCTCTAATAAGCCAAGCAAAAAAGCATCAATGCGCTCAGCATCTACATTAACATTTTCAAATAATAATGTATCCATAATGCTTGAGTATGTGCAAAATTGTTCACTTTGCTTTTCCACTTTTTTTACTAGCCCTGTATACCGTATAGACGTACTTTCATGGATACTATTATCTGATTTATTATGTTGGAGAAGAGACTTGTCTGCTTTTTCAAGTCTATTACCATTTGCATATGTATTATCGTTAAATCTAATTCTTAATTTTTTTCTGATATTCGGGTTGGATTCTGCTTTTTTTATAATCCCATATATCCATTCCATGTCCGGACGTGCTCTCTTAATATGCTGAGACGGATTAGAAATCACAATATTCGATGATTCTCCGAAATGTCCCAGAGAAATTCCGGAAAACAAACCAAAAGGAGTTGGTCTTGTTGAGGCTCGAATAAAATATTTTATCAGGGATGACTTGATTTGCTCCGTAGATTTTGATTCATTATTCAAATCAGCATTTGCAAATGCTACCGATAAATCTCCGCTGGCAATAGTAAGCGCCTCTTTTATCAAAGGATTATTGAACCATTTTGTTAATTTTTCATTTATACTATCCATTTCAGAAAACATATGTTCATAATCCGCCAACGAAAGTAACGAAGTACGAACCATGAAATAATCAGATGCTAAATACTTTATCATATATTTCTCCCTCAAATATTTTGTTTAAGTAATAAAATATACAGTTTTAGTTAGTCACATTCATTTTTCCCCATTATTTTTTTCTCCATCACAATTTTCATACTTTCTGAAATCTCCCTTTCATGCATCCCCAGCGGAAAACTTCTTCCATAAGAATTAACCGCAACAAACGTAAATAATTGCTGAATCCTTTTTGCCAAATTCCTTTTCATTTACTCTCTCCTAGCTAATATATTTTTAGGCAATTGTTAAATTGCCTAACCCATTGGTTTTACTGGGTTTTCTTAATTTTTATATAAATCTTCTCCCCGGTGCGGAATAATAGTAAGTGTCAAAGCAAACATTTATAACACATCGGAGGAAAATCTATGACTACTAAATATCATCTGCTCACTTTAAAAGAAACCTTTTCATTCTGTCAGTATCATTTCTTTGACGATGACCTTTCCTTTTTTCCAGCTTCTCGAAGAACTATCGACTTGAACCTTTTTATCCCTTCCGCCTTTTCCAGTGCTTTTTACCAGTCCCTCGGACGGAAACGTACCTCCCCTCTTACCGGGTTCCTTTCGGCTCTTATTCTTCAGAAGATTTTTTTCCATTCCTTCCGATTCCTTGCCCATCCTTTTCCTTAGCCTCTGTAAAGAATTGTAGATGTTCCTCTTTTCACCCACTTTAAGCAGGGGTTCCTTCCCTACATTGAACTGATATTCCAGAACACGGTGGATTTCACGAAGCCAATATGAAAAGTTGGTTACAATATTTATGGCTATCCCACCTGTCCCAAAGATACGAATCTGACCATGAAATACTGTGGACACTGTCACGAAAAAAGGTGTTCTGACCGGGACAAATGGATCTGTCCCAAAGTGCATATGGTCAATGGACAATGATCTGTGACTGCAAAGAGCCCTGCATCACTGTCCAAAAAGGGCGCACCACTTATACCTATGAAAACATGGATTTTCGAATTGTTTCCCAGCCTCCAGCGGGACTTTGAAGAATAGATATCCCTTTATAAGATCAGAACCATTGTAAAACGGACGATCAACATCAACCACTTTAAAATCAACATGTGCATTGCAGGAAGAAAATGGAACCATCAAACCATAAAAGCAGATGTCTATCTGGCAGGCATCGCCAGTCAACAGACAACCATCGTGACTTAACGGATGAGTTGTCCATAATACATAAGATGCCTGAAACCGTTAGTTGCCTGAAAACATATTCAATTGTCATAATTCTTTCTTTGGCTTAAATGAGCGACCCCGCTGCAAGCAGTGGGGTATCAAGACCCAAACTGCTCTAAGCTAGTTTCGCAGCTACGGGGAATTAGACCCGTAGAGATTAAAATATACCTGAAATCTGATGTTCTATGTCAATTCAAAAACAAAGCTGAATAATGACCTGCTTTTCTCCTTATATAAAGGAACGTTATCCACACTAAAGGAGAAAGTGATTTAACAATTACCTGAATATATTTTTAAGGCCCACTAGTAATGTAGCTGCTTCCATAATCATTGCCCCAACAATAATAGTCTGATATTGTGGTATCAAAAATGATATTAGTAAATATCCAATTATCATTACTGACACTACCATTTTTTTCCTTTTGATTGTTTTTTGTGTAAAACAACAACTATTAATTGTTTGTGGAGTCAGAAAAATAAAAAACGAAAATGTTGTAATTACCAATCCAAGTAACACTCCAATTGACGAAAAAACAAAAATCTTATCGCAAATCATAATTATGCCCCAGATACAAAATAATAATGATATGCAGCCCCAACCAGTTTGAGCATGATAACCACCAGCATTAAAACGCAAGCTACAAAAGACCACCAGGAAGATAATCGTCTCTTTTAAAGCTCCTATTAAAAAACCCGCTACAATAATAATCATTAATTTTTGAAAATTCTCAATAATCAAATCTGCCCCATATTGTATTATGATACTTTCCTCTTTTGATTGTTGTTGATTCATTAAAGTGCATTTAACTATCCATTCTGCCATTTATCTTTCACTTCCTTCATTTCCTTTCCTTTCCTGAAGTTATTATATCATTCTATAGTCTTAAGCCATGTTAATTTCATTTTCGTTTAATTTTTACTCCTAAACGTAAATTATTCTAATTTTACGCCCATTTTACAAACTCTTAAATCTGTTAAAAGCTACTTTATTTTTAGTTGCATAAATAACCGTTTTCGTATATACTACTTCCTAAAAGAACGAGGTGAATTTCATGACTTTTTCCGCAATATTATCTTCTCTGTTAGGCGGCCTATGCATTTTTTTCTCATGCACAAATTCCTTGGCAGATAAACTTACAATCAAGCAATATGTTATAACTATATTCCTTACACTTGCCTGTGTTACCTTTTTACCCGTTTCTTTGGGACAATTGCGAACATATTTTGTTTTGACAGGCATTTTGATACTTGTTTATTGTTTTTCATATAACAAATGGCTGAACCTAAGCTGTGCATTATTTAGTTATCTGTTTTCGGTTACAGTAAACCATCTATATCTTTGGACAGCTCAATATCTTCTTAACAGTCCGGTTCAGCAGATAATTAGCAATCCTTTTTTTAGTGTAATATTTTCTTTTATTTACTGTATCAGTTGCTTCATCTACACTTGGCTACTGGGACTTTTTCTTCGAATAACCTTAAGTATCAATGGGATTTTTACTGATTCCCGCCTTTGCCGCAGCCTTTTTATTTCGCTGTCTTTTCTTAGCTTTTTGTTTATTTTTAACTTTTCCTATGGTGAAGATATGGGTTATTCCTATGGTGTAATTGCTTTTAATGGCTGTCTTTTTCTGCTTTTGTTTTTTAGCAATGCACTTTTATTCAATTCTCTTTACCAAAATATGAAAGAGAAGCAAAATGCTGAAACAAGACTTATCCATTATGAACAACTGCAGCAACATCTAAAAAAAACCGAAACACTGTACAGCAAGATTCGCAGTGATCGACATGACTATATGAATATTTTGACCACTTTTTCCAGCTATATTGATGACGGAAATCTGGTTGCATTGGCCGATTATTATCATCAGAAAATCGACCCTATAAAGCAGAAGTTTTACCATTCCGAGGAGGAACTGGGGAAACTTTCTCAAATGAAGATTTTAGAAGTGAAAAGTATTCTTTCTCATAAAATTATTATAGCCTTAGAAAATTATCTGAAGGTCCTGGTAGAAATCAAAGATTCTATTACCTATCTGTCTGCTTCCACTCTTGATATCTCCAGAATTTTAGGAATATTCCTCGACAATGCTATAGAAGCAGCCATTGAAACAAATGATAAAAAACTGCAAATTTGTTTTATAAAAAATGATAGTTCGCTTGTTATTATTATTAAAAATTCAACACTTCCCCTTTCCGATTCAATTAGTGAACTGATGAAATGTGGTATTTCCAGCAGAGGTCCCAACCGAGGAATCGGACTTCATAATGTTTCCTTGATTCTTGAGGACTACCGTAATATTATCTGGGATTCTCACTGTGAAGATGGATTTTTTATTCAAAAACTGACCTTGCTTGATTTAGGAAAGGATTAAGATTAACATTATGATTGAGATTTATTTTTGTGAAGATAATGAAAACTTGCTGAAACAGTATGTTAATGCTGCTAGAAATTACCAAAACTATCATGATGATGAATTGTTAATTTCATGTGCTACCACCAACCCTTATAAACTACTCAGAAAGCTCAATAACCTCCAAGGTATCGGCTTATATTTTTTGGATATTGATTTGAAAACTGATATAAATGGCTTTGAACTTGCAAAAAGAATTCGAGTTTTTGACCCCAGAGGTTTCATTGTCTTTATTACTACATACGAGGAGATGTTAAGAGAAACATTCACACATCTACTTGAAGCTATGGATTTTATTGTGAAAGACCAGACAGAATGTATTGCCCATAATATTCAGGACTGTATCACTGCGGCGATCACCAGAAGTAATTCTCAAAGCAAGAATAAAGGAAATGCTCTTTGCATTAAAATCGAAAACCACACTATAACTTTAGATAAAACTGATATCCTTTTTATTGAAACCAGCAACAATCCTCATACCCTTGTCATTCATACCCTTTCAGGCATAAAAAAAATTTATGGTGATTTGTCGAGCCTAGAACCTCTACTTGGTGTTGTCTTTTTTAGGTGCCACAAATCAAAACTTGTAAATCTAATGCATATAACCAGTTTTGATGAAAACAAACTAATACTTACATTGGCCAACAAGATAGTATGTCCCGTGTCTATACGTAAAAAATCAAAAATTAAAGAAGCATTAAAAAATTACTATTCTAAATTTTAAAAATTCTCATATCCTAACTCATTTCATCGGTTGATTGTTGATGAATATTACGGTGTGGAAGAGCCGCCAGTCCAAAGTGGCGAGAGCTACCTGCTCAGAGTCGGACCAATCCGTATGTTCTCTCATTGAGATTCCCTGGGAGCTTGGGATAAAAGTATTTATTATTGCCAAACTGTTAATGATCTGCTGAATTGTCATGAAACTGCCATGCTATCTTGTCAAAAATCTCACGTTTTTACTTGTGCGTGACAACGGTGGGGAGCATACCCATTATCATGTGAGAAAGTCCCATAATG
>Ga0153937_1000610_pt1 | contig 13255 bp, 9 predicted proteins | sample TSNY021MetaG_FD_104680 | JGI IMG/M metagenome (GOLD analysis project Ga0153937, IMG submission 104680) | Attine ant fungus gardens microbial communities from New York, USA - TSNY021 MetaG | ecosystem: Host-associated > Fungi > Mycelium > Unclassified | place: USA: New York, Robert Murphy County... | reverse complement strand
CGCCTGTTGAAGCTGGGGCAATTCCATGTTGAGTATGTGTTTAACTGTTTGGACAAAAACACCACCAAAGTTTACAACATCAAGAACTACCTGCTTACTCGACCAGTTCAGTATTAAAAATATGAACCAACGTACAGACCGCTTTGGCGGCAGTCTGGAAAACCGGCTGCGCTTTGCCACCGAAATTGTGCAGTCAATTAAAAAGCACTGCGGTAAAGACTTCCCGGTCTTGCCGTCGTCTCCTAGCTTGGCAACGCATATCTTCACCTTTCGGCCGGCAAATTTCATCTGCCGTTCCTTTGCGGTTTTCTTGATGCCGTCGGTGAGGATATCGCCTGCATGGGTAAGGCCGCCCGCCAGAATAATCATATCCGGGTCCAACAAATTAATGTAGTTGGCCAACCCGATACCAATGTATTCAGCGGCTTGATCCACCAGCCGCCTCGCGGCCGCGTCATCGGATCTGGCGGCGTCGAATACAATCTTTGCATCCACATTGGAGGCATCCCCGCCAGCTAGTGCAAGCATGCTTGTCGGCTTGCCATCAAGAATTAATTTTTGCGCTTGGCCGGCGATCGCATTGCCTGATGCGAGAACCTCCAAGCAGCCATAATTCCCACAGTCGCAGCAGGGGCCTTCCTTATCCAGTGTAACGTGCCCCAATTCGCCGCTGCTCCCGCTGCTTCCACGGTAGAATTCACCCTCCTCTACAATGGCCGACCCAATGCCGTGTCCCAGGCTCACACTGATAAAATAATCTGAGTCCACTCCAATTCCAAACCATTTTTCTCCCATGGCCTGCGCGCGATTGGAATTTTCAAGGTGTATCGGCATTTGAAAGAAGTTGCTGATCGGCTTAATTAAATTTACATTCTCCCAATGAAAATCGGGGGAGAACAGCACGATCCCATTTTCCACATCCAGCAGTCCCGGCATTCCGATCCCCATACCGATTAGCTTTGCTTTTTCCACCGTGCTTTCATTGATTGTGGTTTCAATCAGAGTTTTCAGCCGGTCAATAATCTTTTCGGGAGATGCATCCCGGCCGGTTAAGGCCACCTGCTTGCTGATAATATTTCCACCCAGATCTGTGACTACCACCTTCATTTTGCTGCGCCCCACATCAACGCCGACAATGTAGTAGGCATCCGGAATGAATTCCAGCAATTCAGGGCGCTTTCCGCCATTGGATTCACCCTTGCCGATCATTCTGACAAGGCCGTTCCGGATAAATACATCGGTCAGCTTCATAACAGTGGGAATGCTCAAATCTGTTACTCTAGCAATCTCAACCTTGTTGATGGGGCCTTTGGTTCGGATCATATCAATTACACTTTTTTATTCATAGTAGCGATTATGTACTTATCGATCCTCATTATGCGCACCTCGTTCGTAGATTATAGCGAATAGCATAAAATCACTTCACATGTATTGTGTTAAATCATCTTACTTAGTTCGATTAACTTAGTATTCCAGTTTTCCTTCTATTGTCAATATAGGCACTTGAAGATTGGCGATACCTTTAATAAACAGATTCTATTTTTGTTGATTTCGACGAGCTCCGGAACAGGTCCGGTGTGCACAAAAAGGAATCAGGCAAAAAAATGTGCTCTCAGCCTTAAGCTAAAAGCATATTTTTACAAGAGGGCGTTTGTGCAACGCCCTCTCTTATACTCTTCGTAGAATTGGGTCTGCGCCGGGTCTCGCCGGTTACTGCGCCAGAACGAAGTCGATCTGTCCGGCGCTCACATGGGTGGCGGCCACTTTGACGCGCACCTTGTCGCCCATGCGCAGACGCCTGCCGCTCAGATTATCCACAAAGGCGATGCTGCCGTCAAACGCCCAGTCGCCCCGGGGGAAATCACGCATGCCGCAAAGCCCCTCCACTGTGTTTTCCAGCCGCACATACACGCCGAACGCGGTGACACCCGAGATCACGCCGTCGAATTCCTCCCCCACAAAGCGGGTCATGTACTCCGCTTTGTAGCAGTCCTCGCAGGAGCGCTCCGCGCTCATGGCCGCCAGCTCCCGCACCGTGGAATGATCGGCCGAGCGGCCCGCGAACTTGCCGAAGCGGCGCACGATGTTCTCTTTCTTCATGCCGGTGACATAGGCCGACAGGATGCGGTGGATGGTCAGGTCCGGATAGCGCCGGATTGGGGAGGTGAAGTGGGTGTAATCTTTCAGGCTGAGCCCGAAGTGGCCGATGTTCCGCTCCGAGTACCTGGCCTTTGCCATGGCGCGCAGCACCATGGTGCCGATCAGCGGTTCCAGCCCGGTGTCCTTCACCCTTGCCAGGATCGCAGCCAGCTGGGCGGTGGTCACGCCGCCCTTGGGGCGCTTTGCCTTGATGCCCAGCTGATCCAGCACGTCGTACAGCGCTGTCACCTTGTCGGGCGCGGGTGGCTCGTGCACGCGGAACACAAAGGGCAGCGCCTTTTCCAGGGCCAGCTTGGCCGCGGCCTCGTTGGCCATGAGCATGAACTCCTCGATGATGCGCTCGCTCTCGCCGCGCTCCCTGACCTTTACGTCGGTGGCTTTGCCGTCCGGCCCCACCACGATCTTGCTCTCCACCGTGTCCAGCTCCATGCCACCGCGGGCCATGCGGGCGGCGGTCAGGATGGCTGCCAGCTCCCGCATCTCGTGGATGATGGTGGTCAGGCTGCTGTACTTCGCCAGCACAGCCTCGTCCGCCGAGCCGTCCAAAAGGGCGTTAATCTCGCTGTAAACGCCCTTTGCGCGGGAGCGGATCACGGTCTTTTGAAACTCGCAGGAGCGCAGTGCCCCCTCCTTGTCCAGCTTCAGAAGCACGGAAAAGGCCAGCCGGTCCTCGTCCGGGTTCAGCGAGCAGATACCGTTGGACAGCTCCTTCGGCAGCATGGGCACCACCGAGTCGGCGTAATACACCGAGGTACCGCGCGTAAACGCCTCCTGGTCCAGCGGGCTCTGATGGGTTACATAGTAGCTCACGTCGGCGATGTGCACGCCCAGCTCCCAGCCCTCGGGGGTGCGGGAGAGGCTGATGGCGTCGTCAATGTCCTTGGTGTCCGCGCCGTCGATAGTAAAGATGGGCATATCCCGCAAATCCAGCCGCGCCTCCAGCTCCTTGGGGTGGATGCCGTCCCCTGCCGCGATGGCCCTGGCCTGCTCCAGAACCTCCAACGGGAACTCGGTGAAGATGTCGCCCGCGGCCAGCACCGCGCTGCAACACGCTTGGGCGCTGTCCGAATTGCCGAACGCCTCCAGCACCCGCACGGTGTGCTGGGAGTGGCGGTCCCCCCGGCCTGCCAGCTCGGCCAGCACCTTATATCCCACTTCCGCGCCCTTGGGCGGCTTCCCCTGTATCTTGAGCGGAAATTTTACGTAGCTGTCGGGCATCACGGCCCAACCCCCGTTTTCCGTCGTCTGCAGCACGCCCGAAAACTTCTGGTCCACCTGGGCCACAACCTGCAGCACCTCTCCCTCGGGCAGTTGGCCCGAGCCACGCTTCTGCCGGATCAGTACCGTATCCCCCGGCATGGCTCCCATCAGCAGCCTGCCGGGGATGAACACGTCTGTTTCCGCCCCCTCCGGCCGGGCAAAGCCGAAAGTGGAGGTCACCTTGATCACCTGGGCGGGACTTAGGCCCGCGCTTTCGGTCAATATGAATTTACCGCCGCGCTCGATCACCTTGTTCTGCCTTTTCAGCTCGTTTACGGCGTCTAAGAACTCCTGCTTTTGGCTTTTTTTCACACGCAGTGTCTTGGCGAGTTCGCGCAGTGTGACGGGCGGCCTGTTCTTCCCCCGCAAAGCCGATGTGATTTTGCTTTCAAATTTGCTCATCTGTTACTCCATTTCTCTTAGGCGCGCTTTGCGCCCACTCTTTTTTTCGTTTATCCACTGTTAGTTTATCATATTTTGCTGTAAAATAAAAGAAAATATGCTATAGTCATATTATTGCAATTGCTACTTATATAATAAAAAGTCGATAAGGAGAAGATGCCATGATCTGCCCGAAATGCGCGCAGAGCCTTCCTGACGAGGCACGCTTCTGTTATGCCTGCGGCGCCGAGCTGGAGCGCGCGCCGCACTTGCCCGATGCCGACGACCCCTCCCCGCCGCCACAGGAGCCCGCGCCGACGGAGGCTGGCGGGGAGCCGCCCCCTACATACTGTGAGGAGGACGCGCCGGAGCCCCCTCTTGACAATCCGCCGGTCAAAAGGAGGAAGCGGCGTCTTTTGCCCGTGCTGATCCTGCTGTTTGGTCTTGTGGCGGCGGCTGTAGGCGTGTATCAGCTGGGCCTGCGCGACCTGCCGCTGCCGCTGCCGAAGACCAACATACCGGCCGAGGCGCCGCCCCCGAAAGAGGAGCCGTCGGCTGCCGGGGTGCAGCCCCCACTAAGCAGCGCCGAGCCAATGCTTCCGGCGCTGGAGCTCACCGCCTGGAGCGACGAGGCCGCCAGCCCCCCCTTTCCGCAGGTGAACGCCGCCTACCACTATGTCCAGGAGGACGAAAACCACGTCTACTTTCTGGGCCCGCCAACCCTGCGGGACCTGCCCAATGCGCTGTATCGCATGGGAAAAGATGGCAGCAGCCTTACCATGGTGCTGAACCTGGAGCCCGCCCTGCAGCAGGCCGAGATCGCTTTTCTTTACTCCTTTGCGTTGCACGGGGATTACATCTACTTCTGCAGTCAGCTTAACAGCGGCAAATCCGGCTACTTCCGAACACCCAAGGCCGGGGGCGACACGGAGCTCCTGTTTATCAGCTCCGAGGGTTTTATGGTGCCCTACGGGGATGAAATCTACATCCTGTTCCGCCTGACAAACGAGCTGGGCGTATACAGGCCCGGTGTCGACGAGCGGCCCCGTACCGTGACCGAGCTGCTCATCGACCATCCCGGCGCCGTGCCCCTAAACGCATTTTCCATTGTAAACAACGCGCTTTTTTATGGGGCCCTGCTGGATGACCGCAACATCGGCTATTACCGGCTGGACCTGGTCACCGGCGAGCAGGACACGCTGCTGGCCCCCGACCACGCGGGGAATATGGTGCTTTCCGCGCTCTGGTTGGAGGACGCCGCCTATTATGTCCGCTACGACTACGGCGACATCTGCTACTACTGGATGCGCATGCCCCATGGCGGAGAGCCGGAGCAGGTCTTCTCGGTAGACAGCCAACCCACCGACTCGATCATGCAGGCCGTGCGGGTGGAGGAGTTTTTCCTGTACCAAAACGGGGACCGCTACATGTGGGCGCCGCTGGATAACCCCAACGACTCCAGTATCAAGGTGACCGACAGGAACCCCTTTATCGGCGTGAGCGACGGCTGGATGGTGTTTTCCGACTTCGCCTGGCCGGTGGAGGAGCGGGCAGACCCGGTTGTCATTGCCACCGCGGCAGACGGCCTGCTGTCCGACCTGTCCGGGGCTTATGCCGCGGCCATGGAGGCCAGCTCCGCACCGGCGGAGTAAAGAATCTGTGTTCAATTTACACGGCGCTTTTGCATCTGGTGAATTCCGTCAAAAACAGATTCGTCCGCCGCGGCAGGATGATGCCTACAAAAAAGGCCGCCCGGGGCAATCCCCGAGGCGGCCTTTGATCAACTTTATTAAAACTCCACCACCGACTTGTTGAGCGAGCGCACTGTCATAACGCCGTTTGCAGGGTCAAAGGACACGGTGCGGCCATAGTTCTTCAGCACGTCCTGTGCGATAATGGGGATCCCCAGGCCGCGCAGCACGGTCGTAACCGATTCCACGTTACGCTGCCCGATTTGCCACATGGGATTATTCCCGCCCCCCGGCGTGCCAAACATCTGGGCGCCGCCCGCGATCTTGGCTTTCATGCGCATGCGCTGCCCCCCCCTCTGCTCCATCTTTCGCACCAGGTCGGGAATGGCGGTGTCGGCAAATTTAAACACGTTGCTGTCGGTGGGTGCCACGCTTTTCGCGGGCAGCATGATGTGGGAAAGCCCTCCTACCTTGCTTACGGGGTCCAACAGACAGATGCCCACACAGGAGCCCAGCGCGTAGGTAATCAGTGTATCAGGCTGCAACGCGATTTTCAAATCTGAAATCCCCACAACTAACTGACCCATTACAGCAGCCCCAACTTCCTTAGCATAAGATTCAGAGATTCCATCTCTGCAAATAGAATCATATGGCTTTGCACGGTAACTTCTGGGGATTGAAAGTTTTCTTCGATGAACAACACCTTGTCACCGATGGCGCCAAATCGAATGATCGGCACGCTCAGCAAAGCGCCCGCCATATCGATGGACACCTCGGGCACCGAGATGCTGATAAACAGGCCGGTGAGCTCCGCGATTGATTTGACATAGGCGGCGGACAGGATGTTGCCTACCTCCTTGATGGCCGAAAGTGCGATTTCGTCCATTTCGTCAAAGCTTTCAAACGCCTCTCCCATCAGGATGTTCAGCACCAAGTGGGCAAAGTCCTTGTTCAGCAGGAACATGATCATGCCGTTCACGTCGCCCTCCAGGTTGAGCAAAACCCCGTAGGTGAGCGCCTCGGCGCCGCCGACTTGGTCGGCCACATCGTTGAAGTCCAGCAGCTTCACCTGGGGCAGGGTCATGTCGATGGGCTGATCCAGAAGCATCGACAGCGATGTGGCCGCGTTGCCCGCGCCAATATTGCCAATTTCCCTGAGCACATCAAAGTGCATCGGGTTCAGATCGTCGTAAGATTTGTTCATGCAGATTTCCCCCTATTCTACTAATGCGCGGCCGGCTTTTCGGGAACGAATCCAAGCAGCTTGTATATAAATTGATTATACTATAAAACCGGAATAATTGAAAATACTTTTTCCATGTTTCCAAAAAATGCGCTGCCAAAATACACCTTAACTTTTATATCGGTCGAAACTTTACAAAATGCAGTTTAACCACTATAATAAATGGTAATTCGGATAGTTCCAGAAGGATGTGTAGAAAAACGGTGGAAGAAAAAATGGTGAGGGTGATTGCGGTTACCAACCAAAAGGGCGGCGTGGGCAAAACCACTACCTCGCTCGCCCTGGCCACGGGGCTGCAGAAAAAGGGAAAGCGGGTGCTGGCCGTCGACCTGGACCCCCAGGCGAATCTGAGCTTTTCCATGGGGGGCGACACCGAGGACGGCCCCACCGCATACGAGCTTTTGCGCGGCGAGGTAAACCCCCGCTTCGCGGTCCAGCGCACCACCTGCGTGGACCTGATTTCCTCCAACATCCTTTTGTCCGGCGTGGAGCTGGAATTTGTGGGAGAGGGCCGCGAATATCTGCTTAAAAACGCCATAGAGCCGCTGCGCGCGCGGTATGATTACATAATCATCGATACGCCGCCGGCGCTGAGCATACTCACCATCAACGCTTTTGCGGCGGCGGACTCGCTGGTGATCCCCATGCTGGCCGACATCTTCAGCCTGCAGGGAATTGCCCAGCTGTCGGACACCATCATCCGGCTGCGCCAGGTATGCAACCCCGACCTGAAAATTGGCGGCATCCTGCTTTCGCGTTACGACCGCCGCACCATTCTGGGCAAACGCATCAAGGAAACGGCTGAAATGGTGGCGGGGCAGATCGGCACCTGCATTTACAAAACAACCATCCGCAACTCGGTCTCGATACAGGAGGCCCAGACAAACCAGGAAAACATCTACGATTACAGCCCCCGCAGTCCGGCGGTTCGGGATTATCTCGCTTTCTGCGGTGAAATTTTGGAGGAGGCTTTGTAATGGCTGTAAAAAAGCAGATCAAGAAGGATTTCGACAAGGAGCAGATGTACACGAAAATTATGCCTTCTTTCGCCGGACCGTCACCCGATAACCCGATTCCCGGGGAAGGCGGGGCCGCTCCGATCCCCGGAGCGCAGCCCGGACCCCGCTACCTGCTGCGCAACTACATGGAGGACATCGTTCTGGAAAAGATCGGCCACACCATGGACATGCTCAAGGCCTGCACCTGTGAGAAGTGCAAAAAGGACGTGATGGCTCTCACCCTCAACGAGCTGCCGCCCTCCTACATGGCGGTGGAGCCGGATATGGTGGACGCCACGGTGCGCAAGCTGCGTTCCGGCGCGGAGGTTCGGGTATCCGCCGCGCTGATCAAGGCGGTGCAGACTGTCAAGGCAAATCCCCACGGCTGAAGCGCGTCGCCCTGAAAGCTTGCCGGTGGGGAATGCCCGCCGTCCGATTTTGTGCTTACCGGCCTGAGCGGCCATAAATATGGATATATAGGTCCCGCCCGTACAAATCCGGAAAATCTGCACAGGCCGTGCCCGGCGCGGCTTTTGAAAGGACGATTATGGCTGAGAGACCAAAGCTCAAGGATTCCGAGGAAATACTAACCAGCATCGGCAAGCGCACCCGCCAGCCGCGCATTACGCCGCCCGAGCCGGAGGACCTGCCGGCCAAGCAGCCCGCCGTGGAACCGCTGGTCGCCTCCGCGCTGGACGCGCCCCCCGCGCCGTCTGGACGGCGCGGGGGGCGTCCGCGCACGTCCGCGCAGACGTCCCCGCAGGAGCAGGAGGACCTCAACCCGCTGGACTTCGGCAAATACCGGCTGACCTCCCAGCCGCCGGCCCGCGCCGAGGAACCGCCCGAGGAGGAGCCCCGGCCGCGCGGCCGACGAGCCTCCGCTCGGCCGACTGCTCAGTCCGGGGACATAGCCGCCCAGATTGACGCGGCGGCCCGGGAGGAGCCCGCCGCCGCCCGCAAACGCGGCAGGCCTCCCAAGCAAAAGGCGGAGCTCCAGCCCACAGCACCCGCCCGGCCGGAGATCAAGGAGTATCAGTTCGCCGACTTTGGCGAAGCGGCACTGGCCGAGGCTCCCGAGGCCGCCCAGGCCCCATCGGCCGAAGCGGATGAGACGCCCGCGCCCCGCAAGCGGGGCCGTCCGCGCAAGAGCCTGCCCGCGGAGAAACCGGCCGGGCCCGCTTCCCCACAGGACCGAAAAGAAGCGCGGGAATACAGCTTCCCCTCCCTTGAGGAGCTGGAGGCCAAGGAGGCTGCCTCGCCTCCACCCAAGCAGCCGCAGCTGCCCGAAGACCTGGCGCCGGACGAGGAAAAGCGCCGCGAGAACTTTCTAAAGCGGCTGTCCAGCCAGTTCGACGAGGAGTTCAGCCAGCGCTTCCACAACCAGTCCGCCGCCGAGAAAACGGCCAAGCAGCACGCCGCCTGGTTTGACCTGACGCCCAAGCAGGCTGTGAGCGGCTCGCCGCTGCTGCCCAACGAGGAGCTGGAGGCGAATCAGGAGGCTGACCTGTTCCTGCGGCAGTTTGAAGAGCAGGCGCGGGAGGAGGAGGTGGTGCAGGCCGAGAGCTTCAAGGACACGCTCGCCGAGAAATTCATGCGCGAGCGCGAGCGCTACCTCAAGGAGTTGGGCATCGACGAAGAGGAGGAGCCCGAGCCCTACCGCGGCTTTGAGCCACCCGAGGCGGACTTCGACAATCGATTTGCCGCCGGGCCAGAGGCCGAGGCCCCGCCCCGGCGGCGCAGGCTGGATTTGCAGATACAGCCCGAAATGCACCGGCAGGACGGCGACCGGGAGCCGCTCCCCCCCATGACCTACGGGCCCGGCGGCGCGGCGCGCGTGCAGCGGGACAGCGGCGAGGACCTGCCCTATATCCCGGCGCAGGAAACCCCCGCGGCATCCAAGCAGACACGGGCGGGCGCGAGACCGGCCGGCCCCGCTTTCTCTCCCGGACAGAAGCCGGGGAAAAAGACCAGCGAGGACCTTCTGATGGAGCTGGCGGCGATCAATTCCTTTAAGGGTGTGCAGGCCATGCTGCCCGAGAACCAGCGACAGGCGGCGCCTGCGCCGCAAAAGCCCCTCAAGCTCCACTTTGCCCCTCCCGGCGAGGAGCTCGCGGAGGATGAGTACGAGGAGCCGCAAAAGAAAAAAGCCAAAAAAGAGCGCCCGCTCGAGAAAGAAAAGGGACATATGGGTGCGCCTTTCAAGGTAAACCGGGTCGTGGCACTCTCCGCGGCGGCCGCCTTGCTGGTGCTTGCGCTGGCCGCCTGGCCGCTGGCCGACTGGCTGCGCCCCGACGACGGGCAGCTTCCCGCGGGGGACGCCGCCGCAAGAATGTCCCCGGACGCCGAGGACATTCTGAATGTCTATGAGGACCACCTGTACGACACGGTGCAAATCGCAAACAATGTGGTGGTCAAAAAGGCCAACGTGACCCTGCGCAATATGGAGGTACAGGGCCGCCTGCAGATCGACGACATCGCCAGCACCGGCACAGTCACGCTGGAGGATCTGAACGTCAAGGGCGAGATCTATGTGGGCAACACCTCGGTGGATGTGTTGAGGCTCAACAATGTCACCACCGACAACATCGTGATCAACAACCCCAAATCCCGCGTCAAGCTGCAGGTCGCAGGCAACACCTCCATCATCTCCATGGAGGTGAAGTCCCCCGCGTCCATCCAACAGGAGCGCCTGGGTGAGGGGGCCGCCGGCATCGCCAGCATGATCATGAACCGGGTGGACGCCGCGGCTGATCTGGACGTGGAGCTGGCCGGCATGCAGCTGCGCACCGTAGCGGCCGAGGGCGGCTGCGTTGTAGCGCTGCAATCCAGCAGGATCGACAGCCTCACCGGCAGGGGAAACCTATCCCTATCCGGCGAGGGCAGCGTGATCAGCGTGGCCTCCAGCCCCACAACCCCCGGCGAAAAAGTAAATCTGAGCCTGAAAGGAGTGCCGATCGCGAGCCTGAGCCTGATGGGTGAAACCGACGCCGTGGTGGACACGCGCGTGGATATGATCGCCACCTCCAGCCCGCTGGACCTGCGGGGCAACGGCACAGTGGGCACACTGATGCTCAACAAGGGCATGTACACCTCGCGCATCCCGGTGAATCTGAACGGCGCGCTGGTGCAGTCCCTGATCTGCGACACCCAGGCGCGGGTGAACAGCACGGGGGACGCCAAGGTCAACTCGCTCACCGCCAACGAGTCTGTTTACGCCCTGGGCAACAAGATCAACCAGCTTTACGTGAACGCGGACGGCGTGATCTACGAAAACGAGCCGGACAAGATATCCGTCCGCCCCGGTATGCGGCCGGCCTCCACTGTAGCGGACAACCCAAATCTGGACTACGACCTGCCCGCCTCGGAAAATCTGCTGCCCACCGACACCAGCGGCGACGCGGTGGCCACCACCTGCAATCACCCCAGGGAGAGCGGCGGTTTCGTGCGGGGGGACGGCTCTAGGGAGAACCCGTTTGAAGCTTCCACGGCTGCTCAGCTTGCCCATGTGAGCGCCCATCTCAGCTCCCACTACGTGCAGACCGCCGACATCGACATCGCCGACGACAGTGCGTTCATCAGCGGCTTCACACCCATTGCCAGCGGCGGCAGCCCTTTCACAGGCAGCTACAACGGCGGTGGGCATACCGTCACCAACCTGCGCATCACCGGCAGCGGCCAGAACATCGGCCTGTTTGCCGAGAACACCGGCACCATCAAAAACGTGCGGGTGCTGGCTGGCGATGTCAAATCCAGCGGCGGCGGGCGCTCCTATGTAGGCGGCGTGGTGGGCTTCAACTATCAGGGCGGCGTGGTGGAGGCCTGCTCCAACGGCGCCAAGGTAACCGCCACCGGCACCGGCTACGCGGGCGGCGTGGTGGGCTACAACTTCGGTGGCAAGGTGCGGGACAGCTACAACTACGCCAAGATCACCGGCACCGCCAATGTGGGCGGCGTGGTGGGGGTCAATGCCGAAAGCGCCAGCGTGGTGGGCTGCTACAACGTGGGCACCATCGATGCCGCCAGCGAGGCTGGTGCGGTGGTGGGCTCCAATCAGAACGCGGCGATCGCCAACTGCTACTTCCTGGAGGACACCGCTGAAAAGGGCATCGGCAGGGGCAGCGGCAATGTGATGGTCAAAACCTCCGACGAGATATCCGCCCCCCAGATGGCGTTGGACCTGGCTGCCGGCAACGACGAAAGCACTTGGAGCATACCCCTTTCGGGTAGCTATACCTACCCGGTCCACACGGTGACTGAGGCTGTCGCCGAGCCCGTAGAGGAGGAGCCTATCCCCGACATGCCACAGGAATAATCGCAAGTATTCCCACAGCGGATATACTATTTGTATAACACAAAGCCCCGGAATCACAAAAGGTTGTGATTCCGGGGCTTTTCGCCGCTGCTCAGGCAACGCTGCCAATCAGGCGGTCCCCGCTTTTGATGTAAATATCGCCTGCGGTTGTGTAGGTCTGATTGTCCGGCGGGCCCACTTTGCAGTGCAGAAAGTCCAGCGGATTGTGCATGGTGCTGTCGGTGGCGCCCATAGCCCTGCCCCTGAGAAAATCAGAGCGCAGCACGGTGGGGCTGTAAAGCGGGTGGGCAATGTCGGCATCGGCCTCCAGGTGCAGGTGATAGGCCATGCTCATGGAGCCTGTGTTGCCATAACCCCCCAGCACCGTGTCCTTGTTCACTCTTTGCCCCGGCTTTACCTGCACGCCCTCCAGGTGGAAGCAGCGCAGCACCACATCCTGGGGGCCTCCACTGGTCCGGTTCAGCGCTCGGGTGTACAGCACGGCAATCACCCGGCCCACCACGCTGTCCTTGCCGGTCGCCAGCACCACGCCGTCGCCCGAGGCGTACAGCGTGCGGTCCCCGGCGGTGCTTACCATGTCCACGCCGTAGTGGACATAGCCAAAGCGGCTCAAATAAGCCTGCGTCTTCATGCTGGCGGTAAGCTTTGCCTTATTGATTGGCAGAATTAGCTTCTGCATCCCTGTCTCCCCCTTTGATCTGCGCGAGCGCCTCCCGCAGCTTTTGCGGCAACGGCAGCCCCAGGGCTGCCGCGTTTTCCAAAATCGAAAGCCCTTCGTTGGCGATGAAGAACATGATCACGATCTCCCGAACCGGAAAGGCGCCCTCGGTCACGTATTCGATCACAAAGGCCACAGCCACAACCACCAGCAGCATCACCTTTTTGGCGATGCCCCGAAAGCCCACCGCGCTGGAAAGCGCGCGGCTGTACCAGGCGCGCAGGATACCGGTGACATAGTCCAGCCCCATCATCACAACCAGCGCAATCAGCAGCTTGTCCAGGCCACCCAGCCAGAAAGCCACCGCGCCGCCAGCCGCAGCAAAGACGGTTTTAAAAAATAAAATTGCATGATCCATTTTCTGTCTCCCCCTTTATTGTCTGTATAATGGGGTTAAAACCCTCGCCTTCCAGGCGAAGCCTTTAGGTTAACCTCCTGGCTAATAGCAAATCTTAAAGAGGAGGGGGAAGCCCGATATACAATATCCGAACT
>Ga0153937_1000606_pt1 | contig 13305 bp, 9 predicted proteins | sample TSNY021MetaG_FD_104680 | JGI IMG/M metagenome (GOLD analysis project Ga0153937, IMG submission 104680) | Attine ant fungus gardens microbial communities from New York, USA - TSNY021 MetaG | ecosystem: Host-associated > Fungi > Mycelium > Unclassified | place: USA: New York, Robert Murphy County... | reverse complement strand
TAATCATTACCTAAAATTAAGTGAGATGATAATACTTTCTTGACCACCATCTTCATATATGGCTATATCTGAATCTGACATTAAAGAATAAATAGAAGGTGTTTGGTTCAATAAGTTTAGAAATATTAGCATCAGTCAAAGGTCAATCCTAAAAGACAGTGATGAAGAAGCAGAGTTTGTCAGCAAATGCATGAAGGACATTGGAGACATCAATATCAAGGACATCCAGGATATCTAGGCTCTTGAAGGTTGTGTTCAAATCATTGCTAAAACATTCAACAGATATTGGAATAACTTGTCTAAAGAGACTAACATCATCAGGCACCCTAAAGAGTAGTGGATAGTAGAGAGCAGCCTGTCTGCATTGCACAGCAGAGTGAGCTCCAAGACTTACCTATCAAGATGGGTTTTGTAAGGGGATTGCACTAAACTTCACTCCTGATATACTAATGGCAATCCACCAGAGTGACTGTAAGGGGACTACCCTAAGTTGCACTCCTGATGCACTAGTGGTAGTCCACTAGAGTGACCCTGCACTAATTAAATAACAATTACCTAACATTTAATTAGTTGTCTCACTCCTGCATTCCTGACCCTGACCACTGAGATGTTCTGTAGCTAGAGGAACTTGTATATATAGTATAGATTACCCTTCTAGGATTCTTATCCTATTCTCTGAGAATTCTCCTAGAAGGTAAGTTGTAATGTACTCCAGTGTCAAGTAGGAGGGAGATAGCAGCATGAGAAAGCTAGAATATACTGTGAATTACTATGAATATACTATGAGTGTGTACTCTGGATTCTGGAAAGTGATACAATGAATGGAGCTAGAGAGTGGAATATACTACTAGATGAAATAAGAGATGTTGCTCTCCAGTCCCATGGTTTTACAGCTGGTCTAGAGAGAATGCAACAACAATGTAGGAGTAGAACAACCTTGGCCTCAGCTCATGTACCATACCTTGATCTCCTGTTATATATATGGTTGTTTATTTTGGAGTAGTAGTAAATTCAGGAGTAAGGAGTTTGAGAGGTATATAGAGAGAGCACTACAAGAATATGGTATTATGGAATTATATTGGGATTACAACTATTATCAGCCCTGGACTGATAATAAGTAGATGATAGAAGAAATAATAGTGATAAGAGATAAGGGAGACAAAGATAATACAATGGATGATGTGTCAGCACATCAAGATTAGATTGGAAGAAAGGACTTCAGACTTGATTAGACTAATTATAGATATTGGACTAAAAAGAGAAACACTAGATAAACCCTGGGGTAATTATAGACAAATCTTATAATAGCTATGTGTCAGGGTCATGTAACACATAATATCAGTTAACAGATAATACAATAATTACATAATAATATATGTAATACTGCTACAAGAGAAGGCCCCTTAGTCTCAATCTATATAATAACTAACAACTATTCTTGAATTACTTCAAGATCCTGATAAATTAAAGCTCACCAATAATTCAACTTGTAGTTGTCAACCAAGCCCTGCCCTGCCCTGCCTAGTTAAACCCCAGTTAAGCAAATGGTCCATCCAATGACTTGTTCCTAGTCCAATACCACTACAAAGATGAAAAAAGCCCATAGATCCAACCATTCTATAGAGAGGCTAGCAATTTTGATTGCTTTCTCACCAAAATTAATGGTGTATTTTTATTAGTACCCTGGAAATTTGCAAACAACACACAACATGTGTGTTCACCTGCTAATACCTTGAAGGAAATACTACCTTATGGGCCAAGCTAATACTTACTGAAGAGGATTTGGAACTACAAAGTGACTGGACCAAGTTTTTTACTGTCTTCTGTAAACAATTCCAGGACCCCAATATTCATAACTACCTGACTAAGCAGTTGTACTCACTTAAACAAACAAAATCTGTTAGGGAGTATACCTCCCATTTCAAAAACCTTGTATACAAAACCAATTAACCCCATGCAACATAGGGTAATATATTCTATAGGAGCCTAAAGAACAATGTGAAGGACCTGCTTGTAGGGGTCCTATATCACAAAAACAACTATAAAAGCATCAAACAAGCTGTCCTAGAAACAGATAAATAATAGGTCTTTCATCAATCAAAAAATCTATACTGTCCTTCTTTTGCTTGCAATACTCCTGGCTCCAGTACAACAACCCCCTTGACTCATGCCAAACCTATCCCCACCAATCATCCTCCTCCTTGCCATGCAGGACCACTATCATAAGATAAGAAGGACAAATGGCATTCTCTTTGCCTTTATTTATATTATGGAAGGTCTGGCCATATAGCTGCCTTCTGTTCTACAAAGATGCCCCAACCTCAATTAAATGCTACTGATTCCTCAATCTTGGATGAACCAATCTCATTGTTCCAGATAGAAGCTGAGACAGGAAAAGTATGAGCTCAACATAGAAGACTATCCCTGTGCTGAGCTCCATGCCCAATTATACCTGCTAGACTCTTACTCTTTCTATAACCAATGTAACTACCATACCACATATGACTGTAAAAGGAGAAATAAACTAGAGGATTGTTCATTACTTACTTAATTGTAGTGCAACTGCCAATTTTATTAGTAAAAGCTTTGCCAAAAAACTAAACCTGATACCAATATCCAGGCTTAATAAACCAGTAAGAGAACTAGGTGGCAAAATCCTGTCCAATGCCCTTCTATACATATACTACTTATGGTATATTCTTCAAGGAATACCTTTCAAGAACACATTTATTGGAGTCTCAACAGGTAAATATCAAGTAGTACTAGGATTACCATGGTTCCACCAAGTTAACTCTAGAATAGACTAGGTAGACCTCTGGGTTCAATTTCAAGGGCAACCTGAACACTCCCTAGATATTTAGGAAACAATACCTCTACTAGACTGGATCTCTTTTAGAAGACAAAACCCTACTCTATCTGCTACTATAGAGAGCTACTGTATTTCTGAACCAGACATCCTAGTACCTTTGCAATACCAAGACTATGTAGATATCTTTAACCCTAAGGCAACACAGCAATTACCTCCTATAAAGAACACTTAGACCATATGATAGACCTGATAGAAGATCAAATGCCACCTTGCTGACCAGTGTATTGCTACTCTAAAAAAGAACTAAACCTACTCAAGGAATTTATCAAAGATATAGAGTTAAGACAATTCATCTACTGAAGTACATCCCCTACTATCTCATTAACCCTATTTATACAAAAAAAGAATATTCCCAACCTTCACTTGTATGTAAACTATTGAGCTCTTAACAAAATAACAGTTAAAAATAGATATCCTGTTCCTCCCATTGATTCTTTACTAAACAGACTCTATGGTGCCCAATACTTCACCAAAATCAATCTAAGGGAAGCATTTTATCTTCTTAGGATCCAAAAGAGCAATAAATGGAAAACAGCCTTCTGAACATCCTTCAGCCTTTTTCAGTTTCTAGTTATGCCTTTTGGTCTATGCAATATCCCTACCTCATTTTATAGTTATGTAGACCAAGCACTCAAGAGACTGAAAGACAAACCCATCACCTACTTAGACAACATCCTTGTTTATAGTACTACATTAGAAGAACTACACATATGGACAAGGCATTGCTTACAGTGTCTAAGGGAAAACAAACTGTTTGCTAAACTCAAAAAATATAAGTTTGAAGTTACCAAACTAAGAATGCTAGACTTTGTAGTAAACAAAAAAGACATTACCATAGAATCCAAGAGAGTAAACATGATCCTAGACTGGCCAGAGCTTAAAACACTTACTCAAGTACAAAAGTTCATAGGATTTGTGAACTTCTACCATAGATTTATTTTCAATATATCAGATATCCTAAAACCCATTATAGATCTGACAAGGAAGAATGCACAACCATTCAAGTAGAATACTGCAGTATTAGAAACAATGAGGAAAATAAAATACTGCTTTACCACAGAACCCTTACTCAGAAGATTTGACCTAACAAGGCCTATACACATATTCATGGATGCCTCAGGTTATGTAGCTGTAGCTATACTAATGCAAAAGTATAACAATCACCTACACCCTATATTATTTTGGTCATGAAAATTTACCTCTGCTAAGCAGAACTATTCCATCATGTCATGACTTGGCAAAACAACTAAAGTCATTATTTACTTTACTTTTCTTTTCTTTTCCTTTCTGGACTTACTACACAAGAATAGAGTACAAGAAAGTATCACATGACTAAATGTCACAGAGTCACAGGGTTATGAGTCACAGTTAGATGACATCACATGACTAAGTCACATGGGAACTGTGGGAAGATAGTGCACAGACCATGTAGTAGTTGTATAAGTAGTATAGGAAATTTAACGGGAACTCCATTGAGTTCTCCTTGTCAACTCAGACTAGGAGTAGTTCTAAGATGTCTCTGTCTAAGTCCTTATACCAGAACTCAATATCCACTTCTTGAGCACTGTCCGCCTTGGACCTTACTCACTCTTACTCTTATATAAACCAATCCTTGGCCGGTGGTCATCACAATCACTAGCCACCTCCATATATGTTACCAAGGAACAGTAAATGTTCTTAGTGGTCACCCTAGGTGGATGTTCAGGAAGAACTCGATGGAGTTCTCGTTGGATTGCAGCCCTACTTATACTTATTACTACAGTGGCTGTACCCTAGAGTCCCATGGTCACATGTTCTTTCCAGAATGTTCTATAGTCACCTGACCTTGTCACATGACTTGGCTTACTAAGTCCCTATCCTGTTTATGTCTTTACTCCATTGTGTGCTTGGAGATTTTAGTTTGAGTGTTCAGATGCATGGGAAACCTTTTCCTGCTCGAGGTTCTCACAACAATATATAGCTGGGCCCTTGGCTTAAGGGGACTTTGCAGTCAGTTAGAGACTGCAGGTAGAGACGTAGTACCAAACCCAGGCATCATGTTCTAGACCTGACCTTGCAACTGGGTGGTGTTATTAGTTACTGTTTTCTTAGTCAAAACCTTGTGCTGTGCTCCATTGTGAGTGGTACATACAGAGGAGTGATAGTTACTTCTAGAAGGCCATCTAGAGTAGGGATCCTCTCCTTGAGATGATAGTTTAACCCTATTGTTAAGGCAGTAGTTAGTAGGGCAGTAGGCACCTGGCTGGGTGAAGATCTTGTGCTCCAGTAGACATATTAGCAAGAATCAACAGTTGTAATTACTTCCATACCCTTGCAGAGATGTAGCACCATGTCTTTGCAATAATACAATTCATTAATAAGCAACTTGCTCAAACAAAAGCATGCCCTTACTTCATTGAGGGCAAAATTAGAAGGAAAAAAGGAACGAGAATGTTAGAGTTGTAAAGGGTTTGGGCACCTGGCCTGAAATTGCAGGAATAAGGAAGGAAAGGAGAAGAGGGGAACTGCTCCCCAAAATAAATTTGAAGTATTGTCAAATAGGGTGATACAGTGTAATATAAAGGAGAGGATGATAAGAAAGCAGGAGACAGTGAAAGTAGAATGTTTTAGGTGTAGAGAGAAGGGACACAAGTACAGAGAGTGTCCTCTTTGGAAAGGAGAAAAGAAGTTGCAAGTGGTAGAAAAGATGGCGTGTGTGGCCATGCTACAAAAGGCATAGCAAAAAGAGTAGAGGAAAAGTCTGGTATACATCCTATGACGAAAAGTACAGGAGCACTATGGAGAAGGCATTCTAGATGAGGCATGCCTGTTAGAGCTAGGGTAGTATACAAAGGAGATAATAGTATCATATGTAAAGTGTGAAAGGTGTAGATGGAAAGGATACCATGTAGAGAAGAATAGAGAACAGGGAGTGATTTCAGACAGGTAGAAGTGGTGTGGATGTCAGAAAAGAAAGGAGACAGAGGCAGCATACCCCAAAAAGGGAAAGGCGCAGCAGAGCGGCACACAGGCAGGAGCCCTGGAAAGTACAGCAAAAGAGAAGGGTAGGCAAAGAGAGGTCAAATGAACCTTCAGAATGCTAAGAGAAGTATGGTTGAATATTGGAATAGAAAAGATGGATACTCATGAGGGTGTTGCAGTAAAAGTGCTCTTGGATAGTGGTGCAATGGAGATGTTCATGGACAAGAGGACAGCAGCAAAATATGGGTTTATGCTGGAGAAACTAAAGAGATCTATAATGGTCAGAAATGTAGATGGGACAAACAACAGTAAAAGAGCCATTACACATCAGGTAGAAGCAAATATGTACTACAAGGGTCATATAGAAAGGATGAGGATGGATGTATGTGACTTAGGAAAAATGGAAGTAATACTGGAAATGCTGTGGTTACAGGTGCATAACCTGGAAATCAATTAGGAAACTGGAGAAATAAAAATGATGAGATGCCCACCTTTATGTAGTAGAACAAGACCAAGGGAAGTCAAAAAAGAAAAAAGGGTAGTAACCCTAGAAGAAGAGAAAATTGTCAGATGGGCAATCAATGACAAGGAAGATTGGGAAAGAGAAGAGAAAATTAAAGAGGACCACAGGAAAATTGAAGAGTTGGTCCCAAGGAAATTTCTAAAATGGAGGAAAGTGTTTGGGAAAGTAGAGTTAGAAAGAATGCCAACTAGAAAAGTTTGGGATCATGCTATCAATCTCAAGAAGATGTTCAAACTATAGAAGGGAAGAATTTACCCTCTATCCAAAAACAAGAGAGAGGAGGTCCAGAACTTTGTGGAAGATCAACTGAGAAAGGGGTATATCAGACCATCAAAATCCCCTCAAACATCACCAGTCTTCTTTGTGGGCAAAAAGGATAGGAGTAAGCAGACGGTAATAGACTACTACAACCTAAACAACCAGACAGTGAAAAATAACTACCTGCTACCACTAATTATGGAGCTAACCAACAATATGGGTAGCAAGAAGGTATTTACTAAAATGGATCTGAGGTGGAGGTTCAATAACGTGAGGATAAAAGAAGAAGATGAGTAGAAGAGAGCATTTACAATGCATATAGGGTCCTTCAAGCCAACAGTTATGTTCTTTGGGATAACAAATTTGCCAGCCACATTCCAGGTGATGATGAATGAAATTCTAAGGGACTTGATTAATGAAGGAAAAGTTGCTGCATTTGTAGATGATGTGCTAGTAGGGACAGAAGCAGAAGAAGGACATGATGAGATTGTGGAAGAAATACTGAGAAGACTAGAAGAAAATGACTTGTATATCAAGCCAGAGAAATATGTATGGAAAGTGAGAAAAATTGGATTCCTAGGAGTAGTAATAGGGCCTAAGGGAATAGAAATGAAGGAGGAGAAAGTAGATAGAGTACTCAGTTGGCCGGAGCCAAAAAATGTGAAAGACATCAGGAAATTCTTGGGCCTCGCAAACTATTATAGGAGGTTTATCAAAGATTTTACTCAAGTAGCAAGGCCTATAAACATGCTAACAAGGAAAGATGTAAAGTGACAGTGGGGAGTGGAACAGCAGAAAGCATTTGACAAACTCAAAAGGGTGTTCACAACAAAACCAGTATTAGCAGCACTGGACTTAGATAAGAAATTCAGAGTAGAAGCCGATGTGTCAAATTATGCTACTGGAGGAGTACTATCAATGAAGTGCTCAGATGAAATGTGGAGGCTAGTCACTTTCATTTCCAAGTCTCTCAGTGATACAGAAAGAAATTACGAGATACATGACAAGAAGATATTAGCAGTTGTTAATGTTTAGAAGCGTGGAGGTACTTCCTGGAAGAAGCAGCAACTAAATTTGAGATTTGGACCGATCATAAGAATCTTGAGTACTTTATGAAAGCACAGAAGTTAAATAAGAGACAAGCAAGATGGGCTCTATACCTGTCAAGATTTAATTTTATGCTGAAGCATGTTCTAGAAAGTAAGATAGAGAAAGCAGATAGTCTAAGTAGAAGACTGGACTGGGAAGTGGGAGTGGAGAAAGACAATAAGGACCAGAGATTGGTAAAACCAGAGTGGCTGGAAGTAAGAAAAACAGAGACAGTAGAAATAATAGTGGATAGAGTGGATCTATTAGAGGAAGTCAGGAAGTCAAAAGTAAAAGACAATGAGATAGTAAAAGCAGTGGAGGAAATGAAGAGAGCAGGGGTAAAAATGTTAAAAGATGAAGAATAAAGAGAGGTAGATGGTATTATGTATAAAGAGAGAAAAGTGTATGTGCCAAAAGATGATAAATTAAGGGCAGAAATTATCAGACTACATCACAATATGCTAGTAGGAGGACATGGGGGACAGTGGAAGACAGTAGAACTGGTTACTTGAAACTTTTGGTGGCCAGGGATTACTAAAGAGGTCAAACAATATGTAGAGGGGTGTGATGCTTGCCAGTGCAATAAAAACTGCACAGAACAACCAGCAGGAAAATTAATGCCAAACTTAACTCCAGAAAAACCATGGATGCATATATTGGCAGACTTTATCACTAAATTGCCTTTAGTGCAGGGATATGATAGTATTCTAGTAGTAGTGGATTGGTTAACTAAGATGGTCTATTTTATACCAACTACAGAAAAGACATTGGTAGAGGGATTAGCAAGGTTGTTTAGAGATAATGTATGGAAACTGTATGGGCTACTGGAAAGCATTATTTCAGATAGAGGACCCCAATTTGTGGCAAGGTTAATGAGAGAGTTAAATGGAATATTGGGGATTGAGAGTAAATTGTTGACAGCATTTCATCCACAGACAGATAGGCAAACAGAAAGGGTGAACCAAGAGTTAGAGCAATACTTGAGAATGTTTATTGATCATAGGCAAGAACAATGGCCCAAATGGTTGGGAACAGCAGAATTTGCATATAACAATAAAGTACACTCGAGTACTCAAATGACACCTTTCAAGGCAAATTATGGGCAAGATCCTAGGATGGGGTTCAAAGAAAGAAAGAAGAGGAAATACAAGGGAGCAAAGAAATTTATTGAGAAGATAAAAGAAATACAGGAAGAAGCAAGAGTGGCGCTAGGGAAAGCACAAGAGGAAATAAAGAAGTATACAGACAGAAAGAGAGGAGAGGTCGATGATTATAAAGTAGAAGACTTAGTGATGTTGAGCACCAAAGATCTAAAGTACCAAATGGTTGGGAGGAGGACAGAAAAGTTGACGGAAAGATTTATGGGGCCTTATAAAGTAAAGAAAACCATATTATCAAATGCAGTAGAATTAGAGCTACCTGATACAATTAAAATACATCTAGTAGTCAATGTTAGTAGAATATGTAGATATGTAGAGCAAGTAGAAGAGCAGAAAAGGGAGCAACCAGCTCCAGTAATAATTAATGGAGAGGAAGAATAGGAGGTAGAGAAAATTTTGAATAAGTGGTGAATTAGAGGAAAGAACAAATACCTGGTATGATAGAAAGGATTCACAGCAGAATCAGACACTTGGGAAGGAAGGGAAAATCTGGGAAATGCAAAGGAAGAAATCAAGGAATTTAAAAGAGAGTATCAATGGGACATGGAAGAAGTAAACTAGCAAGAAAGAAAAGAAGAAATATTTGAGAGGGGAGAACTGCCAGAGAGATTTACAGCAAAAAAGTTGTTTGGATGGTCAGATAAGAAATATGATAAAGAATACTGGGGAAGGTTAGAAAGAAATTGGAGACAATAGAAAGGAGGATGACCTAAGAAAAGAAGAACAATAGAAACAATTAAGAAAGAAGAAGATAAATCAAGGGTAAGAGAGTGAACAGAAGAAGATGACAAGAAGATGGGCAACATGGTTGACCCATACTATAAGTTATAGGGAAATCCTCAGAACGAGGAAACTTAAGAGGGGGGTGGTGTCATAACTTGGCAAAATGGCTAAAGTCATTATTTACTTTTCTTTTCTTTTCTTTTCCTTTCTGGACTTACTATACAAGGATGGAGCACAAGAAAGTATCACATGACTAAATGTCACAGAGTCACAGGGTTATGAGTCACAGTCAGGTGACATCACATGACTAAGTCACATAGGAACCATGGGAAGATAGTACACAGACCATGTAGTAGTTGTATAAGTAGTATAGGAAATTTAACGGGAACTCTATTGAGTTCTCCTTGTCAACTCAGACTAGGAGTAGTTCTAAGATGTCTCAGTCTAAGTCCTTACACATCATGGAACAAGAATTACTACCAATAGTCGAAGTCTTGACTTACTGGCAGTACTACTGTAAAGGTACAAGACATTGTATTCAAGTCTACACAGACCATCACAACCTCTGGTACTTTAATACTCTTGAATGTATAAATAAACATTTAGTCTGCTGGTTGACACAACTACAATGCTTTGACTATACCATCCACTATAGGCCTAGTCAAAAAAACTCTGCAGATGCTCTCTTATATCATTCTAACTACTGTATTGATCCTAACAACCTAGGTCAGTCTACTTAATTTAAATTAGAATTTCATATAATGTATCTAAATAAACCTGACTACCTCTCAAACATTGAACTAAGTCTCAATGCAACTACTTCACCTGACAACCTCCACCAGAGAATATGTGATGTCTATCATAATAATAAGTACCTGAATACAATGAGACCTACAAAGGACCATGATGACTAGACCCTCAAAGATAATCTATGGTGATACAAAGAAAAGATATATGTACCTGATACCCTATACACTGAAGTCATCATGTCCCATTACAACATGCCCTTGGCAGGTCACTTTGGCAGAGACAGAATACTAGAGTTAATATGGCACAGATATTGGTAGAGAAGCATAGCAAAGACTGTTGCAGATTATACCAAAGCCTACCAACTATGTATCTAGAACAAACTAGACACATATGCTATACATAGCACTCTTCTACCACTAACACCTCCAAGTGGACCTTAGTAACAAATTGGAATAGACTTGATAACAGATCTCCCAACAACAAAGAAGATATACTTTGACTGTATTTTAGTAGTCATTGATCACTTCACAAAGATAGAATATTTTATACCTTGCTGAAAAACACTAAATGCAGAGAGTGCAACAGATCTCCTTATGGATGTAGTCATCCAACATCATGGTATACCCTCAGTAATAGTTTTAGACAGAGATAAAAGATGGATTAATAGCTTCTGGAAATATTTCTGTTAATGGCTGGACATTAAACAAGCAATCACAACAGCTCACTGTATACAAGCCAATGGCCAGATAGAATGACTAAATGCAATAGCCAAGTCATACCTAAGGTCTTATTGCAGCTGGGATCAAAATAACTAGGACAAGCACCTCACTACTACAGAATTTTCCTATAACAATTCCAAACACTCAACCACCAATATTATCCCATTTTTCATAAACCAAGGCTATCATCCAAGATTAGTAGTAGTGAAAGAAACTGGAGAACAACTGCTAGACAAACCTACAGCAACAGCACACATGGAGGAGATATTAGAACAGTTCCAAATCTTGAAACAAAATCTAGAAAAAGCTCAGTTGGCCAATACAAAGTTCTATAATAGACAACAAAAACCAATTGAGTTTGCTGTAGGAGACCAGGTCTGGTTGCATACTACCAGCATCAGAACACACCATCCAAGCTAAAAACTTAGTCAAAAGAAAATTGGACCCTATACTGTCATCAAGATTATCAACAGAAATACTTATGAACTTAATTTACCTGCCAATATATGAATCTAGCCAGTCTTTAATGTTAACCAATTGGAACCATATATACCTTCTTTGCCTGGACAACCATTGCCAATGCTACCCAATCCCAAGATACTAGATAATGAGCTAGAGTGGTAAGTCAATGCAATCATTAATGCAAAACAGCAAAATAATAAGTACTTTTACAAAGTATACTAGATGGGCCTACTTCATAGTGAGGACATATGGGAACTAACCCACTATCTCTGTTATGTATGCATAGCAGTCAACAAATACCACTGCACACATCCTGATATACCCAAACCAACAACTCAAGACTAGAAGAAAAGATAACTGACAGCTATAGGGATACAGTACTGAGAAAGGAGAATGATGTCAAGGTCATATGACACATAATGTCAGTTAACAGATAATACAATAATTACATAATAATATATGTAATACTGCTATGAGGGAAGGCCCCTTAGCCTCAATCTATATAATAACTGACAACTATTCTTGAATTACTTCAAGATCCTAATACTATGAACTTTAGGATAAATAGAAAGACTTTGGACTAACCCATTTATAGACTCTGACTCAACTAGTCACTCACTGTTACTCACTAGTACTTAGGATAGTAGTTTCTGTAACATCACTAGTTAGAATAAATACAATTCAGAAAAAGAAGAGAATAGCAAATTCTCTCTTTCTGTAGTTCATCTGAAAACCTACTTCTCTTGGAACCCCATATTCTCTCCAATATTTGGACTAACTTGTGGAGTGCAACTAAAAGTCTCAATATTCATTCTTTTGATATAACTTTTCTAAAAACCTTAACCAGATTCTTTGGAAAGGGGCAAAGAGATATCAAGTATTAACATAGGCTCAAGATTAAAGCATATATTCACTCTTGTGGTCTAGAGTCTTAACATATGGGAGAAGTGACTTTATAACTTTAATCTACAAACTGGGTTGCTATCATATATTTACTCCATATATATACTATAACTGGATTAGAAGAGAGCTAGTCTGAAATGCAATACTTCTATAGGAGATAACTAATAATAAAGAAAATGAATATAAATATTAATTTATACTGAATTTCTGGTATATGACATCTGGAGTATAATTATAACTAAGAATTTTCCTAGAAGCCTATCACAAACTTCATTCAGACCATAACTCCAGAAATACTTGACTAATTTTGATAATCTAAATGGTCACTGAAAGCCCTTAAGAAGACCTTTCAAACAATACCAAAAATATCTCAAAGTAATCAGTATTCACTGAGTTATTAGCAGATCAGTTGGCAATCACCAAGTTACCAAACACTAAATTGCTGATATCTCAGGAACTGCTTGATGTAATTGTTTGCTTCAATGACCATTGTGAAGCTCTCTTCAATGCTCTTCTTTTGGCTATAAATAGAACCTGAGACAATAAGATCCCATAGAGATACAAGGTCCTCAATATTTGTACATAATACTGATCTTTATCTATAGATTATCATCTGTCCTTGAATAGAACAAAGAACTACTCTAAGACAGTTAGGTTATCTCTATTTCAAGAACAATAGCACTCCTATATATAGAACAATAGGTAGTGATCATATGATAGACTGTTCTGGTGCACAGACCACCACAATCATGTATTTAAGGACTCTATGTCTGAGGATAAACCTCAGACTTAACAACATCTTTTGCTACTGTCTAAACTTTGCTTTTTTAAGCCTTTTGATTATTAAATCATCAACTCACAAATCAGTAAGTGGCTATTTGTGATAGT
>Ga0153937_1000599_pt1 | contig 13364 bp, 14 predicted proteins | sample TSNY021MetaG_FD_104680 | JGI IMG/M metagenome (GOLD analysis project Ga0153937, IMG submission 104680) | Attine ant fungus gardens microbial communities from New York, USA - TSNY021 MetaG | ecosystem: Host-associated > Fungi > Mycelium > Unclassified | place: USA: New York, Robert Murphy County... | reverse complement strand
TTTCGATCAATTTGTGAAGACTGTTTTCCCTGTGCAGTGGTGTCGTCCTTGATGTCCTCCATATCAGTATGGCATGCAGCTTTTCGGCAGGAGATTGTAGGCATGACAGGATTCGAATAGAAGCTCACTAACACGTCGGTAGCATGGGATTGACGGATGCCCATAACCAACAACATTCGGGCGAGACGTGGAAATTGATTAAGGTATCATATGCTCTGCACAATCCGAATCCATGGACTTATCATCTCCTTGTGCGTATCCGCTGACGGCACACCATTGGCTGCTTACAAACTTGACAAGGTGCAGCATGCTACTCATTGAAGAAGCAATGACAAAAAGATCAGACGACTGGCATCAAGCATCATAATGCTCTGGCTCAGTTCATCTATCTTTTTCCAGCTTTCACATCTCTCCCGATTTATCTGATACACTCCATGATTCCATCTTCATATAGATCTTACAGTTCGTTACACTGAATTGGAGTGTCCCAAACAACCAAGACTCTACAGGCTTGGCTGTCATATGTGTGACTATCATCTCACTGTATAGTATTAGTGACCAACAATGCAGTGCAGCTTGAGCCTCAACTTTGGGGATGTAGTTTGGCTGTGCCCTTGGTCGTATCCTTTGCACTGCTTTGAACTTCCAGACTGATATTTGTTCAGTGTAGCACCTGACCTCAATCTACACAATTCCAAGTATATCCAACTACATGGCTTCACCTGCCCTATGCCTAATAGTAGATTGATTTCACTGCATTTGTTATCCTGATTTTCCAGCTCAAGGCCAGATTTCTGTATCTGTGTATCTGGGACCTTTTCACACCACAGCCCAAAACTTTATCAACCAGATGCCTGCTGACCCCAATTGTGTACCCACCCTGCATGTTCTTGTTCATATCCAGGTGTATTCTTTATATCTAGTTCTGGACCCAGTTCTTATTACTCAATTTAATCTGTACCTACATTAGCCCAATCACTGCCTAGACATTTCTACTTACAAGCAGGTTGCCAAAACACCAAATAGAGATAACACAATGGCAATACAAAGAGTAAGGACTGAGTTCCTTAAGATACCATACACACAAAATAAGAAGCCTAACAGTTGGATATAAAACTGAGAAGACCTAAAAGCAGGTTTGATGATATAAGAGACAACCTTAATGGGTTACACTTGAAGGTGGTGATTGATTCACAACTGCCAGTCCACCAACACGTCTTTCTGTATATTGAGGTGGGAGTTCCACTATACCATCTACATTCGGAGGAGGTAGGTCATCCTCTGCATCTGTATGCACAATGATATGAGATGGGCTTTTATACGACGACACGCCCTCCAGAGTAGCTTTGCGATGAGTAAGTGCTATAGAAGAATCGATTGTTGACACTGTCTCGGCGTGTGCGAACGATTCTTGCCTTCTACCAGTTGTAGGAGGATTAAAAGGGTCAGATGGATGAAGAAGAGAAGAGGTGGAAACTGAGGGAAGTTGTATTGCCGACTGCGACTGGTAAGTAAGATTGGCAGCAGGAAACTGGTGTAACGAGTGAGGATCATCAAGAAATGGGTTTTCATCGTAGGGGAGCATGCTCCCTTCGGGTGCTCCTGGAACACTAATAGACGTTGTCTGATTGTGGCTGTAAACGAGATTCTGAGAGCTGGGAGCATATGAACTTGTCATATGTTGGCCTGACTGATAAGCATGACCAGATGATAATTCGGTACCATAAGGCATCTGATTGTGAGTTTGGAAGGTATGAGTATACGAAGATGCTGCATAAGCAGCGGCAGCAGTTGATGACAAGGAATAACCTCCTGCAGACTGCCCATCGTAAGACGAAAAACCAGACGTCGTGGCTGGCAATATTTTCGCCTCCCGCCTCTTTTTGAGGAAGAAAAGACCGAGCGTAACGACGACAGCAAGAAATAGCAAGGTACCGATCACTGTTCCAGCTATAGCTCCTGCGGACGATCCTCTAGAGGTGACTAGTACCGAGGAACTAGCAACTGGTGCAAGGGAAGAAGAGGAAGATGTCACTGTCTTGCTTGGCTTCTGAGTTACCTGGCTTTGAGTCGAGGTTTGAGTCATAGACGTTGAAGAAGGTGAGAGGTCATTCAAGCATGATCGATCGTTCGAGTTGGCGACGACCCTCACATCAGAGGCACCTCCCTGCCGTCCGATTGCATCAACCATCACAAAGACGAGAGAAGTTCCGTGATCTACGTTTGCATTCCAAGAGAACGAAGAAGTGCCCAACGGAGGATATAAAGCAAAAGAGGTGCCGGAAGGGATGATACCCTAGTGGAGAATTAGCATGAGATTGACTTAATATATCTGAAGCTACGAACGAAAATTGAAACGGGTTGCACAGCGTCTGAGTACCCACTAAAAATATATGACCTAGAAAACATGGATTTGGTGAATACGGGAGCGGTCTGCCATACTCACTGGCACTGGACAAGAGCAGAGTTAAGCTGGAATGAGAAATCAACACCTAGGGTCGTTCATTTTTCATCAAGATCACTACAAAGATGATAAGATTGACCCACCAGGATCCTTCGTTACGCATGTCCCGCCTTTTGAGGGTCCCACAGTCAACACATTGGTCGTGCCTCCGGTCGCAAAACCCATTGCATCGGACATGACAGCTATAAACTGACTTCCCTGGGCAATCTGCAATTGAGAAATTGAGAAAAGGCCTTGTCCCTTGTCGATAGCATCGGCAGGCATTGTTATATTTTTCGGTGTGCCAAAAATCTGTATTTACGTTGAACATCAAATACTTTGGGGAGGACTTGATTGACAGACAGGGATAAGATGTAGAAAGTATGGTTCCGAGCCACCTGAAGAGCGTATTTTAGCCAAGATATCGGGACATGATGATAGCCTACCAGTCCATGAAATATTGAGACTATCACACTGCGTGGGCGCCCCGACGGAAAAGCTGAAAGAATTAACGAATGGAGCATAGAGAAGGGATAAAAACAAGACGGTAGACATCATAAAAATGAATGGAAGGTAGAAAGACCGACGAAAGAGGCTTGATGCGCTGCCACAGCAACAGGGCGAAAGTGTTAATCACCTGCTTAGTCAGTTTCATCGCTGTTCCTATCAAATTCATTCTACATCTCTCCCATTATCATCGGTGCCTGCTGCTCCCTGATTTTCCAATGGATGACGTAGATACAGAGGGTGCTTACACATTGTGGAAAGAAGTGGGCATTTCCTAAATAGGTGAGCAGGCTCCATGGAGAAGTAGTCTCCATACCGCTTGTCAGGGCAAATCATAGTGATCTTCGCTTGAAGAACCAGTACTATTTTGGATCTGCTTGGCATGAAACCTCTTGAGTAAAATGAAAATAGTGGCAACCAGTGAAAATATTAACGCTCGACCCACTCGTAGTGTAGCTTTAGTGTAGCTTTTTCTGCAAGTATACTGCATTGACCGGAGTCCTACACTGATCAATCACTGGCTCTATCAAGGAAATTTGGTACGGTACCACAGTATGAAGCGAATGTAATGTTTGAGCTTGGAAGAATGTATAATGACGTATCAGACGAACATGTGGTCCAACCTCTAGTTGATACAATATTCTCTCTATGATATTATATTCGCTCGTTCCCAATGTAGTATGTCATTTGCATAGCAATATGTATCAAGGGTAGCTACTGTCTGGGTCACGTAAAACCAAACCAGAGGCCAAAGACCGACAACTCAGAACTCGGTCGATCGCATTTCTGGTCCTGGTCCTTATCCATCTCAGTATTTTACCTTTGATCCGAATCCGACTTCTGTTCTTTTCGCTGTTCCGATCATCTTTTCAAGAAACAGATTATTTATCATGGAAAGTATCGAATTGATCAGGACGTCGGCACGATGGGTAGAATCTTACAGAGAACAACTAATATTGACACCATTTGCTTCTAATGCATCTTTAGCATCTGAGATTTTTTAGTCAACGGAAATCAAGAAAGCCGTCTACTGGGCTATAATTACACCAAGCAATGAACAAACAGGCAGGCGATAGAGGACAGGGTGTATAGCACAGAAGGAAGTGAGAATTCAATATGAACAAGGATGACAATAATAGCAAGGAAACATTTGGATGTTTGAATCGATTCTTGTCTTTGGGCTTATGTTGTCAATATTTGCTCTTCCGAAACGACCAGCGAGTTCATTGTCTCAATGAGGGGAGCACCAACGCCTTCGATGTGAGCTGGTGGTAACATAGGTACCTCATTGGTCAGGGTTTGACGAGCAAATGCGTCTACCATAGCATCTTGATCCTTGCGGCGTCGGTGTCGTTTTCGGCGGTCATCTTTAATGATACGTTCAACCCTACGGCGAGCCTTGTAGTGCAGGCGTGGGTCCATCAGCGCCTGTTTGCAACGATAGCATGCAAGTTCAATGCTCGCCAACAAACGGAGAGTATCTGAGTTGTTCATCGCCTGAAGTAAATCCGAGTTTATATCGAAACCGATTAGTATGTGAAAAGAACGTACATTGAGAGACCAGGAGACGACGCGGCTAGCTTCAACGCACATGATGATAATGAAGTTACCTCGTTTTTCAACCTGCAAATCTGAACACTAGAGAGAAGGCATGTGGAACGTGAGAATTCAAGATCGTATCTCCCACAAGACCAGAGTCACGTACTTCACTGAAGACGACAATAGTCTTCCCTGTTGAATTGTTGCGGACAACTAAAAAGAATCCGCAGCGTTACATCAGTACCTAGAGTATCACGACAGGAGATAGAGGAAGGAGGCTTTGAGCGGCAGCAATTGAGACAGATACGAACCGACGCGGGATGAGTGACCATTCACCTCTTGCGATACTGTTCCTCGACCAAGGTATACCCAGGAGTCCTTCTCAGGACGCCGAATGTGCACCTTTACTTGAACCTCCCGGAAATGCTCGCGCTCGCGGGAGCTGGGACCTGCCAAATAACATTCGTTGAGAACTGGTTTGCGATACAAATTAGGAAACTATGCCTCGCACTCCTCCCTCATTCAATCCAGGGCAGAGGGATGGGCAACTGGTCAGTGGCAATTTCAGGAACATACCCTGGAGTAATGCAGGATGAAGATCTTGCATCTGAGTGCTTGTGAGAGGTGCGTCCGGTTGACTAACGATATCTATATCCATGCCAGATGTGTCCGTCTGGTATTACCACCCAGGAAGGGTATCATAAAGTTAGTAAATGGCACGTGGCATATGTTCGTGATAAAAGATGGATACCATAGTCAAGTGATGAATCGAACTAATGAATGAAAGCGTTGAAAATGACGAAAAACAATATAGTAACAAGAGGGCGAAGACTCGCAATGGAGTGGGCCCGCGAGCCTCAATTAACCGTCACGTGGATTTAATTTATTCTTAATGTATTTCTACCTCGAATTCAGGCGCTGGTTCGAGATATGATATCGAGAGTCTTCAGAAGAGCATCTCAATGCCTCGTTCTTCTGTCTGATGCCCAGTGCAATGTGCTTGAAAGGATATTACTCTGAAAGCCGCTAGGCCGTGCATCACCCATGAAGATAGCTCCCCCTGTCCAGAAATTGCAAGAGATTCCAAGTTTCTGGTAGGTTATTAAATACGTTACATATCTCACCGAGTTTCTGGCGCCTGATATATCCCACCTACCAAGCATAGATTCCGGGGTGTAAACTGCACATCAATGATTGGTGTCCTCTTTGTAGGAAAAGTGGCCAGCAGATCAATCCTGTGATTTGCTGTAAGCCAAGAAATACTCATTAAGAGCCTTGAAAAACATACGTCTCAGTCGCTTCGTCCTCACTATAGTCCATTATTCCATTCTCTTGCGTGCTGAATATCCCATTTTCCTTGGGCTTGCTACTCCTCGTCCCTCCAGCGCTCTTCACATCCCAGCATCTGACAGTCCAATCCGCACCACCGCTGACAAGTAAAGACGATTCTCCACTAAAAGCCAATGAATATACAGATGCATTGTGCCCGATCATCTTTTTAATTCGTTTTCCTGAGCCCAAGTCCCAGAGATTGATCGCAAGGTCTTCACCTGAAAGAGTGGATGATGAGCCCTTACGATCTAATTGATCGAAGTAGTAGGAAAAGCTGACCTGCTGTTGCTAGATAACGCCCATCTGGACTCAGAGCAAGTGCAGACACAGCTCCTTGGTGGCCGATGAATACGCGCACGCAATTGCCGCGTTGGACATCCCAAAGGCGCGCTGTCCGATCACTCGACCCTGTGACAAGGTATAGCGAATTCGGATGGAATTGCACACACTATGCAAAAAATTGCACAAAAGTGAGATGAAAGACTCAAAGGACACTTACATCGACATCACTCAGGTGACCAGCGTACACTCTGAGACACGATGTCCTGTCGGTCGACCAAAGTCTTGCTGTACGATCCCGGCTCCCAGTTGCAAAATAAATGCCCTTCGGACTCCATTTAACGTCCCACACTGGATTCTCGTGTCCTCTGAATGCCACGATATTGGTCATTGTATCCATTGACCATAATCTTGTCGTTGCGTCTGCTGAAGCTGATAACAGGTATTTAGGAGGAGCAGCCGACCCAGAAACTGGGTCAAACGCGACTGAATAGACGGGACCGCTGTGGCCAATAAGCTTGCGCGTTGTACTGGCTTTTTTTTCACGAAGGCGGGCGAGGGATGCATCTCAAATAGAAATTAGTTAATAGAAAACTTGACAGTCATCACCTACTATCTTTGATATTGGTTGCCGAGAAATCATTTCTCAAGGCCCGCAGCTTTTCGCCTTTGAGACTCCATAAACGGATGTAGCTTTCAGCGAAGCCAACGGCCATTAATGATGTATCCATAGAAAATGTACAGCATGGTGCTCTTGAAGTCACGTTAGTATCTTTGTGTCTCAGACGTCAATGAACCAGACACACCCTTCGGCAACATCGTGCAAAGTGTATGCGCAGATACTAGGTAATGCGCGTGCCTTGAGAGAAGCAGCCTGCGGTGAATTTGGATCGATGCCACTGAGTGCTGAGGGGTCTAGCCTGATCCTCTTCCTGGCGTCTCTGACTGCATTGACCTCTCTGTCGACGTCCACTGTCATGAACGTTGGTGGCAGTGGCAACATATCTGTTTCTGCAGGTGCTGCAACACCAACGAATGGTTGCGGCCGTAGTAGTTGAAGGTCTAGATGAACATTAGGATCTCGCTCAACCATTGCTTGTTCTCGCAATACTCGTTCGGCCTCGGTGCGAAGGTCCTCAGACATGGGCGCTGGACCGAGTTTGAGATCAGTCTTGAGAGCGTTGAAGGCAGATGCGTTCGCTGCAGTTGTTACAGACGATGAACCATTTGTCTTTGGAATTAGTTGGGAGAGGAGACCGGTAGATTCCTCCCATGCATGTGGTGGTGTTGCGGTAGGGTTGGTAGAGGTAACTGTCATGAAATCGGACTTATTCGATCCATAGGTAAAAATTTAGAGGGTCTTACCGTCAAATCGAAGGTGGTTATTAACCACACGCATAACGGCAGCACGTCCTCGTTTCCCTTTCTCGCCTGTGAATCCGCCACCTGAGCCGAGAGACTCACCACCAAAGCCCTCTGTCAGCCATCCAAGAAGAAGGCTGAACCCTGAACGGCTCATGCGGACAATATACTTTTCATTCCGAAATCGCTGCGCGATATCGTCGCTTTGCACATGTGCAGGTAAAAGAAGTGTCGAGAGATGAAGAAAAGTGGTATAGTGTGAAGAGGGTAATGAGGGAGAGAATGTAGAGAAGAAGCGGAGAGCTGTTGAACAGAAATTTAAAGAACCGTATGCAAACGTATTGACGAAGAGACGAACCGGCATCTTGGAAACCATGTTGGATGAGGTCCAAGTAGAAATGACAAAATATGGGAAATAGTATTGGCCGAAACTCAGGCTACAGGATGACTTGCATGGGTATTGGACCACAAGAATGACAGAGGACTGACAAACCCGATACATATCCAATGATCCATCCACCCATGCCTCAAGTTCCCTGAACCCTTCCTGCTTGTCAGTTGGATCCAGGGACAATATCTCTTCTGCACCGACAGAACCGATACCTGCAAGTAACGATCGAATGTTTTGTGAATTTCCCAGAGACGAGACTTCACTCAGTACGGCAGACGAGTCTTTAAGCCCATTGTCAGCTGCACGTGTCGACTTCTGAGCGAAAGCAGCAAGAGATTTGACCAATTCCTCAGGGGAAATAATTTCCGGCTGTTTACCCTTCTCGGATGGAGAGCTGGCACCGATTTCTTCCTTGAATGCCTTTTCAGCAGAAGTGTGTCCTCGAGAGCGAAGGTACTCTAGAACAATACGGTCTGCAATATTAGAGACATTTGATGAAGGTTCTTGAGAAGCATTTGCCGAAGTTGCTGCTGCCGGCGACTGTGAGGAGGCTGGAGGAGTCGCCGCCGACATTGGACGAGAAAATCTGTTGTCGAGGCCTGTAAGGTGGTTGAACCACGTGATCACGCGTTTGTATAAGTATCGCGTCTGCACGCTGTTGGCATAGCTGCAACACGACCATGGCCTCAAGGCAAGCCAAACGACAAGCAATTACTCTCAAAGGTTCTTGTGCCCTGGTCACTGAGTTTTTCAAATATGCTGTCAACACGTTCGTCTTACAATGATGATCAGTCCACATCCTCTCACACAGCGCAGTATCCTTTTCCAGAGAGAAGTATACCCGTCAGATGACTTTCATATGGTCAAAAAATACGGTCAGACAGTGCTTGTAACTCAAGATCTTGCATTAGAAAATTATCTTGAGCGGTAAGAAATTCACATCAATAGCATCATGATAGACTTAGGAGCGATGTAGCATCCTTGCACAGGTGCAAAGTGTGTCATACAGCGTCTGCTGCTTTGTAGTATTGCTCATGATTGTCATCGATCAGAGTGGCTTTTGACCAGCTCAGTTACTCAGCTTGTCCTCGCAATCATCTCCAAAGATACTCGTACACCTCTAGAGCGCTGGGTGTTTGACGTCAAACTCGTAGAACCTCCTGTGGATGGGTCGGGAGTGTAAGTGCATCTCTTCAGTGCTTACACCAGGTCGTTTATGAACGCATATCCTAGAAAAGGGTCGAAACCAGAAGCTGAGATACAATCAGAAATCCGTGCCATCCTCAAGCAGATCATATCAATGGTCACATATCTCCCCGTGATTCAGGAGCCAACAGTTTTCAATATTCTGGCGTACACTAGCGAGTCAGCTGAGGTGCCCGCAGGTGAATGGGTTGATACCGATCCGCTCGCCATTGAGGCGAGTAAGAGCCAGCAAGTCAAGATGCGTAGTTTTAGTACCGACGTTCACAGAATTGAGGCCATGGTCGCTTATCGCTATGACGAGTAGATCAAGCCGTGCAATTATAACTGATGGTATCATTAGTTGTAACATTGTTGTAACTTTGAAACGTGTGAGAGACTTTGAATCATCATCCGGATGTCTCAACACGAAAATCATCACCATGACCACAGTAGTGAGTGGTCAACTCTTCTCCTGTCACCCATTATCCTCATTATCCTCTCCTGTCCTCTTTTTGCTCCGCTCTTTCCTCTCTTCTTCTCGCTTAAGTCTGGCTGGTCCCGACGTGTTCATTGTTTAGAATTAGAGCAAAATGGGTGAAACTTGGTTCCAAAGAGAGTTTTTGGCCCCCAAAAGGCTGGCTTTTAATGCCTTCTTTTATGGTTCCCAGTTAGCTCTTTTTGCATACGGTTGGTACAGCCAGGTCTGCACTAATGGCTCACAGGAAGTTTTATAATAATTAACACATGCATCATAGGCAACCAACTTACGGCTGGCTGCACTTAATCAGCTTACATGGTCGGTTTGGTCTTCTCGTGGTGCTGGTCTTGTCCTTGCATATAATGGCGGTCTTATCCTCCTTCCAATGCTTCGCAATATCATCCGGATCATCCGCCCTCACTTGACCTGGCTCTTCCCTGCCGATGAGAATATCTGGTTCCACCGTCAGGTCGCATATTCAATGGCATTCTGGGCAATGGTTCATACAACCGCACACTACGTTAATTTCATTAATGTCGAGAGATCGCGTATGTAACATTTCCTCGTTTGAGCACTGCATCAGATACTCAGATATTACAACAGAGGTCCGAAAGCAGTTCGCATTGCAAATTCATTATACCCAAGCAGGAGGAATTACCGGTCATTTCATGCTTCTCATCATGGTGCTCATGTATTCCACTGCTCATCAAAAAATTCGCAAGCAATGTTTTGAGGCTTTCTGGTATACTCATCATCTTGCGTTTTTCTTCATGATTGGTCTTTACACCCATGCTACCGGGTGCTTTGTCCGTGACTCCGTTGATCCCGACTATTCCGCAACCTTCCCATTTTACAGGGTAGGACACTGCCTTGGTTACGAGAGTTGGAGGTTCATTATCTGGCCTGGCATCCTCTACTTTGGAGAACGTGTTTGGAGGGAAATTCGTGCTCGCTGGCCCACTCGTCTATCGAAGGTGTTAGTCCACCCTAGTGGTATGTTGTTTTTTTAGATCGACGTTACTACGTGTAGCTGACATCCCGGATCTGCTGTTGCTATCGTTATTGTCACTAGGTGCCATGGAGCTACGTATCATCAAACCCAGCTTCAAATATGTTGCCGGCCAATGGCTCTTTATACAGATTCCGGAGTTGTCTAAATTCCAATGGCATCCCGTGAGTGACTACACTTTACTTGCCCGAGTGAAAATTTCGAAATTCATCTGTTCTTTGGCACCAGTTCACTATTACTTCAGCACCTGAAGATCCTTATGTCTCAATTCATATTCGCCAAGTTGGTGACTGGACTGAGTCACTGGGTGAGCGTCTCGGTGTCGGTCCTGCTGCCGTTACGGCGATGACGCGAGCCGCGATGAATGGCAAAGAGAAGGGCTTGAGCCAAGGCGATTTTGTGGAGATTGATACAGCATCACTGGCAATCACCCTGCCTGCTGTCCGTATTGATGGTCCTTATGGTGCACCTGCTGAGGACGTTTTCAAAGCCGAAATTGCTATGCTCATTGGCGCGGGAATCGGTGAGTGATATCCTGTTCACGTGGTTCTACTGTGATTCTACGTCATTTTCGGAGTTGAATGCTGACAATAATGTCTTTATGCTATTTGTGTTTCAGGTGTTACGCCTTTTGCTTCTATTCTTAAACATATTTGGTACAGACAGAAGTGTGGCACGCTTGGAAGTCTTCGTCGTGTCGAGTTCTTTTGGATTTGTCGCGATTCTCCGTCCTTCGGCTGGTTCCAGAGCTTATTGCAAGAGGTAGAGGCCGCCCAAGCCGATCGTGAGTATCCCACTTGTAAAATTGTAATTCTCATGCCGATGAACTTCACTTTTTTTCTAGCTAATTTCCTTCGCATCAATATCTACCTGACCCAGAAAATTGGAGAGGACATGCTTTGGAACATAGCTATTAACGATGCAGGGGCAGATTACGATCCTCTGACTCTTCTTCGCACTCGTACCATGTTCGGAAGGCCTGACTGGGACTCAATCTATTCTCGTATGAAGTCGGCTATCGAAGGCGGCAATTACCTTCCTGGTAGCAAGTCACAGCTCAAGACCAAAGTTTGCGTTCGTCTACCTTTCTATTTATTTATTAATGAAGCCATTATTTATGATATTTAATTAGACTTATTTTTGTGGCCCTCCTGTCATAGCCAAAGCTCTCAAGGAAGCGACTAACAAGTATTCGAGCTCGACCATTGACTTTACTTTTGCCAAGGAGCACTTCTAGGTGTTTACTGTATCTAGATATTAATATCTGGTCGTCCATGCAGCCAGTGACAATATGTTCCATATACTGACCCAAAAAAGCAGGGTAGGATACACGATGTTTGCTTCTAGATAATAACATAGCTTCGCAATTATATTACTGTACAGTAAAATTAAGCTTGATCGTGTGCATAGGAGAGCAGATGAGGCTGGTTGAGATATGCTGTATACATACTCAATTAAGAAGGATTGTGGAAACAAAATGAGTGGGAAATGATGTGAATATACTTGAAAAATGGGGGGAAAGCAAAAGAAAGTAAAATATTTCGTCTTAGGACGAGGAGAATGTAGTATAAGCGAGGAAGAAGTAGATAAGGCTGATAATGGGCAGAAATAGGCAACTTACAACGTGAATCGGGCAAGGGTTGAAGGTAGATGCTGATAAGTAGGCCATGGAGTAGAAACATAGAGAACAACAAAGCAACTCGACAAGACCCAGACAGGAATCGAACCTGTGACCTAAGTAAGGTACCAGACCATTAGCAGTCCACAACATGCTACAGGGTGAGCTCTGACTCAAGGAGTCAGGGGTCTAACAAGGCATTACAAAGCACTTGTCACTCATCAGGAAGGTGTTTGGAGACGGCACAGGTCTGTGCCGCTTAGTCATCCATCAGTAATAAGTCCACCTATTAGGCCAAATTCAATACAAAATTCCACATCATGACGGGCATAGTGTTCATCAAGACAATGATTTAGAGTCCAACCCTTAGACAACACCTTAGCTAGTACTGAAAAGGGATAGCTAGTTGCTTGCGTAGTTGTTCTTAATCTGGTGCTTGTCTAGCGTATTGGAAGGCTGGCAACTTCAATCAAATGCATATAAAACGGTTAAGTGGTGCGCTGGTCTAGTATGTATGGTTAGAAAGGTTGTTCGAGTGAGAGCAAATGCCAAATAACGGTGAAACTAACTATACGGCAGGTTGATGATGGCGGCATTTGCCGGCCTGATTTGATTATGTGTAATTAATTTTTCAGGCGTACCAACACGCGTACCAACACATCCACAAGACTACTGGACATAAAGGCATGGAATTGAGAAAAAGGCCTCAGATACAATATTTGCCCTCAATCTCAAGCGCCACCAAACATACCACACACACAACCTATCTTCCAAACCTGCCTCGCTGTTTCACTGACTAAAGTCAACTTCTTGAGCTCATCCTTGAGTCATGAGTATACTTCAACACGACGCTTGATAAAATTCACAACTACTTACCGCTTCAGTCAGCGGATTTCCCTCCCACACGGAAGCGAATCCACATTGTGGGCTGAGACCAAGCCTGGTTGGCAATTTCAGAAAAGAAGTCATTGATTGTGAGACTAAACCAAGAACGCTCACTGGCTCAACGCTACTTTCTTCGATCCTTTGGGTATTCCGTGACATAAAACGTCAACAGCCTCGTCGATCCGTGACTTGAGCTGTTTCATGCTTTCGAGCTATAATGGTCATTGTTGGGCGCTCAATAAACGTCGATTACCCTCAATTTATTTATAGGCTTACCTTGGGATTCTTGGATGTCACAAGACCAAGGACGGCAACTTTGTCTAGGGGAAGATATCT
>Ga0153937_1000596_pt1 | contig 13378 bp, 19 predicted proteins | sample TSNY021MetaG_FD_104680 | JGI IMG/M metagenome (GOLD analysis project Ga0153937, IMG submission 104680) | Attine ant fungus gardens microbial communities from New York, USA - TSNY021 MetaG | ecosystem: Host-associated > Fungi > Mycelium > Unclassified | place: USA: New York, Robert Murphy County... | reverse complement strand
TCGATGTCACTCCGTGACATGACATAATTCCGCGATATACAATCCCATAACTGGATGACTATTGAGTTATTGCTGAATCCTGAGTCTGAGCAGAACATGTTGGAGAGAGAGAGAGAGAGAGAATTCTGTATTTGTATACTGCAACAAGCAAGCAGGTGCTGAGATGCAGTGGGTGAGATACATAGCAGCGCACTACTGGCTACACCCAAGCTTTGGAGGGGTTGGCTGAAGTTGTTCCGAGTTGGGTGTAAATGTTGGTGGTGAGCGGAACATGTTATAATTTACATGTAGAAGGCTCAGAATTTCTTTTCGGTCAATTTCCAGCTGAAAAAAGGTGAATTTCTATTAAGGCATAATCTCTAATGAGGCATACCATTTGACCGTGACCGAGGGGTATGCCTTATTAGTGGTTTGACTGTATTTAGTTCTCATGTCAAAAGATAGTTGCTGAACACACTTGCATTGGATAACAACGTGAAAATGTCAGAAATGATTTATACTTCCTTGTCCTATCCTACCCATTAAATTTGGCAGGCAACCACTTGTCCTATCCGAGTTGCAGGACAGGGCCTAAATGTTTCATTTTATGATGGTAGATAGACATCAATGCAAGTAGTACAGATGAGTTCCACGGACTGTGTACACCGCGTTATAAATTGTTAAATTTAAAAAAAATGCAGATGAGTTGCACGTCTGTAGTGAGTTTTCGCCCCTTTTTTTGATATCTTAACTCAACGATGTGGGATGGAGCATGTCATGTGTGTATGCGAGGCTCAGTCTCTATGAAATCTGTAAGGGGTTTGTGAGATGAAAGTGACTGTGGGATTTAAAGAGACATAGGTGATGGTGTACATTTCTCAAAAGCAAAGCCATGGAGTGTTGGTTTTGAGATGGGTGGTTTTTCATTTTTTAATTCAAAAGTTTGTAACGCAATGCTCAAATGCAGTCTTTGGTAGAGTACGAAGTACTGTACTTTACATTGAGACACACCATACCAGAAAAAGAAGAAAAAGAAGTCGAATGTCGTTTCGAAGGCTTTCGCCCTAAGAGATATTGTTAGTCCATACGAAAGCGCCTGGACGGTTTTGCATGTGAATCGTCGACCTATATTCACCAATAGGAGCGTTTTGAAGATGGCTCTCGCACATAAAGAGACCGGATGACCAATGTGTTTTAAGCACCCTCCCGTAAGCACCCACCATTGAAGAATGACGGTTGGATGCATTTTTTCTTATTGACCCTCAAATCTAAGAAATGGTGTCGTGTTTCCTTGTTGGTTCCATGGTTCAATTTCGTGATCCACTGATCGATACACAATTTTTTTAGATTTTTCGTTCAAGGCGCCAAGGGACGGTTGGAATGAGTGGTTTGAATCTTGATTTTGCAAATACGAGTTCCATTACCTGAGCCTGTGTTTTACCAGTATCAAACAGTGATTCTAGCCCGAGTCTGATCTGTGTGTTGAAACCCAGGGTCGCTGGTATTCGGATGCAAGAGAGAGAAGCACCTTGCATTAGAAATCGTGCATACATCTGAAATTTGAGAAACTTGCAAAGGCAAGACAGCAGCAAGTCTGCAGCCACACAGAACACTATATTTGAACGAGCATCGCCATTTCGGCCCCTTCAAGGAAAAGGGTTGTTTCCTGACTGAAATTCAATACTGTACAAGAGCTTTGTTTTTGACGTGATAAGAAAAAACAATAACTTGCACCTGGAATCAGTCAGGAGTCAGAAAACGAAAATGGAAAGAGTTAATATTTTTCCACCTTTGTACTCGCATCACCTTCGGGTCTTTCAAACTAAACTCAACTCTCCTCCCCCCTCCTCTCCCCTTCCCCACTTCCATAGCCAAGCAGTCCCAAATGGAAGGCAGATTTCCCTCAACTTCGTCATCTATGAATCTGTCTTCACTGCATTCCTCGAGGGCTGGTTCACTTCGTCCAAGTGACCGCGATCGTGCTTCCTTTGGAGTCCTCGTATGCATGTCAAAATTGTTTCTCAGCTGTAGAACTAACACACAGTCATTTTCAAGCCATTCATGTCCGAAAAAGTACGTCTGACAATGCGACTCGTGCTGCGCAGTCATCAACGAACGAGCGTTTCATTAGTATTCGCTTCCCCCTTCGCCTGCTGAATGGGGGATGCCATTGCTTATGAACGATTCAGAGGCAGATGATTTTCTTCACAACCCTGACCCTCGTCGAGACAGAGTTAGCGATTCAGGGCGATCTATTTTTACTAGTCGAGGCTTGGGAAATCTGGGATGTTTGTCTATTCTGGTTATTGGACTTATCACACTCTTGTGAGTCCTGCTTTATCTTTGCTTTGTTGGCATTCGTGCTCACCGTTGTATTCTTGGCTTAGTGCTGGTATGTGATGCCTTTGTTCTTGATTGGAGAAGTAAACGACGACTCCACTCTTCATAGGCTATCCTATCATTTCTTTTGCTACGAAACACCGCCAGACTACACAGGGTGGTTTTAATTTGGGTGGTATTAACGCTACAGGACAGGTTCCTGACTTCCTTGGTAACTGGGGTCTCATTGATAAGGATACTCCCAAGGATGCATATACAAGGAAATCCTTTACGAGTGGAATCAACGACGAATATGTGCTGGTGTTTTCGGACGAGTTCAACCAAGACGGTCGAACATTTTATCCGGGAGACGACCCATATTGGGAGGCAGTAGATTTGCATTATTGGGGTACGGTGAGTAAAAGAAAAATGTCATCATGGGTTGACGTGACCGCGTGGACTTTCTATCAGAATGATTTAGAGTGGTATGATCCCCAACAAGGTGTGGCTTGCTTCTTCCTTTCAAGGACCACCTAACTCAAGAGATGTGTATAGCAACAACAAAAGACGGAGCATTGCAATTTACGCTTGACCAAGTCAATGACCCCATCAATAACCATAATATGAATTATAAATCGGGCATGGTGAAGCCGCCACAGGTTCTTCCCCGTCTAACCCGGTTGATGATCTTTTTTTCATAGATTCAGTCATGGTGAATGACCTCGTTAGTTTGAGCACATGATGAGAGACTTAACATACCTCAGGAACAAGTTTTGTTTCACGGGTGGTATCATTGAAGGTTGGTAGTCATTACTTTCACCCCCAAGACTGCGAGAATGATGTCTCATTTCTATCAGCCTCTGTCCGGCTTCCTGGCACAAACACAATCCGGTGAGCATTCTATTTTACAGTTTGATCGGTGCTCATATGACATTTAGTGGATTCTGGCCTGCTATCTGGACCATGGGGAACCTGGGCCGTGCCGGTTATGGCGCATCACTTGAGGGTACCGTATGTGTATTCATCAATGAACTTCCCTTGAACCTTGTTAACCCATACCGTTAGTGGCCTTACTCATATGATAGTTGCGACGTTGGCACACTACCTAATCAAACTTACCCCGGCACTCAAACACCAATCTGGGCTGTACAAGATGGCGACCCATATAACAATGATGTACTCGTATGTCTTGCTCATTCGCCTTTGAGTCCCTGAATCTGGGCTCATAAGTGTTCCTTCGAAGTCGTATCAACCAGGTCAACGGTTATGTAAGTTCTTGGGATGGTTTTTTTTCCGTTTCCCACTGAAATACAAGACTGCTTATCATCTTTCTTTCTGTGTACCCAGCGGCGTGTACCTGTCCTGGAGAGTCTCATCCGGGTCCGATGAGGAGTGATGGTAGTTATGTTGGACGTTCGGCCCCTGAAATCGACATTTTTGAAGCGACAGTGATCCATAATGTGAAAGGCCAAGTACGGAAAAAGAAATTGTTGATGTTCGTATTTTGCTAATGTACGGCAGGTTTCTGTTTCTGGCCAGTGGGCGCCATACAATGTAGGACTGAGACGCCGTATCCCATTGACTCATTTGATTCAATTATGATTATTATCGTCGTCGTCGTATATAGGCCCAGTACGAGTGGTTCAATACCACGGACAACTTCCAAATCTACGATCCGACCACTGCTCATTTGAATACCTACGTAGGAGGTCAACCTCTAAACATAATATTGTTGTCGTCATCCTATTGACGTTTCTTGTGCAGGTGTTTATCAACAGACTACTAGTGTCCTTCAAGATACGAACCCGGAGTGCTATGAACTCACTGGTGGCTGTTTTTCTGTTTACGCATTCGAATATAAGCCTGGGTTCGTCCATCTACTTCTTACTGCCGAGATAAAAGATTGAAAAAAATTGCAGTTTCGACAATGCCTATATTACCTGGGTTGCTGACAATAAGCCCTCTTGGACTCTCTATAGCGGTGGTCTTGCAGCTGATACACGTGTGGAAATTGGTGCACGGCCTATTCCTGAGGAACCTATGGTGTGTTCCTTCTTGCTTATGCATTTTTAGAGATGCTCAAATATTGATGTTATCGCAGTACATCATTATGAACTTTGGATTCTCATATAATTTCGGTCCCATTGATCTTCCAGATCTGCAGTTCCCAGCGGCGATGAGCGTTGATTATATTCGCATCTATCAGCCAAAGGATGCGATTAATTATGGTTGTGACCCTGATAATTTTCCGACAGCGGATTATATTAATACGTGCGGTTTCACCACTTACTCATTGGTGTACAGTGATTGAGCTTTTTTTTTTTCAATAGGTATGAGGAGTCGTATACGAACCCAAATATCACGACGTGGGAACAGTATGGTCAACCGTGGCCGAAGAACAAAATGTCGGCTACTGGATGTTCATGACTTGGTTTTTTCTTTCTTTCTTGGTTTGACGACTGCTGTGGACAATTCTATTCATTCTATTTAGATGGTTTACTAGCCTCATCAAGTTGTTGCATTTCTCTGCTTCCTATTTTGTGCATGTTGCTTTGCATCTTTTTTGTGTGATATATAGATATATATAAAGGCACGTTTAGGTATTAACATAACTGTAACATCGGCTGTCGCCTCATCCTATACAACTAGATGCCAATTTTTTTTATCGGACAAAAAGTTTGGGTCACTATTACTCCTCATGTTCCACTTTTCAGTCCCTTTTGGAATGGCCTGACTCCTCGTGCTCTTTGTATATACATATATACTAAGTTGGAGTTGGGACTGGAATCTTCATCATCTATTGCCCAGAGTGCTGGTTCACCTTACCTTTCATGATATTCCCTTCCCTTTCGAGTCGTTCCTTGTTGGCTAGTGCTCTACTGGCTAGTGCCCTTGACAATTCTAGTAATTTGGCATCGGCTGCCCCTGATATGGGTGATCGTACGCTTGCTACCGGAAGTGCTCGTGGTATCTTGTGAGTGAATCACTTGGAAGGGTCTCAACGGTCATTTGATGTTTTTTTTTCGAAAAAAAAGACGATGTGGTGTTGAAAATATTCCTGGACCGGATTTGGTGAAACTTGAAGAAGAATTTAAGGATCATAGGATGGCTCTAGAACAGGGCCGTGGTGGCGGCGGTGGTTCGTTGAATGTTGATGATCTGTTGAGCGTTGATGTGTATCTGCATGTTATCGCTGCGAACGAGACGTCGGAAGGAGGAAATGTCGCGTGAGCCTTTTCTTCTTCTTCTAGAATCCAGAGAGTTGGATGGAAAGTCTTTATGTAGGGATACACAGATTGAAGAACAGATCAACGTTTTGAATGCGGATTATCAGACAATGAAGATTGACTTCAAGCTGAAGAGTGTGACTCGAACGATAAAGCCTGAGTGGTTCAATGTCAAACCTGATTCGTGAGTCTTGAGGAAGGATAGAGTGGGATTGATCTTTCTTTTTCGAGAGCTGATGATAAAATCTTACAGGAAGGAACAGGCAGAGATGAAGCGTTCTCTGAGGCAAGGCGGGCCAGCTGATTTGAATATTTACCTCGGATGGTAAGTCATCTTCTTTCCTTGTGAATTTTTTTAAACAAGGTAATGATTAGCCTCGATCCTCCCGGTCTATTGGGATACTCCACATTTCCAAGGGCTGTGCGTGAAAATATGATTGACGATGGAGTCGTCGTGCTTTTTTCATCCCTCCCAGGAGGTACAGCAGAACCTTACAACGAGGGTAAAACTCTAACACATGAAATTGGCCACTGGCTTGGACTGTATCATACTTTTCAAGGAGGATGTGACGAACCTGGAGACTTTGTTGATGATACACCTGCAGAAGCGAAACCTGGATTTGGATGTCCTGAAGGAAGGAAGACTTGCAGACATTCGACAGGATTGGATCCGATTCGTGCGTTTTTCCTTTTTTAATTGTCCCCCTCCTCTGCTGAGGTTTTCTGAGAGTGTTAATGAATTGGAGCGTTTATAGATAATTTCATGGATTACGGAGATGATAGTTGTTTAAGTTCGTTTTCGCTAGGCCAAGCGGTACGAGCAAGAGAGCAAATAGCAATTTATCGAGGGATTCAAAGTTCAAGTTCTAATCCGGGTGGAGGGAAACAACCAGCTGGTAGGCCGGAAAAGTATTATCATGATCGACGCCATAGTTTCTGAGGGGTGGACATGGGTAGTACCAGACAATCATGAACAAGCTCATTGTCAAAATAAAGCCTTTCCTCGTACACACAGGCAGTTCCCTGCATAGGAATATAAGAAATTCATGAAAATGAGTATATTGCTGCCACGAGGATGTTCCTGTGAATTGATGAACTAGAAAAAGTGATTGCTCAATGAGACTATGTAATACATTTTTATTGTCATACTTAACTATATGAGAAATTTTATAACCGCAGCTTATGTTCGGTTTATGTTCGTGTCATACTTCAAGGTCGATGTTTATGGCTGATTTTATTTTGTCGAGGCCTCCTTTCCAAAGTAATCAGGCACAGTACGAAGTAAATTTTAAAACAATATGTTCGCCTTTCATTTCGCTTACATAAGCTTTCAAACTTCAACTGGTCCATCAGAATCCACTTGACCACTTTCCACCACATACAATCATGGACAACGTAAGGCATTAATGTTCAATAAAGGCCGTGGTTGTTACTGATAATGATTCATTTCCAGGTAGCAGAGCCTGCACCCTCATCCTTAGTCTATTTCGACCTTTCAGATCACTTTGCCTGGCGCGAGCCGCGTCCGCAGGAAATTGAAGAGCGACGGGCACTTCTGAATGATCTTCTCATCTTTGACATTCTTCTACGGTCAGGAGGAGTTTCCTCCCCTGATACTCTGTATCCTCCTCGTGATAAATGTTCTCTTGTTCGGTTACTTGAGGTGATCGAAAACTCCAGCTACGACACGCTGAAGAAAAATTGTTTGATATATTTTCTGCTCAAATGGCATCAAGATGGACGCGAGACCATATTTGCTGCTCAGAATTGCATTACATCCCAATTTGTAGCCCTCACAGAGGCGTATTGGTATCTGGATTCGGGTAATCACATCTCCGTACGTGTTTTTTGAGTTATGTCATCCCAGATTCTGGATTTTGACTGTTCGTAGTATGCTATCTCTATACTCGCGGATGCCCGGTTGAACAGAGACTATGCTTCCAAGGTATTACAAGTTTTAAGTTTGTCTCCCGAGGCACCCGCTCTCATACGGAAGTATGTTCGCACGGTGAAACCCCCTTTGACAGAGCCAAACGATATCAAGCTCTTTGCCCTTGCTCTTGCAGACTCCAGCCTACCCGAGGCTTGGGCGTTTCAGAGAACTTTTAATGAGAGAAGTAAGATCCGACCTCCCCTTTTACGAAGCCTATTGGAGTGGTGTGTATCTCGTGAGTTTAATGTGTACCTGCTTTTCTTTGGATTTTTTGTGTTGAGTGTTTTCTATCAGAGAAACCAAGGTCGACGGTTATGACAGATCTGCTAGAATTATCACTTTCATCCTTTGAAGAATCTACGATACATTCAATTGTGCTCAACCCTCCCTCTAGTTTCCCCCTCGACGCGTTGCCACTTTTACAGGATCTCATTTGCATTCGCCTGATTCAACTAGGAAAGTTTCTTGATGCCATCCGCATGGGTCGGCAGTTCTCTACTTCGAAACCAGTCATCAATGCTCGTCGATCTGAAGCGCGCTTGAAGATGGTTGAGGATCTGTATCGCGCGCTTCCATCATCGTATCGTGCCCTTATTGATTTGGAGTTGGCTGATTCGTCGCCATACACTGTTGAACCCCAGAGATCTTTTGGTGTGCAGGTGGCACAGCCATTGGAACAAGTACATTCTTCCGAATTCCAGGCTTCTGCTTCCATACTTGTTGATTTGGAGTTGGCCAATGCCGAACCCCAGCGATCTCCTGTATCACGTTCTGCCCCTGAACATACAAATGCCTCAGGAACCGGGAGGCCCATTCCTGTTTCTACTTCGCAGCTGCCTGCTACGACAAGTCCAGTAGCACCGCGTCAGAATTCCCATATTTCAACCCTCGTTAGCCCCTCTAGTATACGATCCCGTGCTTCTCTCGGTAATACCGCAGAGCGTCTGGCGCATGGCAGCACATCATCACACGTCTCATCTCCTCTTTCTGGCGTCAAACTTCCTTCGTCCCCAGTCCAATCTCGGAAACTCGATGCCAATGGATTCAGCTCAGCTCAGCAACAAACAAATGCTTTCTATACACCTCCCAAGATCATTGATCTTACCCAACCGACTTTTTCTCCTCAAACTATCCTGTCTCACTCTGGCAATGGAAATGCTGAAAAGCCATTATCCGAGCAAGACGATGACGCGGAGATGGAAGACGTGGAGATGGAAGAGAAAATGGAGGGAGAAAATGACAAGGAACGTGATTATGAGCATGAAATAGAACATCAAGGGGAAAAGCAAGCTGGGTCGGTATCCACTGAAAAAGGAGCAGAGGAAATCGGTTATTCTTTGTTTGATAATGGATTACCCAGTCGGCCCTACCTTGAGAACGAACCCCCTAAGTCCTCTAACGTTGCTGATGCCACGGAGTCCCCATCGGCGAGTACAAAACGGAAAGTTCCCGGTTCGTTTAGTGATGAAGATGGAGATGGAGATGGAGATGAAGATGAAGAGCTAGAAGCTGGTGATGCCAATCCGTCCCATCATCGACATCGTCATCATGAGCGGGAAAAACTATCGACGTTACCAGAATATGAGGAAGCACAGTTTGCTGATGATTATGTGACACGGTTGGAGCCACAATACACCACAGAGAATCCCGTTTCACGCAAGAAACCAAGGAATGGTTCAAAAGAACCAAAGAAACGTCGTATCTCACAACAGGAACACCAGGAACTTCCTGGTGGGCTTATGGGCGATGGAAGGGAAGAAGAAGAGGAACAAGATTATGTTGCACCACTTCGTGATACCAAACCTCTAAGTCGGAGGTCCAAACCGAATTCTCGCAGATCTACGTCGGAGATATCTGATGATTTTGGAGAGGGGGTGCAAACCCGTAGAAGGTCATCAAGGCTCAACGCGACTGCCAGTGCTGGTGAAGCTACTATTGTTCCCAGTGCCGATGGTGTGGACGCTTCGTTGAGAAAGTCGACAAGAGCGAGGAAGCCGACTTCAAAGAGTACAGGAGGAAAGAAACGGGGAGGTGCTTGAGTATTAATTGAGTATCGGTTATATATTTTATCATTGTTTTACTTAGGCAAATGCTGACTTCGCGGAATCTTCATCACTCGACAAAATGCTGTCCCGCTGACAATATACGAAAACATCGCGATAGCTGATCTATATCATTCCTCGATTCCTCGATACTGATTGACATTGACAAATCAATTCACAGAATCAATAAATGTCCTAGTTCATATATATCGTAGAACGAGTCTAAGATGATAGCCATCAATCTACTCTGAGCATTCGCTCCGGCTGGATGTGCCCGTGCAGACAGATCTGACCAGAGAGGAGTGGAGACAAAAATTCGTTGGACCATGTATACCCCACACACTATACTTGTGACCTGTTCTTCTGCCAACTAGAATGTTCTGTTGACTTCTAGTAGTTGGGAATGAGTTGCTGACAATGTGATATGTTCACACCGCGTGCTTGGGACTCGTTCTTTTGCCAACTAGAATGTTCTGTTGACTTCTGGCAGTTGATAAATTCGATACATATTCATTGCAGACTCTTTATAATCATCCCTTACTCCCAAATAACCCGAACTATCATGGAAAGCACTTACTCAAAATTGACTGACTACAAAGTCCTAATCTTCGATGTCTATGGTACCCTCACGGTATGAGCTATCAATGATCATAGAGATTGTCGGTGCTAATGGCATCTTTAGGACTGGGAGTCCGGGATCTATACTACCCTCAAGCCTATCCTCGATAAACATCCAGAATCGCAGAATTGGGGACGAAAAGAGGTGTTGGCCGCATACGCAGCCGTTGAACATGATCTCGAGGCACAATTCCCAGACATGCTTTACTCAGATCTGCTTGCGAAGATTTCTGAGGTTATCGAGGCCAGGGTAAAATCTCATTCTCGAGATACGGGGGCCACGTCCACCTTGGATGGGAGTATTGCAACCTCGTCGGGTGTGACCAACCCATCTGCACCATCTACTTCAGATCATCAACTCGGAATTACATCGAACCCTCATGTCACCTTCGGGAAATCCGTTCAGAACTGGGCAATCTTTCCGGACAGTTATGAAGCTCTTCGCCAGCTTGCCAAGGACTATAAACTAATTGTCCTCTCAAATGTGGACCACGATTCTTTCCGATACACACACGCAAAACTCTCCCTCGGCTGTCCTGCCGCAAATGCAGAAGAGCTCGTAATATACACCCACCCTCAACTTGCGTCCGGATCGTCGACGACTGGTGAGGAGACTAAGCCCCTGTACTTGAGATACTGGCACCCCCAAGAAACTCCGAATTCTCATTCACCTTTCACGCTCATCCTCACTGCTCAGGATGCAAAGTGCTACAAACCTGCATTAGGCGGCTTCAAAACCATCTTAGAGTGTATTAGAACTGATCCAGCATTGTTAGGGAATTTGGGATTGAATGAGGAAGAGGTGAAGACCAAGGTGTTGAGCGTCGCGCAGAGTTTGGTACACGACCATGAACCTGCGCACCAGCTTGGTCTCAATAGTGTATGGATTGATAGGCAGATTGCAGTGACTTGCAGGGAGCCCCCAGAGGGTGTTCAGAGGTGGACTTGGAGATTTGAGACCCTCGGGGAGATGGCAGAAGCTGTTGCAAAGGAGAAGGCAGTCGTACCGTAAGATACTATGAGACTTGAGCAGGTCATATTCAAACACGTAGTGAACCGCGCGGTACTACAATTGTATCATTCAGCAGCAACTGGACCAGGAAATATTGAGGTTTCAGCAAGTCGTCCCAGGGCAGCTTATGAATGTCAGCATTTGAATATGTCTGGCCAGGAAGTACGTGACTGGACGGATTAGTGAGTATACATACCATCAACGGGACTGAGTTGTGTTACTTACTTTGACGTGACCATCTTGTGACGCCACTTCCGCCACCATGGCCACCGAAGTGTGGTATCTCCCCTTCAATGACAAAAAAGAAATACTCTACATACCCGATAAAGCGAGAGTTGAACACATCATTGATTTGAAGAAACTCGTTAAGACAGAGGGAGTGGAGGAATTTCCCTATCTAGAGAATGTTGCAGCTCGCCGTCGTATGGCAATGCAAGGAGCCAAAATGGTTGACTGACCAAAGCAACGAAGAGCTGCGGTACAACTTGTCGACAGTTGACTTTTTTGATAAGAGACATGTTGTCAAACTTGAGGATCGAGCAAAAGTTGTGAATCTTAAGCTTGACGAAGATGAAATATTATTGGTGCAGGTTCCTCGTGCGATTTCACTTTGTTTTTTCTACTATACCATTCTCAAATAGATCTTGTCATTGTGTTAGGATATACAGGCAAAAGGAAATTCAAAGATGAGGGGGATGATGAAGAGAACGCTCACAGCGTACTGAAACGTGCAAAGCTAGTAACAACTGCTCCGTCAGACATCTCCAAAGTTGCCGCATACAGAGAATTACAATCAAACGACCACCAGAAAATTCTAGATGATCGCTCATCTTCTCCAGATCAGGACATTCCTTCCATTGCCCTGCTGTACCATGGCTTTGGGTATTTCCTAGATGTTTGTCGAGGGGAAAAGAATGTCCCAGGTACTGAGAAAGTCAACTGGAAAGTGCTGAAAGAAAACGTCGATGCATTTGCAGACGCCATGGTTCTTACCTATGGTCATGAAGACGACAGAAGGGTCGCAGCTTTGTCTGCTATTAATCAAGTCTTCCGTTTGTCTAATGCCAATTTTCATGCAGCAAACATTGGTGTGAGTTGTTCAGATGGTCACATCATTGGCCCCCACAAGAGCGCGGTGTCTGTTGTGGAGGTCAAAAATGGGGTTGGTGGCACTGATTCAATCCCCATCGTCAAGGCAGTTGCCTGTGTGGCCCGGACACAAAGTAAGATGCTGAACGACGTGTTTTGCGGCTGGAGGGTGCCATGTCTTGGCGTTACTGTAGTTGGTAAGTTGTGCTGAGCGATTTTATTTATTTAATTCACTGAATCTGTAGGTCCTGACATCGCTTTCCATGCTATTGTGGCCATTCGTCACCAATATCGAGTCATCCCTCTTACACCAGCACTCTCATGCATTCTCGGGGCAAGCGATGGCAGGGGTCGGAAGACGATGTATTCTGCATTCCTGGCCGCACTAGTACTTTTAGGGTGCATCTGGGATGATGGCGTTCGCTATACTAAGTGTCCTCCTCCTGCAATTCCCTTTGGACAGCACAAATTCCCTGCAATTACCCAATTACCCCGTTACAAGGAATCTGGCAAGCCACTCTCGTTCCAGATCAAATGCTTATATCCAGACAGACAACATTATCGCTGGTTATATGCAGCAGAGACAGCAGACAAGGATATAATTCTTGTCAAGTTTACTCGACATTACTCGATTGAATTACACTATTTTTGTGCTCAACGCAGGCTGTCTCCTCGAATTCTTGGTTTCGAACGACTTCCTGGGGGATGGTTCTGTGTTGCGACGGAGTATCTTTCAGGTGCTTGTCCCTTGTATATGGCAGATTTACTTGAATCGCATATGGAATATTGGGAACAGCTGCTGCGGGAACTTGTGCTGGACTTCCACCAGGAAGGATTTGTCCATGGTGATCTTCGAGCGCCCAACATCATCTGCAAAGGTGACGAAGTTTTCTTGATTGGTTTTGACTGGGCAGGAAAAGCAGGAGAGGCATCATATCCCATAGATCTGGATCACCTGAATCCAGATCTCTTGGAGGGGCGGACAAGCTCTGACAAGGTAATAACTGTTGATGATGATGATCGTGTTTTAGATGCAGCCCTCGAACAAATTAGGCAGAATCTGCAAGAATAGGTACTGGACTCTTATGAGATTTCTTCGGCTTTTTAGGATAGGGCTTTTTGGGATAGGGATTGACTGTAGAGTATCTATTGCTTGATT
>Ga0153937_1000594_pt1 | contig 13401 bp, 20 predicted proteins | sample TSNY021MetaG_FD_104680 | JGI IMG/M metagenome (GOLD analysis project Ga0153937, IMG submission 104680) | Attine ant fungus gardens microbial communities from New York, USA - TSNY021 MetaG | ecosystem: Host-associated > Fungi > Mycelium > Unclassified | place: USA: New York, Robert Murphy County... | reverse complement strand
GGCCGCCACACCACAGAGTCGACAACGAAACTAAACGAAACCCTCCCTTTGCCTGTGTCTTTCCCTGTAGAACTTCTTGGGAGTTCTGTCGAAAGGATGAAGGTGACTCGTTAGTATACTAGTTGCGCATGTACTTCCAAGCCACTGACTGGAAGGACGCCAATTCCTTGAGCTCGCGGACAACGATGGACACATTATCAAGCCGTCCTATTCTAAAGGCGGAGCGTGGCTTGTCCACTTTTCGAACTCTCCTTCTCTCTGTGCCTGAGCCACACGCATGATCACAAACCATGCGCCAACTGGCGAATATCGACATCGTTTTTTCCCAACTAAATCCAAAGTATGCCGCTGTGACAATTCCATCTTTGAGACGCGCGAGCACATCATCTACAACTGTCCGCTATACGATAAATCCTGGAGATTGATAGACGCAACCCTAAATTTCCACTTAACCTTTCTGGACCTAAACCCCAGTGCATTCTGCTTCGAGGACAACATATCCTAGGCCATCTCCCCCCTTAATGTTTTGCATTTCAAGCCTGCTTCACCAGCTTGCATAGTCCCTCATCTCCTATAAACCCCCCATTTCTTTATTCCATTTTTTCTAAATTGTTGAATTTTGTAAAAAAATCTCTTATCACTATTCATCACTGATCAGTGTATTTTTCTGATCATTTTCCGATGTTTTTTTTATTACTTAGTTTTTAGACACCTCAGTTGCATGCATTCAGGGACTGAGGTATATTGACGCTCACTTTCTACTTACTGATTGTATCTAGTCGTCATTGTCATTTTGACAGGTGTCATCACTGCGCAACTAACACTAAAATGATGAACAGTATCACCGTCCCTGTATTGCACTTCTGCTTCCAAATCAGTTGACATAGAAAGGATGTATCTCGTAGTGCAAAGGACGGCCTTCCTATGCTGGCAATTTTTCCATTGAAGAAATGTGTACCATAGACTCACCCCTGGATTACTTGTGTCCGTGTGGCAATAATCCTACCTTTGATGATTATGTCGTTCTTTGCAGGTAGACTTCTGTGAGGCATGTTGGGCTATGGTTGAGTTCGCATCATACAGCTACAAAGAAGCAATTAGTGATACACATAGTCTGTTCTAAGTACTCATTCATGAGTATGGTATCAGTGTCGAAGATGCAGCCGATCGTGTCGAGCTATGGTGGCAGGTCGCCGTGGATGCCGAACCGGGGTGATCCGGTGCCATGATCGTCTATGCACGCGTCTATGCACGTCCATAGTATTTCACAGAACCCATCCTATCCCTCACATTCTCCTCCTAATCTACCATTTCAGCGAAATGACAGCAGATATTCTACATAAAGGTCTAAATTCTAATTCCAAAGTTCCCGATGAGAACCCAGCTGGACTCGAAGTTCTCAATGGTCCCAATGGTAGTCATAAACACTATGCAGCTGACCCAGAGGCTCAGGATATGGTCATCGAGTCATTAAGGACCCAGATACAGGATCTCTTTTCTCAAGTGACGCAGCTCAACAGCAAGCTCGTCAAGTCATACGACCGTGTTTCTGATTTGGAGGACGAATTACATGTTGCTTCTGCTCAGTTGCGCTCATCTTCTCTCGCAATATCAGACCTAGAGTTTCAGCGGACACAACATTTAGCTGCTTTGAATACAGGTCTCTTGGTGGAGAAGGATCATGTCACTGCTGAACTCAACCGACTTATGGAGAAGGCAACGGATGAAGCAGCGCAGCGAGGGCAGGCCGAGAGTGCGCGAGCTGCGATAGAGAAGGATCTTGATGACCTCAGTGCTTCTTTGTTTAACCAAGCCAATACTATGGTGGCGGAGGCACGCTATGCACAGTCTGTGAGCTGTCGAAAGGCTGAGGATGCCGAGCAAGCTCTGCGAGGTGCAGAAGAGGCTGTCAGTGCAATGCAGCAACAAGTGCAAGCTTTGCAGGAAGAGAAAGAGTCTGCTGAGAGGAAGTCTGCGGAGGCTCAGTATTTGTTAGGGAAAGGGAAATGGATTGATCGAAGGGACGGTTTGCCACTGGTACCCCCTCTGCGACTCTTCAGTTTCCATCTTCCCTACCACGAGTTCTTATCCTTCATCGCACATCTTCGGCATCTTCATCTGAGCTCGCCTAATCCCCCTGCTATGTCTACCCTTCTCCCACTACCATTCTTGATGCGACTATCGTCTGAGGACTCGTGAGTTTTTGGATTCATTGACAGAAGTCATCGTGACTAACACCAGATTCCTTGATTCAGGGAGCCTACAGTACGATTGGATCTCGCACCATCGTTGAACTGGCTGTCTAGACGTTCTGTTCTCGCTGCCATACACAGTGGCCAATTGACTATTGAACCCATGTCTTTCACAGCCTTGCTCATGGAATCCTCGCATTTATTCCATGTGGGCATTTCAAACTCTACCAGTAACGAATATATACCCTGTGCCCTCTGTGGTACCTCCATCCTTCCTCGAACAATTTCGGCGAGTACGGGCTCTACGAGACCTTCGATCTATCCTTTGAAAGGAATAACACACTCTTACTCTGGATCTGGATATTGGTCAAGCAGCATTTTTAAGAAAAACTCCACCACCTTGCATTTCGACAACTCTAATTCGCCATCCGTTCTACCTCAAGCTAATGTACACACTACTCAAACCATATCCAATATCACATACCCATCTCAAGTTTACATCTTTCGCATTTCGCCCAGCCAAACATCTTCACTACCACAACTACCACTTCTCAAATCATCTGTATCTGTGGGCCCATCAAGCTCATTGACACCGCCTTCTTCAAGTCAAAATACCCTTTCCCGATCTAATTCATCTCTTGGAAGTGGGTCTTCTTCCCAGTCGAGCAGTACAATTTATCCCCTTTGTACAAATGGATGGTGTCTCTCTCGCCTTCGGACCACATGTTCGATGTGGGCTTTTGTTCGAACCAGTATTGTTGAACGAATATGGGAAGAGGAACCTCCTGCTATCATACACCCACCTGTTCTTTCCCGGGAGACTACCTCTACACCTGTTTCCATCAATTTATCGGACTCAACAAATGGGACCGTTGCTCCACCTGTTCCTCCAAGGAAGCGAGGTTTGTGGGGTCTTGCAAGTGCTATTAGAGCCGCAAGTTGGAGCGAAAGCTCAAGTGAAAAGGTCAAGAGGGTAACTGGAACTCCAGCCTTGGAGACAGAGAACAAGACATTACCTCCCCCACCCCCTTCTCAGGAACGTCCAAATATTTCGACATCAGAAGCAACGGCAATTGCTTCTTCTACCACTCCACCCACGGCTCCTCCACCCCTTCCTAAACGCAGCAAGGACCGCACACGAGATCTTGTCAACTCATCCTCGCCACCTTCAACATCTTCAGCAGTGCAAAACCCCAGTGTTTCAACAGCTAGTCCCGCTGCCGAACCAGCATCCACGCCGGCACCGATTGTGTCCTCTTCAACCGCCCAGCCGGCCGAAGTGGCTGCTACGCCTCCCTCCACCCCTCTCCAAACTCCAACTCGACCACAAGCTCCACAGATTCCACCGCGTGAGGCCCAACGATTTTCAGCCTCATTTTCTCGACCAAGTACACCCTCAAATATACCCTTGCCTAGTTCGCGTCCTGAGACTCCTGTTGCAGCTCATCAACCTCCATTGCGTACTTCATCACCAGCCTTTGGTGCAACAAATGGTGCGCCACCCCCAATTCCTCGACGAGCATTTGGACGAACACCTGGAAAGCCTCTTGGTGAAGTTGGAGGGGACAACTCTCAATCTAGTTTCTTGAATGCCCCGGTTTCACCATCGAAGGCTGGTGATGTTCAAACTCAAATAATCCAGTCTCAGCCTCAGCTTGTCAACGAGACCATTAATAAGAGCGAAGACAAGAAGGAAACTGAGGAGCTTTGTTCGCTTAAAGCACCAGAAGCACCGAAAGGAATCGAACTCAAATTGAGTGTACATTCCAACGCCTCAGCCTTCTCTGAGCCAGACATTTTTGTGGATGCCGAGGAGGGGGCACAGGTCGAAGACGTGAGGGAAGAGGCGGAGGTTCAGACGGTAAAGGAGGTTAAGGAGATAAACGGGGTACACGAGGAAATTACTGGGGATACTGCCGATGAAACAAAGCAAGAGGAAGCAGTCACACCTCAACTCGTAATTTCTTTGAATAATCAAGAGCTTTCTCCGCCCTCAAATGTCGCACCAGCGATGACTCCTCGTCGATCAAAACAAAAGAAAGAAGCACAACCGGGAGAAGTGGATGGAATCAACGATTGCAAGAAGGAAGATCCTTCAGGAAACCACCAGACCGGAGAGCACTTATACGTTGGGGAAACAACCTGGGAGGAGAAGATATGGAAGGAATTGACTAAGTTAAGGGAGGAAATGTTTCTGGCGAGGGTTGGTGCTGTTCGGTCTTGACTTGATGATACAAGCTGTCCTACTTTCTGTTTCTTGCTTTTTCTCCGCGGTCAAATTGATACATGTTCTATGTTCTGTCACGTACTAAATTTTCTCCGTACAGTGGGTCGTAATCTAATCCTGATCTGGAGAGCTCTATGTCTGAGCTTGAATCCATGTAGTATGCCTCTTCACCAACTCGCTGACAATGTCCTCTTCGATCTCTTTCATCTGTTCAATTCCTGGATGGGTTAGAGCAGGATCAATTTTTAGCCAGCTCTCAATAAACTGCGCAGAAGTTTTGGAATCGCTATTGCGCGAAACAAACACAACTTCAAACTTTCGTCGGTGAAGGGTATTACCTATGACAACTTGATGACCATACCGCTCAAGAGCGGCTTGGGCTTTGGGTATCAGGAGGTCTTGGTCGGTTTCTAGCTAAAAGGGGAGGGAGGAGGGTCTCTTAGTTTTCTGAGTCATGAGTATGAATACTTCGCCGGATTCACCTTGAACGAGACGATGTAACCGTCGGGTGTCCATTCGTCGACCATAGGTTTGAGAATTTTGGGTACCTGGTCCATCTCAATGGACAAACTTCCTTTACCCGATTGGATTTTGTGTACAGACTTGAAAGAGGGAATGAGAAATCAAAATTTCCATCACAAGGGGTATTCACCATCTTTTGCCTTGGGAGGAAGAAGTCACTAACGGCTGCAGCGAGGTAATACAGCGCCTTTCTGCCAAGTTTCGACAACTCCTGACTTACAGCTCTCAACAGCCACAAGTAGTCATTGACCGTAACGAATGTCAATGTAAGCAAAGTACCCGAGGTATGGGCTGCCTTGTACATCCTCAATACCTTTAGCAAATCTGCGCGTTTCTCTGGTGTGACGGTAATCTGAGGTGAGGAACCTGGTGTAACATCGTCTGCTTCGATCCCAAGAAAGTCAAGAAAGGGATTCGTGGAATGTGAATAGTGCCGACTGAAAGGCTGGAGACTGAATTGCCGGTGCATAAAGATAACGGCATAGCCTGCTTTGAGAAAGTATTCGGCGGAAGTTGCACCTCGAGTTCCTGTCATATTAATGATTGCATTGTGGTGAAGCAGAATGTGAGGGGGTCATTACGAACCAGCACTAAAATTGTCGAGGAACCGAACACTGGGGTCATTGGAACGCGTAATGTAAGATCGACGAAATCACGATCAGGAATGGTTGATTGCTTGCGTTTAAGAGAATCGCTCACACATTGAGCTCCAGAGGTACGGTAGTACCTCCGCTCTAAAGTAGGACAAAGAATGTGTATCAGTGTATGGGCCTGACAAAATTTGAAGACCTTGATACTCACAGTGACGAGAACAACTCTCCTTCCAGCGGCAACCTGTTTCTGAGTCCATTCTCGGACACGATGGACATCATTTTCGAGTGTCGTCGGAGGTGGTTGCGTGGCAAAATACGACTCTGCAGAAAAGGAGGTCGATTCTGTCATCGTCCCTCTCACACACGGACAGTCAGATATGGATATGTGAAAAAACTAAGTATCCGAGTTCAATTTTTGTCATCAATCAATGCCTCCAATCTGGTCTACGTCCTAAACATAAGCACAGAATCTACCACGATCCCCATTCCTTTCACACCGTTCCACCAATCCTTCGCGCCTGTCTCCCTCTTGCCCTCTTGTTTCAGTTTTGTGACTTCGACTACAGTGCCATCTTTACATCGAATGAGGAGGCCATGAGTTTGATGCAGACAAGCGGCTCCAGGAGTCGTGGGAAGCCGTCGGCAGATACTTGGATCGGTTGAAACAGTGAGGGTTATCATCTGAACCGTTCGGATTGGGTTGGTTGGTATTGAGACAGTTAGATTACGCTGTGGAAAAGATGGATCAATAATCAGATTATCCGAACGTCAGAGAATTCGTACATGATGAAATATTGCCCGATGTCGCCATACAATTTCTTCAGCTGTAAGCTGCGAAAAGTCAACAGTCCAATCAGCTTGGGTTATCATTGGTGCATGAGGCTCTTTGGTCTCTTCAGGCTGAGGTATTGCTTTTGCCTGCGAATTGACGTCAACCGTCCGCGTCATGTACTTGTAACTTTGGAAGAATACCAACAGCTCCTCGAGCCATGTCCCTCAGGACGTCCACAAGTAGTCTTCCACCATCCTTGGCCAGAATTTCACGCAACAGGACAAAATCCTCATTTTTCGTGACGTCCTGGCGCTTCATTAGCTCCCCGAGTACCAGGATAACTACGAATCAACATACACGTCTCGTACACCCCCAAATGTCACCAGCGTCGATACCACTGCCACTGCCTTTCTTTTTGACGGGAAGCATGCCAATCACACATACTCCAACTTCCTTTTCACCTCTCATCAGTGCATGCTGAATGGGAGCAGGCCCTCGATAAGCAGGCAGGAGACTGGGATGTACATTGAGTCGTTGCGCCCTTGGGAATTGAGAAAGCATTGCTAGAGGAAGAATGCGACCGAAAGATGCGGTGATAAGCACATGGTTCGAAGGTGGAGGGGTATCCAGAGCAAGAGAAAAAGGTGAAGGGAGCTGTGCCCTTGGTCAGCAGCAGGAGGATAAAGTTTCCGAGACCACCTACATTCCAGTGTCTGAAAGCTTTTTTCTCCGCAGGTATCGTGTGCACCGGTATGTTCAGAGAGGAACCTAATAGTCTTAGAGGGGCTAAGGCACGGTCTTAACAAAGGCCTAAGTTACTGGAGTAACAACATACAGACAGAGAGCACAGACCCCCGTCTTCCGACCTTTTCATCAGGATGCGTGGCAATGGTAATGTTATCCCAGATGTCTATTTACCTACTCGGTAAGAATTGAGATCTAGGTAGGAGTTACGAAGGGGTGGTAACGCACCATCTGCAGCACACAGTTCTCGGAAGACACCACACGAGAATTCATCTCGTCCCATGAAGAGGATATTGTATTTCCGTGTTTCTTGACTAAAATATCGTCCTCGACATAGCCACACACACCTTAGGTATGCTTGACGGTGGAATATCAACATATCGTGGGAATTCAGACAAGTGTCATTATTTTCCCTACCAACTAGAGGTACGACCTGAACAAGGCAAACACTTGCATACAACTGGATTCTATGCATTCTCGAACAAGGAACTTTCAAAACAAGTTCCTTCTGGAACCTGAACTGAGTTCCCATCTTAGGTAGACGACCTAGGACGTTTGAGATGGCAAAGTTTTTCTCTTCATCTGATTGCTGTCGAGTATGCTCCGTCAACCCAGGTCTTTTGGTTGAGCCTCAACTTGGATGTGCACAATGTGACAGTCATGTAAACAAGCGAACCAAATTGCTTTTGTCGATGGCTGGTCTTGGCAATATCTTTCCCAAAATTCCTTATCTCTCCTCTGATCAGCTCTATTGCTTCCTTTTGGGTTCATTGACTGCTTCCTTTTCTGGCCACGAATCCTACGATTTATCCTGAGAGTCTGCCCGTCACAAAAGCCTTGGAGCCCGTGTACTAAGGTGTATGGCAAAGCAGATCGGGACTATTTCTAAGTCACTTGTCGACTACTACTAAAAGTAAACGTTGATTTAAACTGAGAGTGATTATACAAGTGACAGCATGAGCGGGAGGTGAGGTGAAGTCATGACATGAGCTATTGAAGCTCTGGGGTTCTTGCCCAAATCAAGTCGAATCCGGTGCTTATAGGCTTCTTCAGCAACCACTAACTCATTTATATTATCTGTCGCCCTCCTTCAACCTGGCGACCTTATTGCGGGAATGACGAGTAGCCACTCCATATTCAGAAATCCATCTTCTCCATGAACATGATTCCGTCGAGCAATATGACCAACGCTATCAGGCCTTTGCTTCGCTTTTTTTTATTTGCAACAAAGCTACCTTTCAATCAATTACGCTTGACTCCATTATCAAATGAAGATGGTCTACCGCTTTCGACAGCCCACATAGTCCAGCGTTTCAATGCTGATGCAATTCGATGCTGATGTACTGGGACCTCGGCGACACTCCCTGATCCACTATCCCCCATGCTCTCGCCAAGAAGGAGAGCCCGAGCTTCAACAGGCTATTCTCAATGTAGGGTTGCGCTCCATGGACCTATGTTCATGGACAGGAGACAGTCTGGCACCAATGCCATTTGGGAGCTCCAGATTGTTTTGGACCAGTGGATGGAAATGTATCGTGAATGTCTCGCGGTCAAAGAGTGGCTGAAGATCTTTGAAGCAAGGAAGACGGTACTCTTCATTTTCCTGGATTCTGTTGTCCTTCGCACGAACCATTCCTACAATGTGTCGTGGGAAAACGAAGTTTTTTTTTCCTTGGACCGTCATGCACTCCGTATGTGAATTTCTTACTCGAACGTGAGGATACAATTTTGAACTTTTAAATAGCTGCCTTTATCTCTCCCCTGTTCTTGTTGTGATCTCTTGCCAAAAACGAAACAGCGTCTATATGATGACGAAGCATTCCTCTTGACGGAGGAGATACGTCAATTAGATGAAGCCTCACGGAAAGAAAGGCAAGAGCTTTTCTATAACTGAATGATATCCGAAAACCATACAAGGACCTCCCGGATGAAGTCCTATCTACCATATTTGAGCATGCAGAGCAAATCTCTAGGCCCCCCTTTGACATGACGAGTCATCTTGAACCTCGTACTGAAACTTATCGATACCTCACTTCCCTGGACCGTTATTTCCCCATGCATGTCCTCGGCGCGGTTTGCTCTCGCTGGCGCCGGATAGCTTGGGCTACACGAGGCCTGTGGTCCTTCTTAAATTTGAATATCGGTGATGTGATCAATAACAGACATGGGCTCATGCTTCCCCGATATTACTTCGAGAACGTGGGTATGCGACAAATGACTCTGATAGTGGACTGTACTATGGTGCAGGAATCCGATTCTTTCTTTGCCTTGCAAAGTTCGAGAACTCGAGGCAAGGAAGTGCCAATGAAATCCCTTCGTGACCTTATTTTCCTAGTTTATCCTCAAAAGATTGCACAACTCCGACTCATCTCGCCACCGCCTGAGTGGCTTCTTTTACTATCAAACCTTCTCGTGGCCCTTAAAGGGACAGAACTTAGCTGGCCGCTCGAGAACGGCAGGTGTTCCAGAACAATTTTTACTCCACAAATACACTCTCAGTGCTTTGGAGGGTCCATCGAACTCCCCTGGGTGCAGATGACCCACCTGCAGCTGCAAGACATCAACTTCCAACTCACTTCCCAGCTTCTCATTTCTTGTCCGAACCTTATCAGTTACAGTGTTTGGTCCGTGACATCTGGAAATCCCGCTGAGGTACCGAACAACCAAGTCATACTCCCTCACTTGGAAACCTTTCGTTGGACCTGGACGTCATGTGATGCACATGCAAAGCTCCTTAGACTACTACGCTTGCCCTCTCTTCAGTACCTGTACTGGACCGAGCAGAAATTACTGGGTGGTGACGACTCAGAGTATGAACAACACTCCAGCCATTGGTTTCTTCTTCTCAAAACTGCCCGCTCATCAGCTCCAGCTTTACTTGTGTCAATTTGGCTTCTTTGAGCAGTATCGAGCTAGCAGACGATATTATGTTATACTTTCAAGCACCCCTCGACTTAAATATCTAGGCATACATGAGCCGTTTGTCAGTCTAACTGATCTATTACGACTGGTGGCTATGACTATGGAAGAAGCCCGACAGTGCAACAGACGGGCGCTGTCCGAGCTTGAACGAGTGTCTCTCTCACAGGATGGGCTTGCTTGGGCGTTGTGGGGTCGCACAGTCTCATAATGCTCTTAGACGAGGGAAGAATATCGAGAATGACAGCCTTCCGCTTGGACATTCCAGGTTACCATAGAATGGGATTCTGGTGGATTGATGCTGATCGTAGTATCCTCAAAAATATGGTTAGCGGAGGATTTGAACTGAAGATATCTGTTGGAGGGGAAATGGTAGTGTTTTAAATTGGATTCTATGTCCCCGATTTATGTGTACTCAATACTACTGAGACTTTTGTGTAGAATTCTAACATATTGTAATACTACGGACAAGACTCTTATCTAAGTGGGGCAGTAAATTGACTTGTTAAAGAGAAAACGTGGCTAGATCTCATACTACCTGGCTTACGTTTTTGAGAATGAGAACGAAAAAGGCAAATATGACAGGTTAGGAAATAAATGTAAAAGATGTTTGCAAAACCAATTTCGATCTTTAAATTCAAGAAATACAATTGCCTCTAATGGATGCTGAGATACTAGACCCTGATTTTGTATTGATGATATGATTGGGCAAAAGTCCTTGTCCACAAATGCTAACAAGATGTCTTCTGCCGCTTCATCAAAACACCACTGAGTTCATCAAGCAGAATCATGAGGCTGATCCAAATCATATTCTAGTTCAGGATATCATTGGTGAGGTGATTCAAGTCAACCGAATGCGGAATTTTTGTCTTGATTTGTTAGTTCCTTTTTACATATGATAGTGTGGAACTTTTTTCCCGGGTGCTTGGAAGCGTACCAACTAGTTCGTATCATTCTACTTGCTGATTAGTCGATATGCGCAAATGATCGGACTTCCGCGTATCAATGTCATCATTATTTATCCGAAAGAGTCACAGACGCACACATCTGTCAGAGAAACTGTACACGAGCTAGTGTCTTGAAAGGCAAGGTACGACATCTTAATCTAAAACCGAATTCGAGGCTCACACGGTCTGTCATCACAGGACTTCGAACCGACAGGTAGGTCTCAGAATTGAATACAAAAATACGTGTTATCGCGGAAGTCCGACATAAAGGGAACATCAGATTGCACAGGATACATAGCCCTATAAACGATAAGGCAGCTGAGAACTTCTCTAGCTGATACATCGAACCCTTGTTGATCATATGCTCATTGTCGTCTTAGCTAGTGACATAGCCACTGGCTTGAGGACTCCAAAAACGAGAGGTCAATGAGATGAGATGAAACACTGATCTGGTTCTGAAGTTTATTATGAGTACCACAAAGGTGATTCCATTTAAGCGAATTTGATACAGAACAATAGAAGGTGGCTTATTGTCTCCCACCGTCATACTGATGATTGGAGGTTGTTCTCCTCATCTTGTAGTCGACCGCAGGACGAGGTTTCATGTACGGAACAAACCACCTGAAGATCAGGAACAGAGTATGATTGATTGGAATCACGATAACAAAGTTAGTATGGGCGTTCGGGAGAGCACAGGTTCGGGTCAATGGTCCAAGATGGTGTTCCCTGTGAGTTTCAGCCCATGAGCGACTTGTGGTGTACTGTCGGGGGCAGTACATCAGGCAGTACATCATGGCAAGTGTTTGGTCCGATCACTGGTCAGCGGAGCCTTGTGATTGGCTCACATTCACTAACCCTCCGAGTTCCGAGAAACTCGGGAGATCATGTTTATTTTGTATGTGACAAAACAAGGAAATGGTTTGAGTACTCAAGAGCGATCCACTCGATGGACCCGAGGCAGATGTAATAGCAAAGATGCACCCATTTAGACGAGTAACGACAGTGTCTGTCAATACATCGAAAACTGACGCACCCATTTGCTTATCTCGAATCTTTCCCTAGATTTAGTCTCAGCTCTATGGATGCTGATGAAACAAAAATCACTTCTTCGGCACTGGGCTTCAAACAACAAAGATCAATGATGTATTGTTTTAGATCATTCGATAGTTCAGCACCATCCCTAATCATGTGCTTAAATCTTCTTCGGTGACGATTGTGACGCTACAGGTGCGGAGTATACGTGCCCGTTGAAGCGGCCCTGACATAATACATCCATGGAAAAAAAGAACCCAGAAGCCTTGAAGAACCGTTGTGATCATATCATGGGTCCCCAAAGGCGAGCATAATCTGAGAGAAGGATGGAGTAGTTAGGGTACCGAGAGAAAAAGTTGTCATCGAAGATTGTGTTGATTCTGGTTGGGGTCTGTGTCCACGTTTATTTTTGGGGTTTCTAATTATAAATTACGTGGACAATGACGAGGGTCTTTTGTTCCTTTGTGCAAAGAGCTTGGAGGAAGATAGCTTAATGGAACTAAATCGTGTGAAGGTATAGTATAATGCGTAGTGTTATCATTTGCCCAGACTGATCCAATGATGCAACGGCGGAGCCTTGGTGATTTTGCCATTTATAGAGATACGAAAGGTGGTCGGGGTTTGTACTTGATATCTCCTTTGGGACATCAGAAGCTCGGACGAGAGACTGTAATTGGTAGTTAGGGGTTTAAGGAAGAAATGGTCATTGCTTTTTGATGATTATCGTCTAAAAAAAGGTGATTTGTGATGCTGGTCGTAAGCAACTTTTCCCTGTTCTGTCAACAAATTCTATTGCAAGTAGAGACGGCTCTGACGGGCCATAAGCTGATCTTACAGTAACGTGTTATGGCAGTCCTTGTAGGCTATTGAGCGGAAACTGACTCGTCAATGATAAGTTTGTACTATATATAGGGCTGTAGGCGGAGGTTACGGCAGAGCCGGTCAAAATAAGGTATCTCTAGAAGGTTCGAGAAGCCCTGAGGTGAAACCCAGTTCAAATTGGGACCGCGATAAGAGTAAATTTGAGTCGGGTACTAGGCACAACTGTCTTGGTACCCTGCCAGTCGCTTTTTGTGGGTGTCTGAGTGGTATCATACCTCGAGGAACCAGCGTGGCAAAGCATTTCATTGTTCATAACGCAACTTCAACCTTTCGTGTCGGAGATTCTGTTAGGAAATGCATTCGTTGTGGTAGTAATGATGACGACAAAAGGTCGCCTGCTTGTACCCCGGGTTAGGACTGCAAACGGCAAGAAGCAGGCGAGAGAAGGAGTGGCACGAGGCTGTGGGAACCTCGTGATCTGAGATCTATGATCACGGGATCCGGTGAGCCAAGCAGGCGACAACAAGAGTGGAGAGCTTGGATAATAGGCCAGGTCCCCTTTCCCACGTTTCATATTCTTTTCCGCTCGTCATGATGCTCGTCCACAAACAACCTCCTCCCTACCACCAGT
>Ga0153937_1000587_pt1 | contig 13513 bp, 15 predicted proteins | sample TSNY021MetaG_FD_104680 | JGI IMG/M metagenome (GOLD analysis project Ga0153937, IMG submission 104680) | Attine ant fungus gardens microbial communities from New York, USA - TSNY021 MetaG | ecosystem: Host-associated > Fungi > Mycelium > Unclassified | place: USA: New York, Robert Murphy County... | reverse complement strand
GTCCGTGATATCGCCATCAAAGTCGCTGGATTAGAGAACCTATACAGGAAGGATGACAAGTACGTTAGCAAGGGAAATGTCTTGTTCAATCTCCGATACATTCTCATCTCCATAGATTGTTGCTCATCCATCCCTCAGCAAAATCAAGTTGTCATCCTCCCATGGTAGTAATTGTAAGATCGTTGTTACTTGATTCCTGGATATCAAAGAAGGAGACACCGTGAGTATATGAGCGTGCGGGTTGGCGTACAGTGAATACAAATCATTGCTTCTACACAATCCACTCACCTATCAAAAATCAATTTCACATGCCACGCTTGTGAACCCAACAAGAGAAGTTTCTCTGTGATCGATGTATCTGTTCCTCTCCTGGTGACACATGCACACTGATTTTGACGCCTCTAGTTCTCCTGTTCTCTCATCCCCATCTTCTGCCTGAAAAATGGCGAACATTGACCGAGTGACATATGAAAGAATCTCCGCGGGTGCTGGGACCACTTGCATATGACAGAATATATATATGCGGGAAATGGCACAAGGCACTCAGTAAAACGGGTAGTATGCTCCTTGATATCATGACGTGTAGCGATAGGAATGTTGATAAATGGAGCACTTCGTTTTCGACATCAAAATACCAAAGATTAGGATATAAGATAGTTCATGGACATTGGAATAGAAGAGCATCATGGGTGATAGAGGCGGCATCTGCAATAGAACGAGTACAGTCGAACTTCTAATAACACGGGGGGCATTCTGATGTCAAGTCGCGCTCCTCTCACAAGAACCATCATCATCAACGCAAAATTCACACGCGAAGATATGGACGTGTTCAGCGCTAGAGATACATCCAGCAAAACTCAGGAGCATATCAGAGGCCAAAGTAGCTGCCCAAAAGATACTAATGCTAACCAAAACCTCCTCCATCACAGAACCCCTCATCTAGATGATCTAGTCAATGTCATCACAGGGAAACCCCCAACGCCCCTCCCACAAAGGGACCCAATCAGATAAGCAAATACTAGAGACCCTGGCCAAGGTAACAGAAGAACTAAGTGAACAGGTAAACGAACCTAAGAAAGACACCTTAGGACACAGTGAACCAGCAGAAGGCACAATGGTATTTTCTCTTTTCTCATTAAAGTTGAATATGATACAACCTATGATTGGTCCTAATTGTGAGTTAAATTAAGAGAGATTGCTGGGCTCCAAAGGCCAAAATGGATGGAAGTATGAAAATCTGAGGATCACATCAAGAGCTACTGCCGAGTGATCCATCTGGCGGCCTTAGAAGGAACCAACAACTTGATAAGTCTTGGCCTCTGGGGGAGTGTATTGACCAGTGGAGAGCGCTCAAGATCACAACTCATGCTTTTGGTAGTGTCCATTGACTTAACCCAGGTCAAGAGATTCTGATGCCCGGAGTAAATGGCAGAACAAGGTTTGTAGAAAAATTGTCCGCTATACGATGCACTAATAATTACCATTCATTTGCGATAATGGATATATTATTCACCAGCACCAATTACGACGACAGCGAGATGATAGCAAACACAGACCAAAAGGGCTGGCAGTCATAGCTCGAACCAGTTCGGCAGTCGTCCCCAAACCTCCTCTCTTGCGTTGGCCACCGCCTTGGCAAAATCAACCTTGCACATAGTACACATTCTCAACCCACATTTCTTTTGGCCACCACCTCCTTCGTCGTTTTCTTCGTTTGATCCTCCACCAGCTGTATCAGCAGTCGTAAAATCCGTTCGAGATAACATCTCTAGTGCTTGTGTAAGCGTAAAGAGAGGATCTGCATCACGACCACAAGCAATTCCACCAACGGATCTCAAGACGTTAAGCATAATATAGTAGAATGACTCTGTGCAATGAATCTGTAACGCTGCACTGTGTTTATTCAGGCAGTCAGCCGCAGGCTGGCGATTGGATAATTCCCTCGAGAGAAATGTGGCTATATATCGTTGAGAGGCTTCGCGCCCACGAAATGTTTTGCAGAGAAGAGTATGACCAAGCTGGACTATTTGAGATCCGGTACCAGTTAGCTGAGGAAGGTTACCAGTTAAATTGGGGGCCGCAGTCGGTGCACTGAGCCCCACTGATTCAGACTCAAAATATCCAGGGTGATTTCCCGTAATGACATCATAAGAAGCAAGGGGCTTTCGAGTGCCAGCGAGAATCTTGCTAGGGCCGTAACGTGATAGGTCGTAGAATGCAGCAGGCAAAATTGTTGGCACTCCCATTTCCAGAGCAAGGTGGATGACTAGAATAGGATGTGGACAAGTATCACGGGGCAAATACCGACCAGATTCATCTGTCGCGGCAGCCTCACGCTGGTCCCACCCATGAAGTGAAGGTGGCCAGTCAAGATGCAATCGATGGAGACACCTGACACGGAGAGGTTCTACCATATATTTGGTGGCTAGCCTGAGTACCGCAGCAATAGCGGGAAAATCGTTAGCACGCGGAGTTTTGAAATACCTGATTGAATTCATGAGCGATTGATCCTGAAGGGATGGACAGATGAATGATAAGTTATGCTCACAATCCGTCATATAAAGCACTCAAGAAATAAAATACATCCGATGGCGAGTCATGAAACTGGACACTCGGACAACCGTCTACAGTATCTTGATCATGGAGAGGTGGCTGTGGTAAGGCAAATAATCCCAAGAAAACCTCAGAATGTCTTTCAAGCTGCCCGCGATGTACTTTGAACGCGGCCGGACCTGCAATGATCACGACATTACCATCATGAAACCAGAAGTCTGAACGAATGAATTCCGACGCAGGACGGATGCAGCGTTGAGGTGCGGCTGACCTAGGCCTAGGGACCAATGAATGAGAGAAGGAACGGTGAACGGTAGTCGGACGGATGCGAGAAGAGGAGTAAGAGATGGGACTGAAAATGGAATTCTCGAGAGCGGGGGTTGGTAATGGCAACTCGGGTGGGGATGATGGGTCGTGCCAATGAGCTTGTTGCTCATGCATGCCCGCCTGAAGGTTCGACGTTAACACTGTGAGGCGAGACAGCAGGCATAGAGCAATTGCGCTCAGCCATTAGGAGCTGGACTGCCAGCCTTGTACCAGCAGCTCCTATCCGACGTCAGCCCTTGTGAATACTGCGGTAATCAGGCAGGCTTTGTACCTTCTGTTATTTTTTTTATAAAAAATCTGAATCTTTTTTGATATGCGTCGCTGTTGAAGCCTAGAAGCAGCCACGTAACACAAGAAATACGATGGCCTTCAAAAGATCGAAATATATAAACAATCAAAAATCGATCACGAAGCTAACGCTTGTTTCTATAGTGGCCTTTAGCAGAAATTTACAAATTAACGCACAAGCCTTATGTCAGTAGAAATTTCTCCGCTCAGACAGGATCCTCGGAATAATCGATGATTAGAAGCGGTGGTTATGTGGGTCATAGTACGGGGTCCCTGGAGTGCCCAGAGACAGGAGCAGAGGATAAACAATTGAAAACATGTCTTTGACAGAAGTCCCAGCCCGAGGTAATAATTCTTCATCGGGAGATTTTCTTTTGGAGATTGCCGTAAAAAATGCCAGAAGATCAAATTTTCACTCTGAACATAGGAGTTGAGTGGACCACCATCTCCTACGCTCGAATAAGCCATGACCGCTTGGAAGAACAGAAGTGGAACCACCCCCGCTACGCTTGATGTGCGTTCCGAAACCCTCTACCTTTGAGAATCAATGTCAATGACAAGCTTCTCAGGTAGGACGAGTAGTTCTCAACCTTGTCGACAAGCCAAAAAAAATCCCAGACCCTGGGTCGCTGATTTTCGGCGAGGTTCGCCCCACTTCCATGTTCGATGTTAATGCCTTACACTCGTATTGTCAGACAAAAACAGACCACATGCTTGTAGCACATTTTGATCCTGTCGATGGTTGGTCTGCACCTGAAATCAAACCGTATGGACCGCTCCATATTGATCCTGCAAGTTCGTGCCTTCAATACTGTTCTAACGCTTTTGAGGGTATGAAGGTACGTCCCGATGCCTTGTTGGATTGGCATTTCTATTTATAGCACGCCGCGGATAGGCTTACATTGGCCCAGATGGCAATATACGACTCTTCAGACCAGGAAAGAACATGGAGCGGTTGGTCAAGTCCGCTGCTAGGGTATCCCTACCTGTGCGTTACTACATGCTGATTCCTGCAGTGAAATTAAATAATATGTTTATCAGCCATTTGATCCAGATGCGCTCTTGGCCCTCATTAAGCGTTTGGTCCTCCTTGAAAAGCGATGGATACCGACGAAACCAGGCTATAGCTTATACATTCGCCCGACCATCATTGGAACTCGTACCAGTAAGCTTTCATCTTGTCATATCCCGAGTTATCCTATCACTATGCATCAAGGTCTTGGCGTCCGTCACTCCGACAGTGCAACTCTTTTTGTCATCCTTTCACCGTCAGGGCCCTACTTCAAAAGTGGATTTCATCCAATCTCTCTACTGGCCGTATCACACCCCGTTCGTGCATGGCCAGGAGGTACCGGTGCATACAAAGTTGGTTTGAACTATGCGCCTACCTTCATGCCTCAGATCCATGCTTCTTCAAAAGGATACGATCAAATCCTGTGGTTGTTGGAGGCCAACTGTCCGAGTGGTGAAAAAGGGAAGAAGGAACTCATGATAACAGAAGTGGGTGCCATGAATGTTTTCGTCGTCATCAAGCGTGATGACGGTCGTGAGTGTGGTCCACTCATCTCCAACCACATCTACTGATTTTTCATAGATTTAGATCTAATAACACCGTCACTAGATGGCACCATCCTTCCTGGTCTTACCCGTGCTTCTACTCTCAGTCTTGCTAATGCTCACACTTCAGGTGATATCACACTTCCAGGAGTGCCATCCAACCTCAAAATATACCCTCGGGAAGAACCAGTCCCAATCTCACAGCTATCGTCGTGGAACTCTGATGGGAAAGTAACCGAGTTTTTCGTGTCAGGGACTGCTGCAATCATCGTACCTGTAAATAAAATTGCTTGGGATGGAAGTGATCTCTTATTCCCTCAAGTATCAGAGGATGGCCTGGGATTGGTGGGACGAGGAATATTTGAGATGATCACCAGCATCCAGACTGGTAAAATCATTTTCCGAGACTGGAGTGTTTTGTGTACATGATGTGTTGGTTGATTTTTCTTTATCGGTCTGTATATCGAATCCTGTATGAAAATGTATTCAATGCAGATCACACGACTTGCGAAGCAGAGGCCTCAGCCGAGGCGTTTGCAATATCTGCAGTCAAACTATGACCATCCAACCGGTTTTCAAACGAGTCTCAACACCGCAACACTCTCCACATGAGCGGTTTGAGGAAACAAGTCAAAGCCTCTCAAGCTTTCTAATTGATACTTCCCCCTCGTCTCTCCACTGTTCTCTACCATACGTAGCAACATTCCAATATCTCGTGCTTGGGTATGCACGTTACAGCTGACGTATACCAAAACAGCCGGTCGGAACTGTACAACCTGTTGGATAAACTTTTCATCACAACCTTTGCGAGGTGGATCAATGACAGCCACAGTTTTGAGGCGCGGAAAGGAGGAAACAGAAGAGAAAATGTCGGAAGCAGTCCCAGATCTGAATGTGATATCTGGTATCTCCTTTGACAAAGTACTCATAGAGGGTGATGAGATGAAATTGCTATAAGATGATATGGCGCGTAAAGAACGATTGAGTGTTACGTTTTCTTGTGCTGACCGAATGCTATCCGCTGACAGTTCAATTCCAGAGATCGTATCAAAATAAGGAGAAAGTGTGATTGCAAAAAGCCCAGAACCGCAATAAGTATCCACGAGATGAGTTGGTCGGGAGTTTTCGACTCCTGGGGGGAAGATGGCATCTTTGACATAATCCGTCAAAGGTACAAGGACAGAATTGTTATTCTGGAAGAATGACGATGCTGGATATTCGAACAAAAATCCGCCGACTTTTTCGCGTATCTTGCCTTTATGTGAAGTCACACAGACGTGCTTCGTGAGCGCGTCCGAAATATATGACTCAACGTCCGCCTCGGATGGTACATTGGTTGGTAGTAGCATAGAAGGGTCGAGAGAATCGCGGAGGATGAGTGATGCACCACGTTTGAACGTGTAAGCGCTTCTGTGAAATGATAAGTAACTTGAAAGCATTCCCAGAAAGGATTCAACGTACCTTATAACCCGCGTTCTTTCAATGGCAAGGGCCTCGTTGATGACTGGTGTCGCGATTGGACATTCCTCAATGTCCAAAACTTTTCGAGTGCCGACTAAATTAAAACCAATTTTCAACCAATCAGGCTGTTCCTTGACTTCATTGTCAGTCTTATCTTGTTGTTTTATCTTGAGCAGAGACTTTGGGGCGGCTTCAAAATGGGGTGTTATCTTCGTCCGATAGCTGTATTTCAGAGGCGAGCCAATTGTAGGGAGTACAGGAGGTACAGACGGTTGTGACAAACCTACAAATCATCATAAAGAACAATTGTTCCACGATTGAGGAGGGACGAACCAGAAAATCTCTGATAAGCCTTGACAATGACCTCGCGTTTGAGCGAAAGCTGAGTCTCGTATGAGAGCATCTAAGTCTTATACATATGCTTCAGTAGCATTGATACGTGTGCATGAACGCACTTGATATTGGCAACCTCCACACTTTCCAAAATACTTGCATTGTACCCGAGAGTCGTCACGGATCTCCGTGTTTGGTTTGATTACTGTTACGAAGTCGGCAACGGAATGCATCCGCGCGTTTCGGTACACCTTGGCGCGGATAATCTCACCGGGGAGCGAAAAGGGAACGATGATGGCCCATGGAGTGTTGCAGTACTTTTCATCAACAGGAATTGCCACAGCATCACCTGTGATAGGTAGTCCCTTTGAATCTTTCTCAACTATCGAATAGTCGAAGAATAAGGGACTCACCCCCTGCGCTTAGACTTTTCACTATTACTTCAACTTCCTCTTGAGGCAAGAACGGTGAATCAAACTCGATGCCACCTTGGATAGCTTTCTCTACAGTTTCCGCTCCAAGGACGTATTTAATTTCTTGCCATAGCACATCCTCAGGTGAACAGGATTCTGGCAATTTGATTTTCTTGTGTTTAGGCTTTCGTCTAGGCCTCTTGGAGTCAGCTCCGGATTGTTGCTTCGCACCAGTTTCGCCAGCACTGTAGGAAGAAGTAAAGGAAACACTCTCCTGGATCTCCAGTCGTGGCTTCTTGCTAACTTGGGCTTCAACCTCACTAGCAGGTGCATCTCTGGCTCTCCAAGCTCGATTTTGCCCCGACATAATATCAAAGCCGATAGCCCAACGGAATATACGGAATCGTGGATGAAAGGACAAGATGCGGCAGGCAGACATTTGCCGTCAGAAAATAAGTTGTGGGAAATGCGTGCCGCTCGGCACAGCGAATCCGTCTTTCTTAGTAAATCATTTATTGAGCGGGGTTTCGTCGATGGCCTTTGATCCTAACCCCCTGTTCGTCGTCTTTGGTTATGGTTCTCTTATATTTAAGGCAAGATAGTCCTCACCTGGGAAAAGAGATGCTCATGAGTACCGTTCACATAGCCTCCTCCTCATGTGACTACACAAGGTACTGGAGCAGTTTGACTTCAGCCCAATGTGAATTCTTCTTTCTAGTTCCCGGATATCTCAGAGGTTACGTGCGCAGGTTCGCTCAATCGTCTCACGACCACCGCGGAACTCCAGAGGTCTTCGATATATATGTCAGAGATACGTGAGACTAGAATTTGATCTTTCTATAGAATCCGGGAAGGGTAGTGACTCTGGTACACAAGGAAGACTGGGATCAGTTCTCAGAAGCTGTACGACCCATTTGATTGAAAAATTCTAGCATACAGCTGAATAGAACTTCAGGACGTATCTCCACATGAAGACGTCGTCTGGGGTGCGTTGACATTGTTCTTAACCCATTTTATCTCCTCACCAGCTTCTGCAGGAATTGCATATACCATTGATCCTGCATATGAAGCAGAAGTCAGAGACTATTTAGGTCAAATGATGATTTTTTACTGCCCACAATTGTCACTGAACACATCGTCTATATCAGATTACAGGGAAAAGGTCACCTTCTAGCCCTCAAATCTATTTCTGTTGTTCAATACTTTTAAGGACGGATACACCATGGAAACCTTAGATATATACGGAGTTATAGATGGTAGAGAACGGGTTATCATACACAATGTGCGTGATTCTTGAATTCTAAATTGCTGGATGTCTACAGCCGAATAGGCATTCGTATGTTCTTTATCCTTTAGGAGATGATGATTCCTCAAGCTACAGCAGTGTTATGTCGGACGTAACGACAACCCTTCATTTAGTACGTCGCTCTCTTCCTTTCATGAGCTCCCAACTCATGTGCTAATCCAGTCGGGTCCGAACCCCTTGACATGCTTGCGCACAGAATATGGCGCACAGTCGGTCCGTCAGGCCCTAACAAAGCAGGTGACTTTGCTTCCTCGTAGATGTTCAATGACACCTGTCTGCAGGAGTATCTGTACAAATTAGCTGATTCCGTTCGAAAACTCTCCCCTGAGTCATACGATTCTTATTTGTTTTCTTTAGAGGTAAGCTCTTTACTCGATCTTTTGTTTGGCATCATAGACGCTTTTTGTAGAATAAAGTGAAAGTTTTGGATGACAGGTTAGCTGAGGAGTAGGACTACTATATCAATGAAAAAAGGAATAAGTTTATACAATCATACAGTGTCAAACTGGTCTTTACTTCCAGCGTTCAAGTTCATCTAAGTAGCAGATTCATTCCAGGCTATTCCCAGAAAAGGGTGGAGTTCTGTTTTTGTTCCGAGTTTCTCGTTGCATTTCAGAGTACTAGAAGGGGGATTATCCAACATTGAACTTAAAAGACGTTGGATTCATAGTCCACCCACTTCTGTATTTTCTACAATTGAGAACCTCTTGGTGGACGCCCAATGTCCATGACCCATGGCATGAGGTTAAAGTTGACAGAAAAAATCACTAGGATTAGTTGTATGTTCTATATCCAAACTGAGTAGATGTTAAAAGGGTCAGAAACTCTTAGCTCTACATCTCTGAGCTCTCCACACAAGAAATTCTATTTCAATACATCTGGTGAGTAAGCTTGCCAGTTGTCCACACTACCATGCTTGCTGCAGCCTTCGTTCCAACAACCATACTATCATGGATGCACACCTCTTGCCCATCTTGGACATGAAAGATTCAAACATATATAAAATGGAGAAATGACGATAGGCATTGGACTTTGTTTTTGTTTGCTCCCAAGAATCACGAATCAGATCGGCAGCTCTCTCAGCAACGATATAAGTCATAGCTTGGCTATGAGCACCCGGCACAAATGGCTGGGAAGACTGTTCAGCCCTAATACACAACCAGAAGAATTGGCAATACTTGCCAAAACTGAAGTATCGACTATTCTCAAACCCCGAATGTTCTTAACGGGTAATCAGGGTCGACTACATCCCAGCTTGCTCCCTTGGGTAACATAGAAGCAGTTCCGACGGCATGGGCACCGAAAGATGCGATATTTTTCACTGAGTTATCGATCTCATTATCCGTCGTCGTATTAGTAAATGGAGCTGCTACACCAGAAATGATGTTACGGAAGGCCGGAGCCCTGGAGAACGTGATAGTCTCCTTGACCGCTTCACGAATGGCTACGATATCAAACTCTGTCGTCAGGATTGCGGGATCGATCATCGGGTCGTCGAATGGATTGTTTGATCCAATTGTCAGAGTTCCACCTGAAACATTGATTTGGTTTTCGTGAAAGGTTTATGGGAGACTTAATGGAATGGCTCACGAGATGCAGGACTGACCAAGAAGATATATATATCATAAGCAGCGGGAGAGAGCTTTACACCAGCATCAATTACATTTTCTCGAAAGTAGCAAACAAAAAAGATGCTTACTGCCCCGAAGACAAACTCGAGATGCGGAGATCTGAAACCCGAAGAAGGATCTCCGAAGCTTTCAGTAATGTTCTGCACAACACGCTTCCAGGCCATGAGGGGGATTGGCGCGATGATAGAAAAGGGTTCTGTTCTGTTCTTGTTCCAAATCTGGAGAGCCTCTCTTTACAGTGCTGGGTCAGTAAACAGGTTGACCACATCAGCAAATAGCCAACTATCCTCTTAAAATCTCATAACTCACTTTCCCCATGGACCGAAATCCAAAGAATTCGGTTCTGTATTGAAAGATACTCCGACACCAGCGTGGTCTGACAGATTATGTCCAACACTACGGTTGTCTAGAAGTGGATTTATGCCATACTTTTCAAGCTACTCTGCATCAGCGATCCCGGAGTGCATGAGACAAGATGACCTCTTTAGATGCTGTAAAGTTGACGGGCCTTGATGACTCAGAGACGCGAACCTCGACGGTATGAATGGTCGGTCTTCCCGTGCTGGCCATAGGGAGGACGCGAGTGACACGGGTATTGGTGACGATGTGAAGGTTCTTGCGAGCTCTTGTACGATCATCAAGGTACGCAGTAGCGGCACTACTTCGCGTTCCGTCATGCCCAATTGTAGATTGCTTCCAACCTATCGACAGATGATTGTCATGTTCTCTAGCTGGATGACGTGCATAGGCAAACCTAAACCCGGTGGCATTCCCGAGTTTATGTCCTTGTTATACCGCCAGCCACCACCTAACTGATCACCTGCTTGTATTGCCAGATTGTCAATTTGAGGATAGGAGAAGCCAGAGTGTGTCATAGGCACTTTTCCGGTGGTGCTATGTATTTCAGGATTATACTCGTTCGTGGTGTTGTGATGATCTACAGGTTCCTCGAATTTTTCGAGCTGTAGGTGCTCTTAGTCGCGCAGTGACTCGGATATGAAATCATAAGAACCTTTTGGAAGTATTGCTGAACATTATTCCAACTCCATCCAGGGTCCCCGGTATATTCTGCAATACGGTCGTAGTCTGCAGAAGAGCCTCGTGTGTAGACCATAGCATCTATTGATGAAAATGTGAGCCTGGGTTCCACGATGGTCCAGTTCATACAGATCGATACCCACTGACAGAACTACTTCCGCCAAGAACATGGCCTCGCTGATAAGACAAAGAGCGATTACTGAGACCAAGTTGAGGAGTAGTAGTATAGCTCCAATCGTAGCGAGTATTCACCAGTGTTTGTGAAAGCCCTGGAACTATTGAGTTATTCACTCCCTCATTGCTATTGGGACAGGGTTACAAGTCGAGAGCGAAACAGTAGCACACTAACGTTGGTCCTGCTTCGAGGAGAAGAACACAAAAGCGAGGGTTCTCTGTCAGTCTGCTGATCCTGCTGTGCCACCTGACTGATCTTGCTGTGCCACCTGCCAGATCGGCATTATCACTCCGCTATTCAGGCGTGCCAGCACAAATACCTCCAACAACGATGAAATCCCAGTCTACATTGGGCAGATCCTCTATCTTGTCATATGTTGCAAATAAACCAAAGGTGACTAAACTGACGACAACTGCCAGGCTGAGGAACATCTTCGAATAGGTAATTCAAGACCTAAGGCGCTTCGGGAAATACCGCTACCAAAGTCAGAAAGAAGAGTGAGGAAAATCGGATTGCTACATCTATTGTGCCAGCGAATCCACACAATAAGCACTTGCAGAACATCTACCCGGGCTCGAATTCTTTTGCTCCTGAGCCAAGTCCAAATGCTTGTACATATCTTTGGTTGAAAAACGATCGGGGAGTACAAACAGATAGTGAATACAAATTACACTACCTGTATCTTCATCATGTAACGTAGCTGCCAATATCACAATATGAAGCAATAAAATTGATCTCATCATGTGTATCGCGTAGGCTCGCACGAGATCCAGAATCCAACATCTTTTGATGAAGGAGCCATGTGATGTCTAGTCTATGTATTTTAAAACATCAAAAGTGCTCTGTGAGTTCTCAAGCTCACTCTTTAAAACACTCATGGCTTCGCTAGCGACAACCGTTTTTCCCTCACCATGCTTTTCAAGTATCTCACAGCTTTCTCCCTTGTCTCTCTTATCTGTGCTTTACCAGACCGCAGACCAAGACAGACAGTCTCGTTTGCAGATCCGCGCACCAATGGTGGCTCCATGCTCGATGATGGTCAGTGTGCGTCAACTAAGGAATAAAGCAATTTCTCATATTCCATGACATCAGCTGGAGGCGGTTTAGGAGAGCCTCTTAATGTGAAATTCTCTGGCTTTGTTCATGTTCACTTGCTCACCACAGCGATTACTCTTAGGTTATCATTTCGGGACTTAGCTCGCCCGACGTGCTCACCGATTCTGGGATCCTAAACTTCGCCAAAGCTATAGGATTGTAGGTGTTCTGAGTCTAGCTGTGAAAGCATCTTTTTCTAAAGGTTTTCTAAGCTCAACAGAGTGTCTGGGTATTCACCTAGGAGATCCCCAATCTGCAAATCTGGGCGATGGGAACGGTCCCCAGAATCAAACAGTATACAATAGATATAACCTTTTATCCGGTCCATCTGATCATCCTCCAGCTCGAATTGCGCCAGGACTATGGTGACCCCAACCTGGGTACCTGTCTCGAGAGCCTGATCGGAGGAAATCATTTTCGGTTTATTTCCTCCTCCCTTACGTTTGCCCTCTTTTTTGACTTCCTCTCAGAGTTTTCAGGCAAAATGGTCCTAGTGCACGTACAGGCGCGTTATTCTTAGCGTATGTACCCATCAGTTAGCAAAACCAAAAGCTCAATTTGTTTTTCATGATAGTGTCTCACAGGAAGAGGTAGGTCCACTTCAATGACCAACAAGATTCTGCGAATTCTGAGAACGAAATCTTAGCCTGCCACAGAAAATCACACTATTTCACCAAATGGATACGACCTAGGTACATCTTTTCTGCCTTGCTTTGCTTCGACCTGACCATTGTCTAAAAACAGGTCGCGACAATTTTGTCGCCAACGCCACTGGCAGTAGAAATTTTGGAGGAGTGACTTACAGCACGACTTCCGAGGATTTAGACGGATTACTACCCATGGGTGCAAATGGGTAGGTCCAGAATTTCTTGTTGGAAATGTACTGAAGCACCTTTCAGAATCAACCATGGGATTGCCATCGATGGCGTCGTCAAGCTCTTAACTATCCAGATTGCTTGACATAGGAATTTGTGGTATACATAAAATTATGTTGTCTGCCAAAAAACATGACATTTGCGTCCCGTTGAAGTGGGCCGTCCCAGTTAGCTACCTCCACGGTCTAGCATCACTTTCTTCTGTTGCCATCACTCCACAATTTCGTCATGTCACGGCGGACAATCAGCTGTCCAGTCGCGTGATGCTGTCAACTGATCTGTCACTTGGTTGTCCACTGTCTCAAATGTCACGCACTTCCGGGGACTTGCTATTATATAAGCCTTAGATAAGTGCAGAAAAATGCCGATATTAGTCTAAAATAACATAGAGGGGTCCTCGTATGGCCAAGTGACTAAACTCTACACCAACAAAAAGGAAGAGATATACTATCCAGAAAACT
>Ga0153937_1000573_pt1 | contig 13654 bp, 11 predicted proteins | sample TSNY021MetaG_FD_104680 | JGI IMG/M metagenome (GOLD analysis project Ga0153937, IMG submission 104680) | Attine ant fungus gardens microbial communities from New York, USA - TSNY021 MetaG | ecosystem: Host-associated > Fungi > Mycelium > Unclassified | place: USA: New York, Robert Murphy County... | reverse complement strand
TCTTAAAAAATAAGAAAGCAATTAGGCGAATTAATGGGAAAGATGTTCTTGCTAAGGACTTTGAGTACGAACTGGAAAGACTCATCATGCCTGATAAAGAGATAGAAAAACCTACGTTCAGGCAAATTATATCGCATAATATCCGCTATAAAGATGAAAGTATAAATAACACTTTAAAAACCTTAGATAAATTTACATCAGATATAGAATATGAAACCTTATACTTATATCTGCTGGGTTGTACGTTTGACGAAGGGGCTAAGAAGCAAGAACTTGTAGCAAAAATCAATCAAGAAAAGAGTTTCAAAGAACGCTTGGAGAAAAAGCAAACCAAAAATACTTATGAAATTGCTTTGGCTTTAGTGGATGATGAAATTGACTCTTTGAATGAAAAAAAGGCATCTTTTAATCTTAACGAAACACTAGAACAAGATTTGGAGCAACTAAATATCGTCAAATATAACATCAATAAGACAAGTTCCTTAATTAGTAAGTTAGAGATTCGCAGAAATTTAGTTGAAGAATCTCAACGTGAATTAGAACAAAGCATTTCACATATTGATTTACAACAGCTAAGAGTACTATACGATGAGGTAACCACAAATATAGGTGTCATTCAAAAAACATTTGAAGATTTGGTTGCATATCACAATAACATGGTAGTTGAAAAGATGAAGTTTATCTCACAAGATTTGCCAACGTTAATAGATACGTTAAAAGAATCTCATGAAGAATTAACCTTATTGGTAAAACAAGAAAAGGAATTAACAGACAAAATCGCCAAAGGAGATTCCTTCGAAGAACTTGAGAAAGTTATTTTTGAGCTAAATGAGAAGTATCGAGTAAAGGGGGAATATGAAAGCATTATTTCCCAGCTAAATGAAGTAGAAAATACTATTAACGCTATTGACAGTCAAATAGACATCATTGATGATTATCTTTTTTCTGACGATTTTGAAGTACTTTTAAAAGCGCAAATAAAAAAATACAACAAACTTTTCTCAAGTATTTCACAAGACCTCTATGGTGAGACGTATGCTCTTACGTTTGGAAAGGAAACAAACAAGAAAGAACAGCAATATTATAAGTTTAAATGTTTTAATGCAAATATGAGTTCTGGTAAAAAACAAGGAGAAATCTTATGTTTTGACCTTGCCTACCTTCTATTTGCCGATGATGAGCACCTGCCTTGCTTACACTTTTTATTGAATGACAAGAAAGAGCTTATGCATGATAATCAGTTAATAAAAGTTGCGAAATTTGTTCAAAACCAAAATATTCAGTTGGTAATTTCAATATTAAAAGATAAGCTACCAACCACTATACTTGATAATGCGCATGTAGCTGTGGAATTATCTCAAAAAAGCAAGTTATTTAAAATAGAAAAATACTAGAAGTACTTTTCAACAAAAAAATGTTCAATCAAGCATTTGTCAAAGGGCAAGTGCTTTTTTGATATAATCTTATTTAGACGTTCAGAAATGAGCGTCTATTTTTTTACCTAAAATTGAAAGGAGATTTCATATGAAAAAAATTATGAAACGATTACTTACAGGGATTCTTACCCTAGCAACCGTTATTACCGTCCTACCTGTCACGCAGGTACAAGCGGCAGAACAAGTTTACACCGATGCGGATACCAGAGCCGGAACCATCGTCAAGATTGATAATGATGGTCACGAAGTTTCCAGCTTCAACGAGGGCTGGATGAAAGCCGATGGCGAAACCGCCTACTGCATCGACATTAATTCCGGGTTTCAATCAGGATATAAAACCCGTATTAACGCTTCATCCAAAATGACCGATGAACAAATTACAGACGTTGCCCTATCTCTGGAATACGTCAAACAGTATGCAAAAAATCATAACAGCCTTACTAGCAAACAGGTTTATTTGTTAGAACAGTGTGTCGTATGGCGCAGATTAAGCGTTCATCTCGGCTGGGGCTACAACAATGTACGAGCTGCCTATGATGAAGTGTCCGAAAAGATTCAGACCGAAGTGTATTCGCAGGCAAAGACTTTTGTTAAGGAAAATAAAAGCCGTTACGATTGCGGCGGTTATATTTACACCGGAAATGGACAGGATTTGGGACAATTCTGGGCGAAGCTGGCAGTTGGAAACGCTACTTTGAAGAAAGAAACCTCCAATACTGCTGTTACCAGTGATAATGATTGCTATTCCCTTGCTGGCGCAGTTTATACTATCTATTCTGATAAAGACTGCAAGAACGGTGTTTCTACTCTTACAACCGATAACAACGGGAACACTGACACCGTGGAACTTCACGCAGGAACTTATTATGCAAAGGAGTCCAAATCCCCCAAAGGCTTTCAAGTGGATTCCAACGTATACACCCTTAAAGTTACCGCTGGTGAAACCGCTACTTTAAAAGTCAGCGACACCCCAAAGGTTTCAGCAACCTTGCTTGACCTATTCAAGATTGATATGGAAACTGGCAAAGCTACACCACAAGGGGCTGCTACCTTAGAGGGTGCAGAGTTCGTTTGGAAATACTATGATGGCTATTACACCAAAGACAATCTGCCATCTAAACCAACCCGTACATGGGTCACCCAAACCAAAGCGGAAAAAGGTACAGACGGTGCAATTCACTATATTACCCGTCTAGCTGATTCTTATAAGGTATCTGGCGACAGCTTCTACAGTCAGAATGGAACAAACTGTTTACCACTTGGTACTATCACCGTGGAAGAAAGCAAAGCTCCTAATGGCTATTTACTAGATGGGGCTTACATGCAAGCAAACGGTGGCAAGGAACAAATCAAAGGCGTGTATGTGGCACAGATTACAGAAAATGGTGAGCTTGCTGTTTTAAATGGTGGCAATGCACATTCCATCTCTAACAAAGCCATCCGTGGCGGTGTCAAAATCCAAAAGCGTGATTTTGAAACAAAAGACACCAAACCACAAGGCAGCGCAAGCCTTAAAGATACCTCCTTTACTATCATTACCTTAAATGATAACCCGGTATTGGTTGACGGCAAGATGTACGCCAATGGTGAGGTGGTGAAAACCATTCATACGGATATCGACGGCATGGCTACCACTGGTGCAGATACACTTCCATTTGGTCATTACAAAATGGTCGAATCCGAAGCCCCAACCGGATATTTGAAAGACGGTGCAGTTACCCGTGAGTTTGATATTGTAAAGGATGGGGAAATCGTCGACCTAACCACAGCGGAAACTTCTATCTACAACCAGATTAAACGTGGTGACATTGAGGGTGTGAAAATCAGTGATGGGACACATAAGCGGTTAGCTGGTATCCCCTTTCAGATTACCAGCAAGACGACAGGTGAAAGCCATGTTGTTGTTACTGATAAGAATGGGCAGTTCTCTACGGCTGCTGATTGGGTATCTCACAAGCAGAATACCAATGCCGGTACATCCAGTGAGGATGGTGTGTGGTTTGGAACTTCTGAACCGGACGACAGCAAAGGTGCTTTACTTTATGACACTTATATCATTGAGGAATTAAAATGTGATTCTAATAAAGGATTGAAACTAATTCCTGCCTTTGAAGTTGTGGTATCCAAAAACCGCACGGTCATTGACTTAGGTACGCTAACTGACGAGTACGAAAAAGAAATCACCATTCATACCACTGCTACTGATAAAGCTACTGGCAAAAAGGTAATCAAAGCTGGCAAATCCATAACCATTGTGGATACCGTTGCCTTAGATGGGCTAGAAACTGGTACAAAGTACCGCTTAAAAGGCTGGCAAATGCTCAAAGAGGAAAATGCCGAACTGTTAATTGATGGCAAGCGTGTAGAAAATGAATATACATTCACTGCCAAAGATAACAAAATGGAGGTTCAAATTGAATATACCTTTGATTCCTCTACCCTTGCTGGGAAATCGCTTGTAACCTTTGAAGAACTCTACGATCTTTCCAATCCGGAAGAACCGGTTGAGGTTGCCGAACATAAGGACATTACAGACGACGGACAGACCGTTACCATTAGGGAACGTGTGATTACCATTCATACAAATGCTGCGGATAAAGCTACCGGTGAAAAGATAATTGAAGCTGGCAAGGATGTAACGATTGTAGATACCGTTACCTTAGATGGTCTGGAAAAGGATACGAAGTATACCTTAAAAGGCTGGCAAATGCTCAAAGAAAAGAATGCTGAACTGCTGATTGACGGCAAACGTGTAGAAAATGACTACACGTTCACCGCTACCAACAGCAAAATGGAAATTCAGATTGAGTTTACATTCAATGCAAGTGAGCTTGCCGGAAAATCCCTTGTGACCTTTGAAGAACTCTACGACGTAACCAATCCAGAGAAACCGGAAAAGGTTGCCGAACATATGGACATTGAAGATAAGGGGCAGACGGTTACCATTAAGGAAAAACCAACGACACCGACCCCAGAGACTCCCACCACACCAGAAAACCCTAGCACGCCAAACACCCCTACTAGAACAACAGACGCACCAAAGACTGGTGATACCACAAATGTTGCTGTCTTATTGGGACTTTTGGGTGTATCTCTTGCTGGTATCGCATTTGTGGTATATAAGAAACGCCGCCGCATGAACGATATCACGAAGAATTAAACCGGGTGACTTATGAAACATACTTCCCGTTCACCGCCCCTATTGAAACAGGCAGTCTATGGCTGACACTACATCTAACTTCTGCTTGACTACGATTCACCTTTTTGAATGGGGATTGTCAAGGGTGCGAAGCACATTGCTTGCCCTTGATGATTCACAGGCAGAAAGGTACTATCCTGTCAGCAGAATGATACATACAAACCCAAAACAAGAAAGAAAAGAGGTATATATTTATGGAATTAAAACACGTTATTCCAAACGTCGAAAAGACATTCGGAACTTTAGAATTTGCCGGTGAAAATAAGGTTGAGCAGCGCAGGATTAACGGACGCATGACGGTCGTTTCCCGTAGCTTCAACCTGTATTCGGATGTGCAGCGTGCCGACGACATTGTTTTAGTCTTGCCTGCTTCTGCTGGTGAGAAGAACTTTGAAGTTGAGGAAAAGGTGAAACTCATTAACCCGAAAATCACGGCTGACGGTTACAAAATCGGCACTCGTGGGTTTACAAATTATATCCTGTCCGCTGACGACATGGTGAAAGCATAAGGAGGTACTAAGATTATGAGATTAGCAAATGGAATCATTATTGATAAGGAAAAGACATTCGGTGTATTAAAGTTCTCTGCCCTACGCCGTGAGGTGCGTATCCAGAATGAGGACGGTACGATATCAGAAGAAATCAAGGAGCGCACCTATGATTTGAAATCCAGAGGGCAAGGACGCATGATACAGGTTAGTATCCCAGCTACTGTTGCTTTAAAAGAGTTCGATTACAATGCCGAGGTGGAAATTATTAACCCTATTGCTGATACTGTGGCTACTGCTACCTACAACGGTGCAGACGTTGACTGGTACATCAAAGCGGATGATATTGTATTAAAAGGAAAGCCGAATCAACCATCTAATATTCAACCTCAAAAGGGCAATTCTAGCACAAAATAAAATTGTATTTACCGAAGACCCACTGTATAATAACAGTAAACTTATGTAGAACAGGGGGAAAAGTATGGAACGAAATTTATTAGTTGGAAACGGCATTAATATTCAATTTGGTGGTTTTGACGTATATTCGGGGTTTGCCACAATGAGTAGGGTTGTTGAAAACATAAAAGCAGGAAAATATACAGCTTTAACTGATAACTCCTTGTCAGTAAATGAGCAACTCGGTATTTTAAATGATTTGGTAAATGTGATTAATCAAATTAAAGCTGGCAACCGTAGAGGTGCAGATGGTTTATTTATGTTAATGGAATTAGAAAGAATATCAAGAACATATCCAGATAACAGTAGTATTACGTCTGTATTCTTAGAGGATTATTTCTTAGCATTTGAGGTAACCAATAATCTCTTTAGATCGAAAGATAGCGAAGAGCAAAACGAATCATATAGAAAAATAATGTTTACATTTCTTCGTCAATTGCTGGTCGATGGCATTTATAATAATGGTGCTATTAATGATGTGTATAAAAATTTCTATTCGGGAATGGAGGCATATCTTGATAAATTTACTAACATCTTTACTACGAATTATGATTATAATTTAGAAAATATATTGGAAAATTCTAATAAGGTATGCCATCTACACGGAGAGTTCGACAAACTAGCGCCAGAATACAATGTTACCAGTTTGTACTACAAAGAACATAACGCAGAATGTGATTTGCTAATATCAAAGAAACTTCCTAACAATGAACATCTGTACAGTGACGCAATTATGAGTTGGTCATGGTTGGACAAGTATGGAGAATTAATCGAACCGGATACTAAACGTAAGGAAACATTATTTAACTCCATCAGTGGAGAATTAGAAATAGTAGGTTTAGCTCCAGCAAATGACGAACATCTATTTTTGTTCATAAATAACAACCCTAAGATTACGTCAATAGTATATTACTATCGTAAAAAGGAAGATAGAGCCGAATTACCACACCATATTAAGAAACCTGTAACTTATAAAAAAGTTGAAAAGTTATGGGATTCTCTGAAATAAAATATGACAAGAGAATCAAGTTATTAAACTACATTTTTATGAACTAAATAGCTATTAATATATCAGCAGTAAATTCCCCGGAGTTTGCTGCTTTTTGTTTCCCGAAAGGAGGGATTTATATATCACTAATCAAAAATCGTGGAAACCGTATCAGAGCCAGCGACAAGTCGCTGGTTTTTCATTACTCTACATCCGTTTTGCTTGCTCTGTTCAGTGGGGTAGTTATTCTGCTGAATATTAACACTATCTGGCAAACGGACTGGCAGCAAGTGTCCCTTATGCAAGAGGGTAGCTTTCAGTTCACTATCACACCCTACATGGTATTCTCTATCATTGTAGCGGTTCTGATGAGTGCTCTAGCTGCCTTTTTGTATTACCGCTATCAGTATGACCGGGTGAAGCAACTCCTCCACCGGCAAAAGCTGGCAAAGATGATACTGGAAAATGGATGGTATGAATCTGAACAAATACAGGATGGCGGCTTTTTTACCGACCTGCCATCTCCAAAAACACGGGATAAAATCAGCTACTTTCCAAAGATGTACTACCGCCTTAAAAACGGGCTGATTTACATTCAAGTAGAAATCACGCTGGGAAAATATCAAGACCAGCTCTTGCACCTAGAAAAGAAGCTGGAAACTGGACTGTACTGTGAACTGATTTCCAAAGAGCTAAAGGACAGCTATGTAGAATACCTCCTGCTTTATGACACCATCGCCAACCGTATCTCCATTGATACCGTAAAGGCAGAGCATGGCAGCTTAAAGCTCATGGAAAATGTCTATTGGAAGTATGATAAACTGCCCCATATGCTGATTGCCGGGGGAACTGGTGGGGGTAAAACTTACTTTATTCTCACCATCATTGAAGCTCTGCTTCACACAAACGCCGTCTTATATATACTTGACCCAAAGAACGCTGACCTTGCCGACCTATCCGCTGTCATGCCCGAAGTCTATTACAAGTCAGAGGATATTACTGACTGCATTGATAGCTTTTATGACAACATGATGGCTCGCAGCGAAACCATGAAGCTCATGCCCGATTACAAGACCGGGGAGAACTATGCCTATCTGGGACTAGAACCCCACTTTCTAATCTTTGACGAATACGTGGCGTTCATGGAAATGCTGACGACCAAAGAGAATGCTGCTGTCCTAAACAAGCTCAAACAGATAGTCATGCTTGGTCGACAAGTTGGTTTCTTTATCATTCTGGCTTGCCAGCGTCCCGACGCAAAATACTTAGGGGACGGAATGCGTGACCAGTTCAATTTCCGGGTAGCTTTGGGGCGTATGTCAGAGCTGGGCTACTCGATGATGTTTGGCGAAGTGGATAAAGACTTTTTCCTAAAGCAGATAAAGGGACGTGGTTATGTAGACGTGGGAACAAGCGTCATATCAGAGTTTTACACCCCATTAGTCCCCAAAGGACACGATTTTCTAAAAGAAATCGAGAGGTTGATACACAACAGGCAGGACGAACAGGCGGCGTGCGAAGCGAAAGCCGCAGGTGCGGACTAGCCTGTGTTGGGGTGGCGCCAGCCACACCAACCATTCGCCCCCCAGTATCTAACAGGGGGGCACAAATGCAATAGGAAACGGTATCTGAAATACCGGAACCCTTGATGGAATAAGGGGTTCTGGAGAAATACCGAATGTCAACTGACTGGCTAGCAGTTGACACCAGTTTCCAGATAGGAGGAATTTTGCTAAATAAAGCCGATTGGATAAAGGAATTACGGGAAAAGCGTATCGAATACGGACTTTCCCAGAATAAGTTGGCGGTGGCTGCTGGTATTACAAGGCAGTATCTAAACCAGATTGAATCTGGTGTTGCTGTTCCGGGTGATGATGTCAGGGGAAATCTGCTGCAAGCTCTGGAACGCTATAACCCAGACACACCGCTCACGATGTTGTTTGATTATGTGAGGATACGGTTTCCTACATTGGATGTGAAATACGTCGTGGAAACCATCCTGCAATTAAAGCTGGATTTCATGATACATGAGGATTTCGGTTTCTACTCCTATAGCGAACACTATTATATGGGTGATATTTTCGTACTGGTATCTCCCGAAGAAGAAAAAGGTATCCTCTTGGAACTGAAAGGACAAGGCTGCCGCCAGTACGAATGTTTCCTGCTTGCACAGCACCGGAGCTGGTATGACTTCTTTATGGACGCACTGGTTGAAGATGGCGTGTTCAAACGCTTGGACTTAGCCATCAACGATATGGTCGGAATACTGGATGTTCCCGAACTGACAAAGAAATGCCAGAATGAAGAATGTATATCGGTATTCCGCAGCTTTAAGTCTTACCGTTCCGGGGAGTTAGTGCAAAGCCGGGAAGAAAACAAATTAAGCATGGGAAACACGCTCTATATCGGTTCACTGAAATCAGAGGTTTACTTCTGCATTTACGAAAAAGATTATGAGCAGTATGTAAAATACAACATTCCCATTGATGAAACGCCCGTCAAGAACCGTTTTGAAATACGGCTAAAAAATGAACGGGCGTATTATGCGGTGCGTGACCTGCTGACCTACTATGATGCAGAACGTACCGCATTTTCAATTATAAATCGCTATATCAGCTTTGCCGACAAGGACGAAACGAAGCGACGCAGCGATTGGAAAACAAATGACCGCTGGGCGTGGTTCATGGGTGAGGGACGTGGGCGTTTGAAATTAACGACCAAACCCGAACCTTACTCATTTCAGCGTACATTAAACTGGCTATCCCGACAGGTCGCACCTACCTTAAAAGTCGCCGAAAAGTTAGATAAGCTGCACCATACCACCCATATCCAGGATATGGTAAAGCACGCAAAACTCACTGACCGGCTGGAAAAGGTGCTAAAGCAGCTATCGGTATCGGTGGAAGAAATGACAGTCAACGAAAAGGAGGTGTGATATGAAGCGTTTATTGTTTGACCTGTTCCTTGTAGCACTTGGAGCCGGTCTTGGAGTTTTTACCATTTATCTGCTACAGGCAGGAAGTAAATTTGACAAAGACAAGGAATTTTTTGAAAGGAGCAAAAACAAATGAATTTTGGTCAGAACCTATACAATTGGTTTTTAAGCAATGCACAGTCTCTTGTTTTAATGGCGATTGTGGTAATTGGTGTGTATCTTGGTTTCAAGCGTGAGTTTAGTAAGCTCATTGGTTTTCTAGTAGTTGCCTTAATCGCTGTTGGTCTGGTATTTAATGCCGGTGGCGTGAAAGATGTGCTGTTAAATCTGTTTAACAAGATTATTGGAGCTTAATGTGTGGAGCTTAATGTGATTGAGTATCTCTGACTTAGATGGTATAATGGCATTATCCACCAAAATAAGAGAAAGAGGTACAAAAATGGACGAAACCAGAACATTAATTGACAAAGTAATAAAACAATATAATATTTATACAGAAGCAATCAAGCCATATTCATATACTTTGACGGATGTCAGTATTATTGATAAAAAAGCCACTCAAATATATATTCAACTGGTTAAAGACTACTTGATATCCAACTCTATTCATTTTGATGAGGTTAGTTCAGGAAGGCTTTTTCTTAATTACGAAAATACACCATTGGAAATTTTTATTAATTGTGGTAATTGTGCTATTATGGATAGAGAATATAACAGAACATATTTTTGCCAAACTAACTTAGAAATTGCTAATATTTTTTATGGGTACAGCATAGTATTTATCAACTCTTTAGACCCTAGAGGAAAAACGCTTGAACAAATGTACAATCTAACTAGAGGGGGGCAATTGAGTAATGTACAAATGGAAGAATTTCTTGAAATCATGCAAAAAAATTTAAAAACTCTTAACAAAGAACTTCCCTATCTGGAGACACATAATTCTTATAACGATTATGACTTTGAGTTGGTTGATACAGTTTATCGTGATGAGAATGACGAGTTTATTAAGTACGAGGACTTTGACGCTATCTGGAATAAAGTGATAAGTAAAATCGAAAAGTAATTTTAAAGCAGCTATTTAAAAATTAGCTGCTTTTTTGTTCTGAAAAACAGAAAGGAAGTGATTTATGACCTATGGAAGATATGCAAGTCTACATTGCCAATCTTGGCAAATACAATGAGGGCGAACTTATCGGGGCGTGGTTCACGCCGCCCATTGATTATGATGAAATGGCAGAGCGTATAGGTCTGAATGACAACTATGAAGAATACGCCCTCCATGATTATGAGTTGCCGTTTGAAATCGACGAATACACGCCCATCGAGGAAGTCAACCGTTTGTGCGCTATGGTGGAAGAACTGGAACACCCCCTTTGCGAAGTGATTAGCGACTTAATGGGGTATTATGGCAACCTAGAAGATTTATGCGAACACGCAGACGACATCATTGTATACTCCGACTGTTCGGATATGACCGAAGTAGCTTATTATCTCATTGATGAGTGTGGCTCACTAGGGGAAATCCCCGATAACCTACGAAACTACTTTGACTATGAAGCATACGGGCGTGACCTTGACTTATCGGGAACTTTCATTGTCACTAATTATGGCGTACTTGAATGCCCATAACCAAACAGTAACTTATTTGCCAGTAGAAATACTGGTATTTTTTTATGCGGCAGCTTGTGAAAACAGGCTGCCATTTCTATTTACACAAGAAAGGACTGATACAAAAAATGAAGAAAATCAAAAGCTATACCAGCATATGGAGTGTGGAAAAAGTCATTTATGCAATCAATGACTTTCAGCTCCCGTTCCCTGTCACGTTCAGTCAAATGGCATGGTTTGTGGTCGCTCTATTTGTCGTCATACTCTTTGGGGAGCTGCCGCCCTTTAGTCTGATTGATGGAGCGTTCCTGAAATACTTTGGGATTCCGGTAGCTTTTACTTGGTTCGTATCCCAAAAGACCTTTGACGGAAAGAAGCCCTTTAGCTTCTTAAAATCCAGTTTGACCTATGCTTTGCGACCTAAAGTAACCTATGCCGGGAAACCAGTCAAGCCGAAAAATGCAGTGCTGGATACTTCCATTACAACAGTTAGGAGTGTGATATATGTTCCCAATCAAGTATATTGAAAACAATCTGGTATTCAACCATGACGGTGAGTGCTTTGCCTACTATGAGCTGATACCATACAATTATTCGTTCCTGTCCCCGGACGAAAAGTACATGGTACATGATAACTTCCGCCAGCTTATCGCCCAGAACCGGGATGGAAAAATCCATGCCTTACAGATAAGCACCGAATCCAGTATCCGTTCCATACAGGAACGTTCCAAAAAAGAAATCACCGGGCGGCTCCGTGATATAGCCTGTGCCAGAGTGGATGAACAGACCGAAGCGTTAATTGAAATGATTGGTGAAAATCAGATTGACTACCGCTTTTTTATTGGTTTCAAGTTGTTGTTAAATGGGGAAGAAATCAGCTTAAAAGGAATAAAGAAATCTGCTGCTATGAGCTTTGCTGATTTTCTCTATGAAGTCAATCACAAGCTCATGGGTGACTTTGTTTCCATGAGTAATGATGAAATCAACCGCTTTCTAAAGATGGAAAAACTTTTAGAAAGCAAAATCGCAAGGCGTTTCAAAATCCATAGACTGGACAAGAACGACTTTGGTTATCTTATCGAACACGCCTACGGTAAGACTGGTGTTGCCTATGAGGACTATACCTATGAGCTGCCGGTAAAAAAGTTGAAACGTGAAACCTTGGTAAAACGCTATGACCTTATCCGTCCGACCCGTTGTCAGATTACCGAAAATCAGCGATACCTAAAGCTGGACAGTGAAGATCAGGCAACCTATGTTGCCTACTTCACGATAAATAACATCGTTGGTGAATTGGACTTCCCATCTTCCGAAATATTTTACTACCAACAACAGCAATTCACATTCCCGGTATCCACCTCTATGAATGTAGAAATCGTCACCAATAAAAAGGCTCTTACTACTGTCCGCAACAAGAAAAAAGAGTTGAAAGACTTGGATAATCACGCTTGGGAGGCTGGCAACGAAACCGGCAATAACGTGGTCGATGCCTTGGATTCCGTCAATGAGTTGGAAACCACCTTAGACCAGTCAAAAGAATCCATGTATAAGCTATCTTACGTTGTCCGGGTGGCGGCTGACAGTCTGGATGAACTAAAACGCCGCTGTGATGAAGTCAAGGACTTTTACGACGACATAAATGTAAAGCTGGTTCGCCCATTCGGGGATATGCTGGGGCTGCATGGAGAATTTATCCCTGCCAGTAAACGGTATATAAACGACTATATCCAGTATGTCACCAGCGATTTTCTGGCTGGTCTTGGTTTTGGGGCGACCCAGCAGTTAGGTGAAAGCGACGGTATTTATATCGGCTACAACTTGGATACCGGCAGAAATATCTATCTAAAGCCCAGCCTTGCCGCCCAGGGAGTCAAAGGTTCCGTCACCAATGCCCTTGCTGCTGCTTTCTTAGGTTCTCTTGGCGGTGGTAAATCCTTTTGCAATAACCTGCTTGTTTACTATGCGGTATTACACGGCGGTAAAGCGGTCATTCTTGACCCAAAATCCGAACGTGGCAACTGGCAGGAAACGCTACCGGATATTGCTCATGAAATTAAAATGGTCAATCTCACCAGTGAGGAATGTAACAAAGGCTTGCTTGACCCTTATGTGATTATGAAAAATCTAAAAGATGCGGAAAGTCTGGCAATCGACATTCTGACATTCCTTACCGGAATCAGCAGCCGGGATGGTGAAAAATTCCCGGTGCTGCGCCGGGCAATCCGTTCCGTCACCCAAAGCAAACGCCGTGGCTTGCATCTTGTCATTGACGAACTCCGAAAAGATGGTTCATCCGTTGCTTGCAATATCGCTGACCACATCGAAAGCATGGAGGATTATGACTTTGCACATCTTCTGTTTTCAAATGGTGAAGTACAGCAATCCATCAGCTTAGACAAACAGCTCAATATCATACAGGTGGCTGACCTTGTTCTGCCGGATAAGGATACCAAATTTGAAGAATACACCACAATGGAATTACTTTCGGTAGCTATGCTTATCGTTATCAGTACCTTTGCCTTAGATTTCATCCACTCGGATAGA
>Ga0153937_1000551_pt1 | contig 13810 bp, 10 predicted proteins | sample TSNY021MetaG_FD_104680 | JGI IMG/M metagenome (GOLD analysis project Ga0153937, IMG submission 104680) | Attine ant fungus gardens microbial communities from New York, USA - TSNY021 MetaG | ecosystem: Host-associated > Fungi > Mycelium > Unclassified | place: USA: New York, Robert Murphy County... | reverse complement strand
GAATTCAATCTGCAAGTATTCAAATCCTTTGATTTTATCAAAGAAATTCGTTATAATACCTGACTTTGGTATCAGATATTAAAAATGGTGCAAACTGGAAAAGCAAAAAAGATTTTATTGAGATTTGAAAGGCTGTTGCGGTAATTGCAACAGCCTCTTTACACTCTAAATCTTTTTTATACTTTGATGCACCAAAGCCAAAGGAGAATGATGCTGAAATTGATCCAGAAACAGTAAAAGGGGTTACGGATTTCCTGTATACATTTTTTTCACTGTATCCAAAAGCAACCAGCCAGGAACTTATTTATTATGTAAAAGACAGCGCATTAGAGCCGGTTGACGGAAATTTCACTTTCATGGATATGATAAACCCTGTTTTCCAAATGGGGAAAGACGGGCGGTTCATGTTTTCCTTTATGTGAAATTTTATGATGAGGTGTCGAAGGTGGTACAGGTTTCACAGTATGACCTGGTTCTTGTAAAAGGTGATAACTGGAAAATTGTCGGCGTGAATTAATCAGGGGGAGTGTATATGAAGGTAGGGAGAACGACCTATAATTATGGCAAAGTCCATGAATGTATTCAAGTGGTAAGTAATTTACCACTTGATACTTATTCCGGTGGCCAAGAAACAAATACTATATATCGGCTACCATCGTGCGAGTTGGTATAATCGATAAGAATTACATTCAGAACAGTCAGTGGTTATTACTATCTGTTCTAGTTGTTTACCCTGGATCTGATACTATCTTTTGTTACAGAGCCAAAAGATTTCGACTCTCATCGACTTGTACGTAGATAAACATTCGTTAGCAAGTAGCAAAGCTGATTGCGAATGTCTGCCTTATCACAAGCGATATTCAAATCAAAGGGGAAAAGAAAAACGTCTCAATCGACTTATTGGTAAATTAGCATCGACCAGAATCACGAAATTTTTATGATAAATTTCTTGTAAATTTCGTGAAGGAGGGTGGATGAAATGACTCTTATACAATGGCTAAATAAATTTTGGTGGTAAACAATCTGGAAAAGTAGAGTTTTGCACCCCTGATCAAATCTTCTTTGGATTTGATCAGGGGTGCAGGCGTTATGGAATGCTCCATGATGTCATAGGTCAGCAACAGATAAATGTCTTTTCTGGAAGTGGTTATCTGGATTTTCACATGGAAAGACAAACTGTATTTTTATAACATTGACATTTTCTCTTTGATGCGATTCCGTAGTTGTGAGGTTTTTGACCATTTATTTGGTAAAGGAGCTTCCTGTATATTTTGCCATAATATTGCATCGAACGAAAAACTAACCATAAGAGTTTTTCCTTCTTTTTGTTTGATGGAGTTTTTTTGTAGTAATTTTGGGGTATTTTTTGAAAGTTATTTATAAAAAATAATTAACTGAAGTCGATTCTTGTCGATAAAATCACGGAAAATCAAGGATAGCAGGATTGCAGATATATTCATTTCAAGATATAATATCCTTATTATGTTTAGGGAGAGATAAAAATTGAGCGAAGTTGTGGATGCGATAGGTGTTCTGCTACAGGGAATAATTTCATTATTTATTCTTGACAAACTGAATGGGATTAAGTGGAATAATGAGAGAAGCTTTTATGCCAAGATAATATGTTTAAGTATTAATATGCTTATTTGGCTTTTGGTAAAAAAATCCGGAAATTGGTGGTATATGCTGGGAATCATATCTGATATGGTAGAATGTTGTGCTTATCTGATGGTATTGAAAAGACAAAGATTTTTAACAATGTTTTCAATGGTTATGGGATCTGATATTATTCAAGCATTTTGTGGTTTGATAATAGCCATTGTTTTTTCTATGGTGTTTTATAACTTAGAACTGGATGGGCGATATTATATACCTATTTTGTTTTTTGGCTATCTATTACGGTTCTTACCATTGTTTTTTGTTTACATACTTAATCGAAACTTCAAAATTACGCGAATCTTTGAGCAGCAAAGAGGACGATGGGCTATAATTATTGTTGGAATTATGTTTCAATTTTCTCGTTTATTTACTCACATCGAGGATTTAAAAATAGGATTAGCACATATTTCAATTACTATTCTCGTTATTGGCTATATACTCGGAACGCTTTGGGTTATTGACTGGTATTTCAATGAACGAGAGAAGAAACTTTTGTATGAAGATAATAAGCAGATGGCACAAAGGCTACATAAAGCGAAAGAAATAATGCCCGCTTTGTATGCTACGCTGGAGCGGCTAAAAGCGGATAAGGAGACTCCGGAATTCCAAAATGTTTTAGAGGAAGTACACCAGTTATGTCAGGAGCAGATGGATGAAAGCGAGATAGATGATATGCAATGCAAATGTCTTTCGATGACAGGAATTCATGTTTTGGATGAACTATTGCAATTATTCGAAAAAGAAGCTTTCAGGAAAAAAATTAATTTTGATGTATTTATTAGCATTTCCATGCCAGATGTTTTGAAAAAGAATAGGATACGGGAATTAGACTTCTTACGACTGATAGGCGATTTAATGCGTAATGCATTCAGGGCAATTGAAAAGAAGGAAAATCAGAAAGGAAATATCTTACTGGCAATAGGATGTATTGATGAAGTGCTTCAGATTGACATTTATGATAATGGAATTCCATTTCCGGTGCATATACTTAATGAATTTGGCCGTAGAGGCAATACAGAAGGCGGTACCGGACATGGGATTTCGGATATCCAGAATATGGTCGAAACATATTGTGCAACCTACAAATTAGAAGAATATGTAGAAAATGCCGGATTTACAAAAGGTATCAGTATCATATGGGATAGGCACAACCGAAGAATAATCGAATCTGACAGAAGATCAGAGATATCAGAAGACAGTATTCTATTATCTGATAAATAATGCATATTGCCTTTAGGGTAACCGTACTTTATTTTCCAAATAATTTTAGTTTCATATTTCTAATAAATTCTTTATTACTTGGACGTCCATTTTTGTTTATCACTTCGTATGGATAGTGTTTAATAAGTGCCATCAAATTTGCATTATTCCAGGTTTGCTCAATTGCTATACGTATTGATTTTTCTACATTTGTAGAATTGGTATTATATTGCTTGGCAATTTCTGGATATAGTGTTTTCGTAACCTGCAGTGAGGCATCAGGATATTTAAATATGATTAACAATGCGGTGGTCAGATATTCTGTGCCTATGTAATTGGTAGTAAATCCAATGTTATAGAGTTCCTTCCGAATCCGTTTTTTTAATATTTCTTTTTCGTCTATCAATTTAGGGTTTGGACTCCCGTGAAATTTATATACTTTTTCAATCATATTCAATATCTGCTCCGGAGAATAGCTGGTATTGGTTTTCTGAAAGATGAAATCTATCTTTAGTTCACAACGTAAGTATTGCTGTATAGAAGTTGAACAATTATTTGTTGTAATAACAACAAAAGGCTGACGAATAGGTAAATTCCGCATTTGTTCCGCAAATCTTATACCGTTGCCCTCGTCCAACTCCAAATCCAGAATAACCACATCGACTTTTTGCTTTTTTAACAATTTCAGTCCTTCTTTTTCACTTCCCGTTTCTCCATATAATTCAAATTTCGGATGAAGTTGTATATAAGACTTCAATTCTGTTCTCGTTACTTCATTATCTTCTACTATAATAACCCTAATTCGATCATCCATAATTTTATCTCCTGTAAATTTGCTTAGGAATAACTAAAATATAACTTCCTAAATTTTCGTCCTGTTTAAAACACTTTGTCCTTGATGATGATGGATGGAGGAAAAGGCCTTAAGTCCTTTTCTGACAACATTTCAAAAAACTTTTTCATCGTCGCGTCTATTACTTTCGGGTATCCTTGTTTTAGCATCCTTCTCGCCTCTTGGTATTTTTATTACTCTATACTATTACTGTTCTTTGGTTTTTTACAATACCCTTTTTCAAAATTTTGTATTTTATATTTTAAGTGTTCCTTAATAGGATTATAACATTATATTTTATTATTTACTAGTAATTATTCGACTCATTTCGACCTCTGAAATACCTATATTACCAATGAAAGATTGCAAAGAAAAGGATAAATCGACTTGAACGGATATATAAATCGACGGACTTTTTTTCTTTAGTATAGTACCATGTAAAAGTATCTTCTCAAAGAGAAGGGGAGTGATGCCACATCATGCATTTAGAAAATTCAAATTGTACATTAAATTAAAATTAAAAACGGAGGAAACAACATGAAAAAAATAGCAGCACCAGAACAAAAATTGATATGTGGTGGACATGGAATTACTGTAGTATCATCTACGAGTGCGAAAACAGTACAATGCTCCTATTTAGCAAAAAATGAAACACATAGGGCGTATCATAATCATTATATAAAAACGGATAGCTGGGGATTTTGGAAAACGTTAGATTGTGCGTCTTGGTTCTAAAATAGCAATAGTTGATACAAAAATGTAGTTAAAGCTACAATTCATGCTATGATGTGGTATTGCTATTATATTGTGTACTTGTTTATTTATGTAATCTGACATAAAAAAAATATTATTGAGAGGGAAAAATGTATAAAAAAAAATTAAAAGTCTGTATTATATTATTTGCAATGGTTTGTTGCTTTTTTAGTGGATGCAAAGGTACCGAACAAAGTTTTGATGATAAAGAGAAACAAACTTCAAAATACCGGGAAAGTGCAGCTGATTTGGCAGAGTATTATCTGATTTATGACACTCAATGGAATGGCAATAATGAATTATTCATTTTGACGGACAGTGATGAACGAGGTTTACTTACGGATCATCAGGCAATTTTATGGACATCAACAGATCAGGGCGCAACATGGACTGACTCTATATCTATTCCGCAGGAATTAGAAGATTATATAATGGTAGATGGCATAATATCTGCTGATGGAAAACTTGTTGTTGCTTTGCAAAAAAGCATTGGTTATGATACGGAACAGGAAGCAGAAGAAGCAGAAGCTGAGCCAATACAATATTATCTAATTGACCGTGATGGAAATGTTCATGAGTTATTGATTGATATTAATTTAGAAATTGTTATACAAATGACTTTTGTCTCAGACGGTCAGTTTGTGATTGCTGATGATACAACAAGTTATCTGTGTGATTTGGAAAGTGAGTCAGTCATTCAAACATATGAATATTCCCAAGATGTTGGAGCTTTATTTGATATCGTGAGATTGCCGGATGATAAATTTGCTCTTTGTGGTATGGATGCAACAAAATTTTATGAATGTGCCAACGGAGCAGAGTGTGAAGTGGCGGACAGTCTCAAAAGTTTTTTGGAGGAAGGAGGTAGTAATTCCGACAATTCCTTAAAAACACTGCTGGAGGATGATATATTATATTCTGTCAATGCAACAGAAATAAAAAGCTATTCCTTTGAATCAGAGCAGATACGGACAGTTATGGAATTTACAGAAAAAATGCTGAAAGGACAGGATGCTGCTCTCCTATATTTTACATCTTTATCAAAAGATAAAGAAGATAATTTCTATGTAAGTTTTTTGTCTGGGCACAAAAAGGGTGTAAGTTTGAATAAATACAGCAAAGAGCAAGGAAATACCACTGAGAAAACTTTTTCTATTTATGTTTTACATTCCAACGAGATGATTAATCAGGCGGTTCTATTATATGAGGCAGTACATCCGGAAAAAATCGTTGAAATCAAAGTAGGGGTAGATAAAAATGCCGGAGGAACAGAGGAAGATGCAATCCGAGTATTAAATACGCAGATTCTTGCAGGTGAAGGACCGGATATAATCCTGATGGACGGAATTTCAGTTGATACATATATTGAAAAAGGCATGTTGATGGATTTGGCAGATGTGATTCTAAATGACTCTTGTTTTGAGAATATTGTCAATAGATATGCGGAGGAAGAAAAAATCTATGCTGTGCCGACAAGCTTTTCCTTTTATGCCATGCAGGGAGACAAGGCACTGTTGGATCACGGAACAAATGTAAATGAATTGTCTGATTACCTGGTGAGTACGATACAAAAAGGCGAGTTGGATGGCTACCAGATAACAAATATAGACGGAGTAAATAAATTTAGTGATATTATTCAGTATCTGTATATTCTGCAAAGTAACCAATTTGTACAGGATAAAAAAATTAATGAGGAAAAACTGGGCAACTGGTTTTTGGCATGTAAGCAGTTGCATGATTTAACGCAGGATGGAAGTATTGATCTTTCAAACTTGAATCCGGCTTCGATTTTTTGTGGTTCTGTAGATATATTATATGGAGAAGATACATGGAGTGTGGGGGAAATACAGAGTTTGATTGATTTAGCTACATTAATTTATGAAAAGAATCAAAATGAAGACATAGTTTGGGGATTAAGTCCAACAGAAAATTCTTTATATACTGCACAAGGTGTTGTTGCAATTAACGCAAAATCAGAGCATGGTGATGAAGCAAAAGAATTTGTTAGATTCTTGTTGAGTGAAGAAGCACAAGAACTTGTACAAAAAGGGTTCCCAGTAAATCGAAAGATGTATGCATCTGTTGTTGCAGCAGAAAACTATGAAGATGATGGTGACGGCATATTAACAGAAATTGTACCACCAGACCCTTATGATAGTCGCTTTATTATGAGATTGACAGATGAGCAGCAGCAATACTGTATTCAGTTGGCAGAACAGCTCAATGAATCCGCAATGGATGATGAAATAATTAAGAAGAGCATCATGGAAAATCTACAGAAATATTTGGAGGGTTCACTGACATTAGAAGAAGCCCAAAAAGACACAGTTCAAAAGATTAATCTGTATTTATCTGAATAGAAATCTATGAAGGAAAATGTAAAAGATGTATAAAAAAATAAAACAGCATGATCTACAGGATTGCGGTGCCGCATGTATGGCAACGATATGCAGGTATTTCAAACTAAAAATCCCTATGGCAAATATGAGAGAACTCATGCGGATTGACCGGAACGGTGCCAGTTTGTATGCCATAACAGAGACCGCCAAAAAGTTACATTTGAAAGCGAATGCTCTGAATGGAAGCTGGGAGGAACTGTTGGGAGCATTGTCCAAAGAGGAGGTGACGCTCCCGGCTATTTTTCATATCTGTAAAGATCAAACATTGGCGCACTATGTTGTCGTGCTTAATATCACAAAAAAGGATGTGAAGCTGTTTGATCCGGCACAAGGAATCGTTAAATATAAAACGGTAGAATTTAAAGAACTTTGGACAGGATATGTCGTCACATTCCAGAAAGGTGCCGATTTTCAGGCAGGGAATATTGAGAAAGGTTCATTCGGCACATATTGGCATATAATCGGAACACAGAAGAAACAGATGTTTCTAGTATTCATCTTCTCCTTATTGATTGCATCATTCTCCATCCTGACTTCCACCTTTTATGAAAAGGTGATTGACCAGTATATTTTAAAAGGCACAGTGACCGGGCAGGATGCCATCGGGCAGATACCGATCCTTGCGGATGTGTTTCGGCAGTTCCAGCAGATTATCGATAACTTTCAATATCTATTCTTTGCTGTCGTCGTACTGTATTTATTGCAATTTCTCTTATCCCTTGTCAGAGGAGTCATATTATCGCGCATATCTAGAGACATGGATCGTCAATTGTCTCATGATTTTGTCATCAGAACCATGAGACTTCCACTGTCTTTTTTTCAGAACAGGGAGACGGGAGAGATTCTGTCAAGATTTCAGGATATGGATGAGATTCGGCAGGCACTTTCCGGAGCAGTGCTGACTATTATTTTTGAATCTGTAATGATGGCGGTCGGAGCATATATTTTAATTCATATCAATGTCAGAATGTTTTTCATTGTATTGATATTAGTTCTGATCTATGCGGTCATTGTGTTGCTATACCGCAGGCCGATTCGTGAGATCAATCAAAAAACCATGGAACAGAATGCGAAAGTGACTTCGGCCTTAAAAGAAGGACTTGATGGGATTGACACTATCAAGTCCTTTGCACAGGAAAAAAAATATGGTAACAAGATTATTGAGAAAATCAATCAATACGTCCGTCTGCTTTTTCACGGAAGTATTCTGGAGGTAACTCAATCCGAGCTTCTGAACATGGTACAGGGATTGGGCGTGATCTTTGTCCTATGGGCGGGGAGTGTGTTAGTGTTAAGAGGGACGATTTCTTTAGGTTCACTGATTGTGTTTCAGTCTCTGATGCAGTACTTTATTTCCCCTGTACAGCAACTGGTCGGATTGCAGCCACAGCTACAGCAGGCAATGGTAGCAGTTGATAGGCTGAATGATATTTTGAAGGCTACAACGGAACAGGAGATCCACGAGGGAGACTGCGAAATACAGGATCTACAGAGAGATATTGCATACGAGGATGTGATGTTTCGCTATGGATACCGGAAAGAGCTCCTTAGGAATGTCAACCTGAAGATTGGTGCCGGTGAGAAGGTGGCAATCCGGGGAGACAATGGATCCGGCAAGACTACTCTTATAAAATTACTTGGTGGGTACTATGAAATCGAATCCGGAAAAATCTGTATCGGGGGTAAGGATATCAGAGAATTATCCTTAGCTTCCATCCGAAAACATGTGGCTTATGTTTCACAGAGCCCGATTCTGTTTTCAGGGAAACTTCTGGACAACCTACAAGTTGCTGGTGAAAACGTGACAAAGGAATCTGATTTTCAACACATTTTAAGTGGGTGCTGTTTGGAGGAGATGATAAATACCATGCCCTTTGGTATCCAATCTATATTGTCGGAGAACGGATCGAATCTATCTGGAGGACAGAGACAGAGAATCGCTTTGGCCCGGGCACTGCTTTCTAATCCGGATATTTTAATTCTGGATGAGGCGACTAGTCAGTTGGATGAGAAGACAGAAGAAAAAATTATTCAATTTATCATGGAGTATATGCATGAAAAGATTGTTATCATAATCACGCATAATTCAGCAGTGGCCAACATGTGCGACAGGGAGATTCAGATGGATCATCACTGGTCTTGTTTGTAGTTAATAATATGTAATGGTGATAAAAAAGATAGAAAATACGTCCGATGAGAAAGGAATCGTTATGAACAGTAAGAAAAAGAGACAGAACCGCAGAGAGTTAAAAGGACTGTTTTTTATCCTGCCCAGTTTTATCGGTGCCTGCATTTTTCTGATCATTCCCTACATGGATGTCATCCGTCGTTCCTTCACACAGAGTGTGACAAATACGTTTGTCGGTTTACAAAATTTTAGCACCATTTTTTCTAACAGTGCATTTCAGATGGCCGCAGAAAATACGGTTAGGTTCGCTGCCGTGGGTATTCCAATCCTAGTGGTGATATCCCTTTCCACAGCTGTTTTTCTATCTGACACAACCAAGAACAGCAATTATCTAAAGAACGGATTTCTCATTCCTATGGCAATTCCGGTGGCATCCATCGTACTACTGTGGCGTGTGCTTTTTGCCAGTAAAGGTCTGCTGAATGGCTTGTTGTATCTCTTTGGCATTGCCGGAACGGACTGGATGAATACAAAATATGCCTTTGTTGTTCTGGTATTTATCTATGTGTGGAAAAATCTCGGATATGATATTATCCTGTGGATAGCTGGATTATCTGCCATTCCCAAGGATATTTATGAAGCGGCAAAAGTGGACGGAGCAGGACGATGGAAGAGTTTTTTGTATATCACGCTACCGAATCTGTGGTCCACTTTGTTTATTATTACGGTGCTTTCCATGATTAATTCGTTCAAGGTGTTTCGGGAAGCCTATCTGGTTGTGGGTGACTATCCACATGAGAGCATCTATCTGTTGCAGCACATTTTCAACAACTGGTTCCGTGATCTGGATCTGGATAAGATGGCAGCAGGTGCTGCAAGCATGAGTGTGGTGATGTTTGTACTGATTCTTCTGTTCCAGAGACTGTGGGAAAGGGAGGATGCATGAGACATATAAAAAATTGGCGTATTATTGCGTTTATTCTCTTAACTCTAATGGTCTGTCTGGCAGTTTACCCTATCCTGTTTTTGCTGACTGGCTCTCTAAAGAATTCCGGTGAGTTGTCGCAGGATTTAGGTCCTATTTTCAATAACAGGGAAGGTTTTGCCAAATGGAGTATGTTTCCTGAAAATCCTACGTTACGCTCTTATGTGGAGCTGCTGATAGATTCTCCGTCTTTTTTTGTGATGTTTTGGAATTCCATCAAGATAGTGGTGTTGGTTCTAGGAGGACATCTGCTGGTGGGAGTACCGGCGGCATGGGGATTTGCACATTTTGGGTTCAAAGGGAAAAAGATCCTGTTTATGATCTATGTGGCGTTGATGCTACTTCCATTTCAGGTGTTGATGCTGTCTGAATATCTGACAATTAATGCACTTCATCTGATGAATACACACTGGGCTATTATTCTGCCGGGGATATTTTCTACATTTCCTGTTTTTATTATGTATAATTTCTTTCGCAAGATTCCCAAAGAGATCGTGGAAGCGGCAAGGCTTGATGGATGCGGAGAGATACGGATCTTTTGGAATATAGGAATTCCTCTGGGCGCTCCTGGCATCATCGCTATGCTGGTGCTTGGATTTTTGGAATACTGGAACCTGATTGAGCAGCCCCTTATTTTTTTGAATGATCAGCCCCTGTGGCCGTTATCACTTTATCTGCCGAATATATCGCTTGAAAAAGCAGGAGTAGATTTTGTGGCAGCAGTTATTACGTTGTTACCATCTATCCTGATATTCCTATTAGGACAGGATCAGATGGAACAGGGAATTGTAGCTAGTACGAAAAAGGAGTAGAGTAGCATGAGAAAAAAGGAAAAACTAATAAAAGCTATAGCCCTCTTTCTGGCTCTGATGGTAGTATTAACAATACTCTCGCGGGCGGCAGATAATCTGACGATAGCTTTTGTAGAGACGCAGAGACCGTATGCCATGCAGATTAATCATAGTCTGGAGACTACCGGTCAGGTGCAGGAAAACCAGAGTATTCTGATAGCTACTGTGGCAGGGCAGACGATACAGAGTGTAAATGTAACAAAAGGGCAGAGGGTGGAAAAAGGAGAGGTCCTGTTTTCAGTGGATACAAGCCAGGTAGAATCACAGATTAGAGAATTGGAGACAAGTATTGAAAAAGCAGCTGTGCAAGCAGAGAAAACGAAAGAACAGAAAGCGTTGACCTTAAGCCGGACGCAGGATGACTATGATACTGCAGTTAATGAGGGTGATCGCAGTGTTGCAAATGCCTATAATACATACAGCAGTGCGGTGGATGCTTATAACACTTATGTGACGACACATACAGAAATCGCACCGGATACAACATATGATGATTCGGAGGCGGATGCAATGACAGATACAAGCAAGTATTATAGTGAAGAACAGGCAACCACTCTGATGAATGCGGTCACCACTGCCAGCTTGGCCTATGGAGATGCAATTGCGGCGGCGGATGCGGCGGTGACTACAGCAAATAGGGCTATGGAGGATGCGAATATTGCGATGGATTCGCCCAGTGAGGACAGTACAGAGAGTGCGACGGAGAGGCAGACGGATCAGAAAAAGCTGGATGAGCTGAAAGCATTGCAAGCTGCTGGTGGGAAGATAACAGCGAGGGAAGGAGCCGTCGTTACAAAGGTATCTGTAGCTATAGGGGAGGAAGCAACGGACGGTACAGCTGTTATGATGGCGGATGAGTCAGCCGGAAGCAAGATAATCGTGCAGGTGCCAAAGAACTACCAGAACTATATGGCTGCCGGCAATACAGTGACGGTTTCGGGGACAGATACGTATGGAAATAATACCACGGTGGAAGATGTGGAGATCACAGCGATATCTGCAGCTGGCAGCGACAGTACATCCGGGGAGAACACAGAAGGCGATATGTTGGATATAACAATACAAATACCATCAGGTGCACTGACGATCGGAAGCAGTGCGACTGTGAAGATGGATAATAAGTCAGAAAAATATTCGCTTTGTATTCCCACTGCAGCCCTGCATCAAGATGATAAAAAACAGTATTTTGTACTGATTCCTCAGGAGAGTGAAAGTGCGTTGGGAACTGAGTTGACAGCACAGAAAATCGCAGTAACGGTACTGGATAAGAATGCTTCATATGCAGCAATAGAAGAAGGAATCATTACAGAGTATCAGGAAATCATCATTAAATCCAGTAAGGACATCGAGGATGGCAGCCGCGTGAAGCGGTAGAAAGTATAAAAAAGAAAAAGCTCAAAGCAAACAACGTTTTTCATAACGTTTTGTGCCTTGAGCGAATGCGAAGGTGGATATAATCATGAGAAATAGACTTGTCGTGATAAGAGAAAAAGAGAGGAGAAGACGGTATCTTGCTGCCACTGTTGCGGTGTTGCTGTGTATTTTTTTCTACTGGCAGAGTGTTGCGGCATGGGGAAAACTGTCTGTCTTTGACCTTTTGGTTACGATTGTCAGTTCGCAGTCTATTCAGTTCAAGGATCAGGATGTGCAGAAAACAAGGGAGAAAGAAGAACGAAGTGACACACCGTTATCTTTTGCGTTTTGGAGCAGTGGAGGAAACGTATCCTTGAGTACAGTGGATACGATGGCCAATGCAGATGCTGAACTGTTGGTTGTGAACGGGAGAACGGATCTTTTGTTTCCTTCCAGTACATGGATGGATGTGGAGGATTCCGACGGGTGTCTAATCGGGCGTTCTACGGCAATTGCCCTATACGGGACATCAGAAGTTACTGGACTTTCTCTAACATACAATGGAAAATCATATATCATCAGAGGTATCATAAAAGAGGCAGCAAATACCATTGTGATTGAGTCATCTGCCCTGCCAGAAGAAGGCATGGATACGGCGACGGTCAGAACGGATGAAACAGTGACCTTGAGCAGTCTGTCTGAGCAGGTAGTAAATCAGCTGGATTTTACCGGGGAGCCACTGGATTATCGATCACTAAATGAAATCGCCCATTTTTTGACGCTGCTACTGCCATTTCTTGTGGGTGTCTTTTTGCTTCGATTTCTCTATGGAGAGATTCGGCAGGTGCGAAAGAACCGTCCGGTCAATCTAGGTATGGAAGGCTACCATGTGAATTTGGATTCCACTTACCTGGAAAATCTTGCTCTGTGGTGGGGCATTTTTGCGGTTGCATTTCTGATCTTGGCTTTTATGCTAATGCGAAATCTATCTATTTCACAGGATATGATTCCGACGAAGTGGTCGGACTTTGATTTTTGGTCTACGTTTCTGTCAAGGAAGAGAGAGTCATTCTTTTTGTTGCTGCGCTGTGAAAAACGGCAGCCAGAGCTATACTACGTTGGACTGTGGAGGAGTTCTGTAGGATACAGCATTCTGACATTGACCACATATGTGTATGTAAGAATATTAATACGACCTTTTAAACTAAATGAATTGTAAGATAAATGAAGTTCTTATAATATTTTAAGAAATAGCACTTTTTATATTAAAGATTCAATGTTATACTGCATTCTATAAAGGAAGTGATGATGATAAAGAAACTGTAGAAGCAAAGGAAAATATACAGTTTTCCGCAATGTGCTTCCTTAGAAACTAAGAGAAACAACACCAACAAGAATAAAGAGAGGTATAGCAAGTGTTCAACATAACAAAAATGCGAACTATTTTGGAAACAAAACAGCTTTGCAAATATTACGGAGCAAATGAAAATTTGGTCAAAGCGGTAGATCATGTAAATCTAAAGGTCGATCAAGGTGAATTTATTGCGATTGTGGGAAAGTCCGGCTCCGGAAAAAGCACTCTTTTACATATGCTGGGCGGGCTTGATACGCCGACAGAAGGCGAAGTTCTGTTTTCCGGCGAAGATATAT
>Ga0153937_1000548_pt1 | contig 13841 bp, 16 predicted proteins | sample TSNY021MetaG_FD_104680 | JGI IMG/M metagenome (GOLD analysis project Ga0153937, IMG submission 104680) | Attine ant fungus gardens microbial communities from New York, USA - TSNY021 MetaG | ecosystem: Host-associated > Fungi > Mycelium > Unclassified | place: USA: New York, Robert Murphy County... | reverse complement strand
TTATCAGTGAAAACGAATTTTTGTGGTACAGAGGGATACATGGTTACACAATTAATAGGTGATAAGGTGGTGTGTGAGCAATTTATTCCCGCAGATGGTTATTCGGATTTTTGTAAAGCAATCGACACGATCCCGGAGTTAAGGGATCAATGAATACCGGAGATTGGCTCCCGGTACTGAAGGGACAACTAAAGGGAACATTATCACATTGAAAGAGGGGGTTGCTCCGTGTTAAGAATGGGTATTTATAAGTTATTTAAAAAGATGGAACATTATCACATTGAAAGAGGGGGCTGCTCTGTGTTAAGAATGGGTGTTTATAAGTTATTTAAAAAGATATTTGACTATCCCTGCAAAGTAAATGATCAGATTTTTTACCTTACATATAACAGGCTGTTGACATTAAAAGTTTATGATTTGAAAGAAACGAAAGATGGAAAATTTGTCTATGCCGTTAATGAACAGGGTAATGAATATTTCCGTTTTAAAACAATTGGAAAAGGCAGCCGCCACTTTGGGAAGTGTGTTTTTAGGAGTGAATACGTAGCACATTCAGAGTATCTTCGACTTAGGGACAGATATTGTTCCTTTGGGGCGTGGTGTTGGAGATTTCCTTACCATGTACCTGCGTTTAGTAGTATAGAAGAAATGAATAAGTATGAAGGTTAGAAGGTCTTTGTGTCGTAATTAATGGTTTGCATTTTATTTTTTTGTTCAGTATTATTTACATCAAGAGGGGTATATATTGGTTCTTGCTGTTCCTCCTCTTCTTGATAGGAAGTATGTAGAAGTTGGTTATCCTGATTAGTGGGAACATATGAATAGCTATACCTATAATTTAAATGGTGAAAAAAGAATTGCATACATGAAAAGAAATAGGTTTTTGGTAGGAGGGAGCGTCTTAGCGTCCATTAGGGCGCTTTTTCTATGCGTGGCAGGGGTTTATGTATCTACGGGCTTAAAATCGCTTTACGGGACATTTAAGAGGGGCTACGCACCTTGCGTAGACCAGTGAGCATTTTTCCTTTTACCGTTTGAAAGTCTTTTTATCATCTATCCCCCGCCAGTATTTTGTAAGAGCCTATCCAACGGTAAGGCGTGTTGGATATTTCTAACAAAATACGTCCTCCCCCCTACATGACACAGGTGAGGGAGGGAGGAAAGACAAGACCGAGGGAACGGCGGCAGAGCCGCCGAGCCTACAGGGGCTTGCCCTTTGTAAAGCGACTTTCGCGGCATAATCGCCTACGGCTTTTATTCCACGTTCGCTTGACAAAGGGCATTTTTGCGGTGTGACGGCTACGCCGACACGAAGCTGATTGTTTCACAATCACCCCCGCGTCGGTCATAGTAGCCTACCGCAAAACCCGCCCCTTACAGCAAAGAGCAAAGACCACAGGGGCTACGCGCCCCCGCACCCCGCGACCTCACAAAGCTGGTTGTAAAGGACGAAAGGCAAAAGGCAAGGGCGAAAAGATTAAACGGTAAAGGGAAAAAGCAGGGGCGGCGGGCGGCGTTTTCGTCCTCACCGTGAGTAATTTTATTTGAAACTATCCTTAATAACACTTGACAACATATGTACATCATGCTATAATATAAGAGTAAAGAGGAAAACCAATAAAACACATGAAAGGCGGTAATTTGTAGTGAGAAAATTGACCGTTGAAGAAAGGGAACAGTTACAGAAACAAGGCTGTGATTCCAAAATGTGTATGTATTTTAATACGCTTGATTGCTTATCTTGTTCAAAAGGTGAATTGTGGCGCAAGTTATTGTCTGCAAATGTAGGCAAGACCAACAATTGAAAGGTGGTTTATTTATGGCAAGCGAAAGAATGTTATCGTGTACACGTTTTGAAATTACAAATGCGGTGGGGGCTTTGAAATATGCCCTTGAAGTAGCCGACGAGGGGGGCGAAAGTCCTCATGTTGTTAATTGTCTTATGACTTCTGTATTGTCTTTAGAAAAGTTGCTTGAAGATGATAATTATAATGCGGCACAAGAACACGCTAAACATATGTTGTTGTTGCGAGGGGAAAAGTAAAGCCGCAAAGATGATTTAATTGCCCGTTAGAGCGTCCTACGAACCCTGTAGGACGTTTTTGTTTAGCTTGCAAGGAAAATATAGCCAGTAATCTAACGGGGCTTGTAGGGTTATTTTAACAGCTTGTGAGCCATACCCCCCGCAGGGCGGCGTTTTCGTCCTCACCGTGATTAAATCCATTTGGAAATATCCGCAAAAACACTTGACAACATATGGACAATATGCTATAATTAAAGAGTAAAGAGAACACCACAATGAAAGCGAGGACATATTATGTATGCGAAAAGCAAAAACTATGTAACTTTTTTTAAAGAAAAGAGCGCAAAACACACGGAAAAGGTATTTTATGGGAGAGTAAGCGAAGGTATCAAGGTGGGTGAAGAAAACGGTCAGAATAAGTACGAGTTTGAAAGTTGGAATGCGAGATTTGTTGGCAAGGCGAAAGAAAAGGCTGAACAGCTTGAGGACAAAACAAGCGTTATGCTCACGGAATGGAGTATCCGTTGTCCGTACAACAAAGAAAAGAAACGAAGCTATCCTTATATCATGATTATGGACTTTGAAATGCCTGGGCTTGATGATAAAGCCGGGACATGATAACGAGCTGTCAGAGCGCCTTGACGGTTGTTAGGGCGCTCTTTCTATGTGTGGCAGGGGGTTTATATCTCTACGGGCTTGAAATCGCTTTACGGGGCATTTAAGCGATACTACAATATTTTTGAAAGGTGGTTTTTGTTTATGAAAATTGCAGGACGAACCGAAGAATTACACGTTTACGGGTTAGAAGCGGGAGACAGGGAAGCACTTAAAGAGTTGGGGTATGAATACTTAGGATATGATGATATTTACGGTAACGAAGTATGGGGCAGAGAAGAAGATTTCTTTGTCGGCAGGTCTTATCTTTGTTCTCATTGTAACGGTATATGCTACGAGGACATATCACCCAAAATGGTTTTTCGTGACAATAAAACCATTATTTGCGAGAAGTGCAGTATTGATTATGAGGAAGTTAAAGTTATAAAAAGGCGTGATAATACGTTGATTTGATTGTACGGCACATGCATTATGCCGCCTATAATTTTAGATTATGGGCGGTATTTTATTGCCGTGGGCGAAACAGAAAACGGGCGTTTTATTCCTCACCGTGATTAAATCCATTTGTAAATATCCGCAAAAACACTTGACAACATATGGACAATATGCTATAATTAAAGAGTAAAGAGAAGTTATAGCGAAAGTGAGGGCTTATAAATGGGTATTAACGAAAAAGAGGTTTTGAAGTTGAATCATATCGGTATTGACGATTGGTCGCGTCCTGTCTACAAAGACCAGTATGGAAGGTTATGGAAAGATATAGAATTAGGTGATATGGAAATACCGTCTTTGTATTCTGTGGTTGGTAACGGTTTTGACGGGGAGCCAAACAGTCCTATCCGTAAAGAGTTTGATATTGTAACACCGTTTAAAAGGAACAGAAAAGAATTTGAATACATGATGTTGGGCAGATTGCGACAAGATTGTGATACCTACTTAAACAGAATAAATAATATTACTCCTTATGCTTATATGTTAAGCAAAGAGCAACAAATTGAAACAATAGAAGAAATGAAACGGATATATAACAGCTTTGCAGACGACGAAAAACCCGATTGGCTAAGGTGGGAACAGATTTTAGAGTATGAAAAGAAAATATGTGGTTAGTATAGTTTAAGAGCGTCAACGCATTGCGGGGCGCTCTTTTGCATTTATGCGCAAAAACACTTGACAACATATGGACAATATGCTATAATAAGAGGGTAAAGAGATAATAAAACATTTTTGAAAGTGAGGGTTTTGCAGTGGGTGAGTACATCTTTAACCTTGAAACAACAAAAATCGAACTACATTTTAGTAAGTCGGAGTATGACGCGCTTCCTGAAGAACAAAAATCGAAGCTTAGAAAAACATTTCTTTTCAGCGGAAAGGGTAAATGTTGGGTTAGCAGGGCAAAAGAACCTAACCTATATTGGGCGCGTAAGGTCGCTAATGAACTAGGCTTTACGGAAGAAGAAAGAGAGGGGGAGCGCATAACTTTTGCCGAGCAGCTAGAGCGAAAAGCTGAAAGAGCGGAGAACAGAGCCGAGAGGTACGACGGTTATGCCGAGAATGCGGAGAACAGAGCCGAAGCGTTACAAAAGCCCTTAAACAGTATGAGAGGGGATATTTCTTTCTTTACACAGCCGATACTTGCGGGACATTCGGGTAGCCAGGCGTTTGCACGGTATAGGGAGCAAATGTATAAAAAATACGAAAAAGGTTTTGAGGAATACCGCAAAAGTAATTATTTTAAGAGCCGTGCGAGTACGGCGAGAGACACCGCAAATATGCACAAGCTTAAAGACAAGGGTTTTCTTGACCGCAGAATTAGAGAGTGTGAAAAGGAAATCAGACAACGTGAAAAAAATCTTATTTCCTATGAAAAAATGCTTTTAAGGATTGAAAATGGCGAAGAGCCTAAAAGATATAGCGGCGAACTAATTACCGCCGAAGAAGTCACAAAGTGGACTAACCGAGAATATGAGTTACTAGAAGTCGCGCTCGATAAAGAGGGCTATTACCGCAACTGTTTAGACGAATTGGGCGGCGTGGCTTTTTCAAATGACAATATTGAAATCGGCTATCTTGTGATTCTTAACCGTTGGGGAGCGGTTGAGGTTACAGGAAAAGGAACGAAAAACATTACATATAAGATACTTGAAGGGGGCGCGGCGGGCATGGGCGGCACAGCCGCATATGCAGAGATTACAGAAATCAAAAGGGCAGAAGCCAAAAAAGCAGAAGCACATCCGTTTTCTGTTGGCGAAACTTTTACGGCTACAAGATATGACTATCCCGACCCTAATAGCTTTAAGTCTGTTAAAACACAGGTAATTTATGAGATAATCAAAACGAGCGACACCACTATACAGCTAAAGGAGCAGGAAACGGACAAAAAACCCATAACAAGGAAGCCTAGAAAAACATATCACGGCGATTGGTGTTTTAGTATTAACGATAGGCACGGCAACACATTTTATAAGGCAAGCCAAGATATAAAGAAAGCCGAAGTTCTTTGAATTGCCCGTCAAAGCGTCCTGCGAACCCCGTAGGGCGCTTTTGTTTGTTTTGCGGGGAAGGAAGTAACCCCTAATTTAACAGGGCGTGTAAGGCTTTCTAAGGGTTTGTGGGCCGTGTCCCGCAGGGCGGGGCGGCGTTGCCGTCCTCACGGTGAGTAAAATATTTTAGAAATTGTATTAAATACTTGACAACATACGCACATTATGCTATAATAAGAGAGTAAAGAGACACCACGGGCTGTTATTTTGAAAGTGAGGGTTTGTCATATGGGTTGGGAACGAGATTATGAAAATTGGCGTGATAGTTTTCATGTTGGTGGTGAAAAACCGCGCCCGCGTTTTATTCCTTTTGTCGAAAATATGAAGTGCGGCGATTGCGGTAAAGACTTTGAGATTGTTCAAGAAAGGGAAGAATTAAATGATTTTGATAATTGCCCTTTTTGTTCTTCTGGAAACACAAGACTTGTCAGTAAAAACACACATGACCTTAGTGTAAACAATATTGTATTCGACGATTATACGGACGATTATGAGAACCGTTGTATTTGGACACAAATATGCGCTGAATGCGTCAACAAACATAAAATCGACAGTAATATTCTTCGCAATTTTGGAAGCGGTACTTGTGGGGTTAAGGGTTGCGCAAATGAAGCAGACCATTACTTTGATATACAAGAGAATATGATAAAATGGATAAAGAGTAAGGGCTAAACTTGTACCGTCCATAACTTAGGTTGTGGGCGGTTTCAATGATTGAAAGGAGTATTATAGTAATGAGTGATTTAATACCTAATGAAATCATGTTGAGCGTTGGGAAACGCTATCCCGAATGGCAAGGCGCACAAGATGGCTATCGAATTGAATGGAGCGAAACGGGCTTAACCCTTTGCGCTATTCTTAACGGTATCAGTGAGGACGAGAGGAAGCAATTTTCACCGCAGACTTCTTTGGTAGTCCGCTATACCATTATTGAGGACGTGTGTTATTTCACCTTCCTTTTTGGACTTATGCCGTGGGCTGATTGTCCGTTTTCCCCCGCCATATATCACACAGTCGGAAAAAATCCGACATTTCCAGATATAGAGGACGGGCAAGGACTGTCTTTAACTGTATTGCTTATAGACGCAAGCACAGGGGAACTTTGCAGTGCGCGGATTATTGGTTTAGGGCATGACTTTTCCGTAAAATGGAAAGGGTGGGCGCAGGAAGCTGCTAAAAGGCCGTTGACGTTTGCGGAGTACAATAAGCAAATTGATAAGGCATATAGAGAGTACGCAAGCGTTGACCTTGCCCGCATGGGCGGCGATAACAGGAACGAATATATTGTACGGGGGTAAAAGAGTAAAAAGGCATGGCGCGTTGTGCGTATGTACCGTATGAGCGTCTTAACAATCGTTAGGGCGCTTTTTGTTTTTCGACAAGGAAAATCATCGAGAACGACGGCAAAACCGCTATACTGGCAAATGAGAGCCATGTGCGCCGCGCACATGACGCAATCACCTTTCTCTTTCCCTTTACCGCTGAAGCGTAATCACCGTGATTGGGGTATATTTTGTTTTTTTTATAAAAAACACTTGACAATATATGTACAATATACTATAATATAAGAGTAAGGAGACTTGTCAAATCTGTAATGAAGGTGGGGTAAAAATTAATGACGTTAAAAGAATATGTTTGGGCGGCGGTTGACCTTGTAATTGATCTTGCTGCTGAAAATGGAATAAAGTACCGCAGGGGAGATTTTGAAGAGTGTAAGAATGATTATGAAATCCAAGCTGTTTCTTCAGAGCCGCTATTCGGGCATGCGGGAGACAGGAAAAACCGTATTGGTTATATTGGTGGAAAAGCAAAGGCAACGGGCATTATCGTTAATCTTTATTTTGATTTCCCCCGTACGGAAAAGAAGTTGAAAGCTTGTAAAGACGGCTTTTATAGCTACGTTTATTGCCGCGTCCGTGATTTTGGTATCAATTTTACTTTTTCCTTCAATGAACTTGAAGTTCAGGGTGCGAAAGAGGCAACGGCAGACGTGAGCAAGATCGAAGAGGTTATCCGCAAAGTGCAGAAGTTGCTTGCCCTTGCAGATACGAGCAGGAATCCAAGCGAAGCGGAGGCGATTGCCGCCAGTATGCAGGCGCAGAAGCTACTTGCCAAATATAATATCGAGGTTGCCGACGTTACGGGTGAAGAAAAGAAAGAGGAAATCGAACAAGTTATTGCCGACGTTGGAACAGGTAAGAAATGGAAGTACGGACTTGCGGATATTATAGCGAATTCGTATTGCTGCAAGTGCTATTACCATGGGAGCGAAATGATTGTCTTTTATGGTTATAAAAGTGATGTAATCATTGCCCGCAGGGTATTCATGTATCTTTTTAAGGTGGGAAATAGTCTTGCCACAAAGTACGTGAATATGCGAAAAAATGACGGGCAGTGGAGTGCGGCGGGCGTTTACAATAGCTTTTGCAAGGGATTTTGCGGAGGCGTGAAATCAGAGCTTCAAAAAAACTGTACCGCTTTAATGCTTATAACACCGCAGGAAGTAGTGGAAAGTTTTGACAAGTATTCAGAGGGTTTTAAGACAAAAAATAATAACATTTCCCTTACAGACGGAGAGGCATACGTTACGGGGGAAGTTGAAGGGAGACGAGCGTTAAACGCCCAATATATCGAGGGGTGAAGATTGATGAATTCATGCTGCGGGGAGTCTGGGAGGGGACGAAAATCCCCGCAAGCTTTTTGCGGCAAACAGGGGAAAGCGCGTTGAGCGAATAATAGGCGGGACATATGACATTGTCTCGGAAATATGCGGGAAGCTTGTTTCGGATTACTGTAAGCGATATGTGAGAGGATGTTATCACGGTGATAACGAAAGAAAGCTGTTTTTTTCTTTGCTTTGTTTAAATTAACCATTGACAACATATGGACATTATGCTATAATAAGAATATAAAGCAAATAGCGAAAGGAGTTTTATTATGGCAATTATAAATGGCGGTGTTGAAATGTTGGTACACACGGGACGCGTGCAAGACGAAGTGACTTTAAAATCGCTTATGGCGCAAGGGCGCGATATGGACAAAGAATGGAGAAACCATATCGTAGTGAACGATGTTAGAACGAATTTTGCAGTCAATGATAAAACACAATTGGTGATTCAGCCAGTACAGGGTGAGAAGAAGACGATGGATATTACGGATAACGCTTTTTCGCAACTCTGCACAAGGATGGGTGTTCCGGCAAAATACATTAAGAAGTGTTTTGCAGAAGGAAAATCAGAACTTGCGATTGCGAATTTCAGGGCGTGGGAGAATGACAATATAGGGAATATGCTCGTGAGAGAATATAATGGGGTGGCCAGAGCTGTCTTGTCAGAACGTTATGCGCCGTTTGATAATTATAGAGTGTTGCGGGCGCTGAATTATACAATGGACACAAAGCGTTTTATCCCTACGCAGGTTTACATGTCAGAGGAAAAACTGCATATCCGGTTTGTGGACTATCAACCGTTGCCGATTGATAACGACGGATCTCCACTTTACGCCGGTGTTATTCTCTCCTCAAACAGCATTGGAGCAGGAAGTTTGTCATTAAAATTCTTCATTTATCGTTCCGTATGTAAAAATGGTATGGCGATTTCAAGCATGGGCGGCACACTTTTCCGACAAAATCATGTCGGGGAAAAAATGACAGATAGCAAGATTGCGGTCTTTAATCGGGCATTTATGGATATTGACCGCCTTGCGGATATGGCGGTTTCTCTAGTAAGAGAAAACAAGGGCAAATACTTAAAGGATTACGAGTTAGAAATGTATCTTGAAAAAGCCCGTAGAGAAATGAAGTTGTCTGAAAAGAGCATGGATAAGCTGAAGCTTCTTGTCGGCAACAACGGAGTTTACGAGCCTACCAAGTGGGGCTTTCTAAGTGGCATTACGGAGCTTGCGCAGGAATTTACCTTAGACACTCGTTATGATATGGAAAATTGGGCGGGGGACTTATTCCTTAAGGCGGCATAAAAGCATAACCGCACCATGGGACGGGTGTCCCGCCCCATGGTGCGGAAGTATAAAATAATAAGTTCAGGAGGATCATTGTGCAAAAAGGAATCAAAGATAAAGATATTCGAGACTTTGAAACATGTTGCCAAAAGCTTAAATCAATAATGGATAGGATATGTGAGTATGCTCCGGAAGCTAATATATATATCTCAGAGGGAGAAATAAATCTCATGTGTGATGCAAAACACGATTCTAATTATAGAGTTGTTCAGAAGAGTGTTGTTACAAGTATTAGGATAAATTGTATTGATGGTGGTGGATGGTAGCAGGACGGCGAAGCCGCGCAGAGAAATATTCAAAGACCATTCTTTGAGCGTGAAAATGCACGACAAGGCATAAAACCGTGCCGCTATAAGTGTCATATGCCCCGCAGAGCGTCTTAACGGCTATTAACGGCTGCTTTCACCATTATGTAAGGATAGAATTTAAAGTCATATTGGAATGGATTGTAATAGAAGAAGCGTTTTATACAAAATGTCGAGGGGGTTATGAGATGCACTTATATGTAAGTATATACGATATTGAGTACACAATAAGAATGTATTTATATTATCAAAACAACTACCGGGGTATGTTAGCAACAAAACAAATTAAGAAATTAGACGATGAATATTTATCGTGGATGACAGATACAAGCAATAGATTTGGTGATAATGCAATATATGAGAAACTTCGCAAAGAAAGCGGATTTAGCGTTTCATCAATATTTTTTGATACCGTAAATAGTGAAGAATTTATCGTGGAATTCAACTTAGGTTGGGCTAATAAAGAGAACAGTATCCGTTTGAAGTCTCGTGGGAAAAGTGACCACAGCGGTATTTACGATGTGGTTAAATACGGATGTGGATGGGAGCATTGGAATACAATGATTTAAAATTAAAACAAAAGGTTGAAGATGAAATTTAACCAAGCCGGAATAGATTAAGGAGGTGCATGCCTTTGTTAACTTTGCCAATCAAGGGTGTATATTTCACCATGATAGAACACGGGGAGAAGCTCGAAGAATATAGGGATTTAACACCTTATTATAAAAGCCGATTTAAGAGCATTTTCGCTATGTACCCATATTCTTATGTTCCGGAAGGCTGGGATCGGCATACAATACGCTTACGAAATGGCTATGCAACGACCTCTCCAACACTTGAAGTAACATGCACCCTTGATATTGGGAGAGGTCGGGAGAAGTGGGGGGCTGTTTCAGGAAAGGATTACTACATTTTGAAAATTATCGAAACCAAGCGCATTGTTTGACAACTTACCCAGATGAACAGATATTCTTAGTGAAGTATGTGACGAAATTGACGAAACAGAAGGAGAGAGGAAGAGTATAGTAATGGAAAATAGAAAGAACATTGTTCTTACGATGGAATACGCAGATGGAACAAGAGGAATAAGGGAACTCCTGTCAATTTATAAGGCAGAAAACGGACGCAATTATGCGGCTCTTTTGCCGCTCAATGAGGACGAGACTGTCCAAGAGAATGCAAGCGTGGAGCTTGTCCGCATTAATCCTTATACAAATGATGAGATGGAAGAGGATTATATAATTGAAGAGATTACCACGGAAGCGGAGTTGCAGACCGCAACAGAGGCATTTGAACGGCTTGATATAGTTGCGGCAGCGGAAACGGACGGGACAAGCGTGGGAAATTTGCCAACCATTTCTTTTAAGAATGGGAACGGGCAGTTTGAGGATTGGAAAATGGTTGACGTGTTTGACCACAAAAACAGAAAGTATGTTGCGCTGCTTCCCATGTCAGACGTTGCAAACCGCGACAGTATCAATATTCACCTTATGCGTATCAATCTAACGGTACAGGGAGGGGTTGAGGGTTGCGAAGTAACATCTATTCCGTCTGACATGGAATATGAAGAGGTTGCAAGTGTTTTTCAAGGACGCATGGACGAAGTTGATGAAATTACTTGGCAACATCCTGGTGTTGTGCTATAATACGAAAGTAGAAAAGCTTACTTTCAGTATGTTTTTTCTCTTTACAGGAAAGGCACTTGCGGGAAACCGTAAGTGCCTTTTGCTATAACATTGGGCGTATTTCAAGGAAACGTTTGTTTGTTCTTGACAATCAAATCAAGTTATTTTATAATGATTACATGCAGTTTAACGAAATGAAAAACGCCTCCCTACCCAAGATGCGTTTTTCATTAAATCCATATAGGCGGCTACGTTGACAGTCCTTTGTTTTCCCGACAATATCTGTACAACGCACCTCATTTATCTGTCCACAGCATTAAGCAGTGGCTCTATTCTTATTGTATTATAGCTTGCTGATTGCGGTTTGTCAACGACAAAAAAGCAAAAAGTACATGACAAAGTACGTACAAAAGCATTCTATAATACAATAAACATAGAACATACAGGTCAAGCCGCTTACTGGAGCATTTTTGCTACCAATAGGCGGTTTTTTATTTTAACGTCTCGTGAGAGAGGAGGAATGTCCATGCTAGGCACGTTTGGCACATCAGCGTACAAGACCACAAATGATTTTATGTCTCATAAGGACTACCTTACATATATGTACGGCAACGTGCAAGGCTTTATCACTAGGAGCGTGATACCGCAAGAGCGTACAGGCGCATATTATGAAACCTTTAACTTTGCGGATCGATTGATAAACAGGAACAGCTATTACGGCATTAAGAACGTCTACACAAGCATGAACACCTTCCTTACCAAGTACAAGGACGGCGACGACGGGAGCGGACGCAAGGTAGAGAACCTGAAACGACTCAATGCGCTTTACCTTGACCTTGACTGCTATAAAATCGGCATGACACAAGAGCAAGTACTGTACGAGCTTGAAAACGGTTATTTTGGATACAATATCCCTTTGCCGACTTTTGTAATCAATAGTGGGCGCGGTCTTTACCTCGTATGGAAAATAGACGAGGACAGAAACGCCTTGCCAAAATGGACAAGCGTTGAAAAATACCTTTTTGAACAATGCAAAGACTTTAATGCCGACCCGCAAGCCCTTGACGCGGCGCGTATCTTACGCGTACCATATAGCGTCAACGGCAAAAACGGTGAAAGCGTCCGTATCATGCGCTTTAACGACGTTAAGTATACTCTATACGATATAATTAAAGAACATGGCATACAGCCGCAAAAGTGGAAGAAAAAAGCCAAGAACGAGCCTACATATCCATACGGAGAAGCTACAGAGAAACAAAGACGCGTCGCACAGTGGCAAGCTACGGAGTTTGATTTAGAATTACCAGACTTTGCGGATTATCAAGAGACTTTCGACTTTATCAAAGCGAATAGCACTACTCACCGTGAGGATAACGCCGAAAAGAATAATGTTATAATTTTCGCTAAGACCAAGACCATAAACACCATGCTTGACGGACGTGTAAACGACCTTTTCAAGCTGTTTTCCATGCGCACAGGTGGCGATTGCAGCAGGGAATACGCTCTTTTCCTTTGCCGTTTGTGGGTAGGAGAGCGTACAAATAACTTTACATATGCGTTGGAACAAACCCAAACCCTAAACAAGTCCTTTGATGTACCTTTTGAGGAAGCTTACGTTGAGAAGCGTACCAAAAGCGCAGAAACCAAGCTGAAAACAGGAAAAACCTATAAATACGGATTGCTGAAACTGATTGAAGTTTTGAATATAACAGACGCCGAGCAAAGAGAGCTTGAATACCTTTGCTTACAACCAGAGACGCAGACCGCCCGCAAGAAAAAGGCTAACCGCAGGGCTTATTTGTCGCGTCTTGAAAAAAAGAATAAACAAACAAAAGAAGAAACCGTAAGAGCACGCAGGGAAACAATTACTACACTGATTACCGAGGGCAAAGACAAAGAAGAAATTTGCGCTACTTTGAATGTTAGTACAAGAACATTTGACAGAGACAAGGCCGTAATTATCGCTAACGGCTTGTTAGAGCGTGCTAAGGCGATTTTAGAAGATACCATTAACAAGATCAAGAAAACAGCAGATAATGCCGCAGAGAGCGTATTAGAGGCGGCAGAAAACGCGGTGAAATCCGCACAGGAAGCCGTTTCGCCATTTTTTCAGTCAACCAATTATAACAGAACACCCTACGGGTGTTCCGCTTGCGCTGGTCAGAAAAAGAAACGATCTGTGATAAGACATTTGCTTTTGAGGAGGCGGGTAGACCCTGAGGAGAGGGAGGATAGTTCTTAATTTGTGATCATGGAAGTAATGTAACGGTTACATATTCTGAATTATTTCAATTCGGTCTGTTGATCGTCGGTATTATTGGCTTAATAATTACTTCCAAAAAACAAAAATAACCGCCCTCCAGCAAGGACAACGGCTATTTTTGTAAAACAACATTCTTGCTTACTTCCAATAAACAAAAATAACCGCCCCCGACCTAAAATAACGGTCGTCCCAAGGTTTACGGTTAATTCATCGTATCATCTTTTAACTATTCTGTCAAGATTTGTGCCTCATTTATCTTGTCAATATGATGTTGGCGGCATATGATGTTGGCGGCAAAGCCGCCTGAGCCTATTGCGTTGTGCGCAGTGTCAAGGGGCTTTCGCGGCATAAAGCTCCCTCTCTCCGCATTCGCTCCGTTCAGTCCGCTTATTCCACGTACCCCTTGACACTGCTTCCTTGCGCGGCGCATCGGCTGCGCCGACAACGAAGCTG
>Ga0153937_1000536_pt1 | contig 13942 bp, 16 predicted proteins | sample TSNY021MetaG_FD_104680 | JGI IMG/M metagenome (GOLD analysis project Ga0153937, IMG submission 104680) | Attine ant fungus gardens microbial communities from New York, USA - TSNY021 MetaG | ecosystem: Host-associated > Fungi > Mycelium > Unclassified | place: USA: New York, Robert Murphy County... | reverse complement strand
TCGACCAGTTGAACTTCTTCCGTTGATAATAGGCACAAAATAATTACTGCCCATTTTCTCCTTGATAAATCCCAAGTATACTTTATCAGGCTCTATTAGGAGACCCTCTTCAGGGATATCAATTCGTTCTGTCGGCTGCTGTACTCTTGTATCAAGAATATTGTTTTTATAAACAAATAAATAGTCACCGAGCCGAAAGTTGTATGAGTTAGGATTGAGTTGGTTTTCATCAAAAGGAGTTATGACTATCTCCCCTAATTCAACTCTTTGTTTAATCTCAGAACCTGTTAATATCACAATGGTTTCTCCCTAAAAAACTTACTTTGTTCTGGTAATGAAAATTTCCAATAGTCTGAGGAATATATAAGATCGTCACTCCCCAAAATTTCCCAAAAGCTTACTTGCCCAATTCGCATTTTGGGGTACACTCTTAACGGTTGGACAACCGTTAATTCAAGTGTCCATGCATGATTAGTTCTAACATGCCCAAGAGGCGCACTAATCTGTAAGAAAAGCCCTAATCTTCCTACCGAGGAACGTCCTATTAGCGTTATTGCATATTTAGAACTCCCTATTGTTTCGTGCGTGCTTGCCAAATAGAGCCTGTGTGGCATTAGTAAAAAACCGTCTTCTGAAAGCTTGATTTCCTTATATTGTGAAGGACACCTCGAATCTAGTAGAGCTTCGCTAAATTCGTAAATCGTAGTTCCCAATCTATAATTGTACGAGTTTGGGTTTACTAACTCGGTTTCGAATGGCGTTATCACAATGTTCCCTTTTGATATCTCTTCAATGATTTTTTGTCCTGTAAGAATCATAATTATCTTCTCCAAAAGCGAATCAAAAGAGTTCTATAAATTTATTTGGGTAAACCGATTGTAGGTATCTAAGAACTAAAACAGAATATTTTTGATATCTATGCAGTTCATTGCTAATATTCTTTATGGAATATAAGCGCGAATACAATGTATCAAATACCTCTTCCGACTCAATCCCTCGTAATTTGCAGCAATTTGTTATTGTATCAAGTGTGTATTTCTTCATTTGATCCTCGGTTTCAATTACAATATTCTTTCTTGACTCATAAGCAACTTCAAAGTTGGCATAAAGACTTCTGACGGTATCGTAATGACACATTGTAGGAGTAATGCCAATAATTTTCTTACAATCATTAATTAATGGTTGCGGAATATCGTCATTACCATAGTACGGAGAAGCTAATATATAACCAGAATCTCTAAAGAAAGTATTAAGCCTACGGAGTAAGCCGTTAGGGTCCTGAAAAAAAACTAATGATGCACCAATCGCAACATGACTGAATTTTTGCTCAAAGTCAAAAGTGCAGGCATCTCCAACAATGTATTGCAGATTACTTGTTGGTGAGTATAGTTTCTTAATTTGTTTGGCTGCATCTACTGATGATTCACAAATATCAATTCCAACTACTGAACAACCAGTAATTCTTGAAAGCTCTCTACCAGAGAAGCCTGTTGTACATGCGATTTCAAGGATATGTGACTGTGCGTCAATATGCCCAAAAACAGACCATTCGTTTAGTGTTGACAACGATCCCGGAGGCACATTCCATTGATTGATGTATCCAACAAATTGTGTATACGTCATTTCGTTGATTTCTTTTATTAACTGACGGGTGGTGTTCATATTATTAAACTCCTCTTCATAGCGTTTTAAAGTAAAATTTTGACGATATCAAGTTTGTTATAAACTCACTTTTCTGTCGTGCTATTTTACTACATTGAGTATCCTGTCCATGATGTGAATAACCTTTTTGACATCGGATCCAATTGTATTTGGAAATTGTCGATTGATTTCACCAATTAAGTCTTCTTTTGAAAGACCTCTCGCAACGGTGATTGTTTTCGATAGTTTCCCATTTACTTGTAGGGCAACGGTTACGATGTCTTCAACAAGAAATCTCTCATCATATTTAGGCCATTCTTCAGACAAAATTTGTGAATTATACACACATTCAAATATCTCACTTGTTATGTGTGGTGCAAGCGGATTAAGAAGAATAAGGAAAATTCGTAATTCGTCCTTGGTTATGAAACCATCACCTCGAATATTCTTGATGAAAGACATAAAAGCGGCAATAGCGGTATTGAGTTGCAAGTTTTCAATATCTTCTGAGACTTTCTTTATAAGACGATTGATGTCGTATATGTGCTGTTTTGATATCTTGTCCCCGTTCACCATTTCTTGTAAAGACCAAACTTTGTTTACAAATGAAGTGATTCCTTCTATCCCTTTGAAAGTCCATCTTGTGCTATCTTCATATCCGCCCAAGAAATGAAGATGAAGTCTTGTAACATCTGTTCCATACTTATTAATTATTTCCATTGGTGAAACGCCGTTAGCGGAACTCTTACTCATTTTCTTACCCTCGTCATCGAGGATTAAACCGCTTCCCATTTTTCTTATAAAGGGGTCTCGCGTTGGTACTGCACCGATTTCGTACAGGAAGTTCTGCCAAAAGAAAGCGTACAAAACATGACGTGTGATATGCTCGGTTCCACCGGTGTAGCAATCCACGCTGCCCCAGTATTTTAGTTTGTCAATATCAGCCAAACAATCGTTGTTATGCGGGTCAACAAATCGCAACCAATACCACGATGAACCAGCCCAGTTTGGCATGGTGTCTGTTTCTCTTTTAGCTGATCCTCCACATTTAGGGCACTTGCAATTCACAAAGCTTTCAATCTTGGAAAGGGGTCCGTCCCCATTTTCGGTGGGAGAAAAATCTTTTGTTTCTGGAAGAAGCAACGGTAAATCGGCTTCATCAAGTCCAACAGTACCACATTTTTCGCAGAAAACAACAGGGAAAGGTTCTCCCCAATAACGTTGGCGATTAAACGGCCAATCTCCCATTTTACAATTCACGGTTTTGGTGGCAACTCCCATACCTATCACTTTAGCGGCAATCTTGTCTTTCGCCTCAATAACAGGTAAACCGGTAAATTCGGCAGAGTTCATCATTAAAGCATCAGAATACAGATATTCACTTTTCTCAACAGCATGATTGCTGCAATCACCTTCTATCACTTGAATCAACGGTATCTCGAAGGCCTTTGCAAAATCGTAATCCCTCTGGTCGTGCATTGGAACTGCCATAACAGCACCGGTGCCGTAATTAGCCAACACAAAATCAGCTATGAACAACGGCACACGTTCATCGTTCACAGGATTTACGGCATACAACCCTTCAAGGCGACAACCCGTCTTTTCTTTGATATCAGAAATGCGGTCAAATTCGCTCCGTAATGAAGTATCCGAGCGATACTGAGCAACTGAATCCGGATTATCGATGTGACTTAAAAGCTTGTCAACTAATCTGTATTCCGGTGCAAGAACAACAAAAGTGACACCATAAACTGTTTCTATACAAGTAGTAAAAATCTTAATAACATCAAGCTTGTTGTTGTCTTCATCAACAATATCTAAAGAGAGCGTGATACCTTCGCTTTTTCCTATCCAGTTACGCTGTGACTCTTTCAGACTTTCCGGCATCGAAATGCGCTCAATATTTCCAAGCAGTTTTTCAGAATACTCCTGCATCTTCAAAAACCAAACCCAGCGTTCTTTTTGAACTACTTCGCCATTGCACCGGTCACACCGTCCGTTTTGGCTGTCCTCATTGGATAATACAGTATTGCAATTAGGGCAAAAGTTAACATATGCCTTCTTTTTATATGCTTTTCCGGCTTCGAAGAGCTTTAAAAAAATCCATTGTGTCCACTTAAAATAATCCGGGTCGCTTGTGGCAAAAGTACGTTCCCAATCGCAAGACAATCCGAATTTTTTTGATTGTTCCATTGCGAGATTCATGCCGTTAGCAACAAAATCATGTGGGTTAATACCGGTTTTCAGAGCAGCATTTTCGGCGGGAAGACCGAAAGCATCTCCACCGATCGGATAAAGTACGTTATATCCGCAAAAGCGTTTATATCTTGCAAGGGCATCTGCAGGTATGGTGCCTTTAAGGTGTCCCATATGCAAATTTCCGCTGATATTATAAAACTCATACAAGACATAGAACTTGGGCTTTGTCGGATGAAAATCAACTGCTTCAAAGGAATGCTCTTGATACCATTTATCTTGCCATTTTTTTTCGACACGGCTGAAATCGTAATTCATTATTTAATTACCTCCAATGTTTTAGTAAAATACTTCTCCACCCGCTCCGCAGTCAGCGAACACGGCTGAAGCCGTTCTGCCCACGCCCTACCGGGATGCAGACAATCCCACTGTGGCATCATTCCCTGATACCTTCCTTTGCCAGGGTCGTGGTTGCCGAAACCATCCAGCACCCGATTCCATACAGGCTTGAACCGCTCAATCAGCATAGACTCCGCAAGGGGTATCCAAATGTCGTCCACGACAAGAAAACGGCAGTAGAAGTCGTCGATATCAAGATTTTGTGCTGCTTTAACCGATTCGGTACCCACTTCGCATTATATAAATACTCCAGTCACCATAATATAAAGCATGGCAATGAAGAAAATAAAATTACTCTGACCATCATTTTACCATCAATTACTGTAAAATGCTATACCCAAAATTAAAAGGACTGCACAGGGCGTTTCCTTTTATAGACTCTCGCTAATCGCTCGCTCATTTATGTGAACTTTCGCATAACTCTGTTTATGCGAACTTTTCTTTTATGCGAACTTTGCCCAGCATCTTAAGTATTGTTGAAATAGTCCGAAAAAAGTTCGCATAACCTTCTTTGCCTCAGTCCGCAGATTCGTGCAAGCTCATCCTCATGGCCTACCCATAGTGCTGCTTCTTTTTGCGGCATATTCTCATTTCCGGCGTTCATCGCACTCCGCATCTGTTCTAACGAAGGAAATGCATAGTGATCTTTTGTTGTTTCAACCGAACTATGGCCCAGGAATCTCGAAACGATCTCGATCGGCGTACCATTTTGATACAGATTTGTCGCTCTGCTTCGTCTTAGCAAATCCAAAAGTTGGGATTTGCTAAGGCATAGCAAATCGATGCACCTTACAGAAGCGGATGTTAATCCCATCTATATACGTGATTTTCTTGGTCATACAGATCTAAAAGTTACAGAAATATATTCAAAAACCAGCGTGGTAATGAAGAAAAAAGCTCTGGAAAAAATGAATTCAGGTATGATTCCTGTGAAAGAGGATGACTGGAATTCAGATGATGGTCTGATGGAATGGCTATCTTCGCTTGGGCGCTAAATATTATGACAAGTAAAATAGCATAAAAATGAGGCAGAATCCCTTGAAATAAAGGTTTTCTGCCTTTTACTTGCCATAATGTTTAGCTTTCCATAATAAATTTCTGTTGTCTGGAAGGATTCGTGACCAAGGAAATTTCTTATATAAATAAGAGGAACCCCTGCCTCAAGCATATGTACCGCTTTACTATGTCGAAAGCTGTGTGAAGAATACCCGGGCTCATTAAAAAGTTCCAGTCTTTTTTCTTTTGCCTCGGCAACATATTTACTAACAAGGTTCCTAATGCAGGCGGGTGTTATCCTATCGGAACGCTGACTGGGAAATAGATGCTCATCACGATTATTCGAGTTATGATAACAAGTACATAAGTCAAATAGTCTGTGCGAAGCGAATATCAAACCATATGCAACAGCAAGACGCTCATGGTTGTTTGCAGATACCCCCAAAGGAGCCAGAGCAAACGCAATCATGTATACATTAGTAGAATCAGCGCGTGCAAATGGACTGGATGTCTATGAGTATTTGAAATACCTGCTGACTGAAATGCCAAACAACCGCCATCTGGAGCAGCCGGAAATTCTTGATCAGTATCTGCCCTGGTCAAAGGAATTGCCAGAAGAATGCAGATTGACTCATAAGCATAAAAAGTGCTTCAAGAAATGACGTAGTTAGTATAACCGATTCTCTGCGGAATTGCACTACGCCATGTTTTGAAGCATTTACCCTATTATCAAAAAATCTGATAGGGAACCGTCAGATTTTTCAATACAGGAACTTTCATTATCTTGCTGGAAAAAGGTGGATTCCGGGATACTATAAAATGCGGAATAACACCATATTGTTATCATAAAGTGTATCCTCCTTACAAACTATCCGCAACTGCTAAAAAGCGTTCCGTCCATAGCTCCGCATAATTCCGGGCTGATACCTCAACCGGATTAGAATGGTAGTCAAAGAATCCGTCCTCGGCAGCTGTATAACTGTCAAATCCACTCTTCAAAAGAAGTGCTTCTCGATACAACAGCAAATTACTATTTGCCTTCCCCCAGTCAACACTGTCAGCAACATCATGAGCATAGCTATGTTGTGTCTCATGAAGAAGTACCCCCAAAGCTTCTTCTCGCGTTAGATCTAAAACTACTTCAGAAACCGTGGCGGTTCTTGATACATGTTCATACTGCCCTAGCGTGCCTTCGCTAAGCTTTTCCACACAAACACTCACCGGATTGATTCCCCAGTATTCACACTCTAAATCCACCGTTTTTTGATACAGTTCCTCCTTTTCGGGATCTGTCAGACCATCGTAAACTTCTTCCTTCCAGTTATACAATATTTTACTTTCACGCCGCCACAAAAACTCCCGGCTAAAAGTTTTCTGGGTAGAGATGTAACTGTGTACCGACCGGGTCGTTCCCTTATAATGCATACTAGTAATGCCACTGATTAATACACAAATGCAGAAACTGCCAATGACTTTCCGCAGTCCTTTTCGAATAAATGGAAGCACCTTCTTTTTTATTAACCCACAGTTAATAATTTCGGATATTATGAAGATGCCGTACAATACCCATAAAGTCAAAATATACTTTGCATATTGATCTCCCGCCACTAGTCCTCTGACAGTCTGTATACACATCGCTGGCGCAATACCAAACAACGCCATCCATAAAAGATTTTTACTTTTCCATTCTATAGCAGCAAATGCCAAAAAAAAGTAAAAGAGAAGCAGATATCCCTCGTAAAGTAACGCACTGTACCATGTATATTCCTTCCACATAATCTGCTGAAACAAGGTCCGGTAATGAACACATATGGCGATACCAATAAAGTAAATTCCCATAATAAACATATGATTGCCGAAATCCTTTATCTGGGACGGAAACATCTTAAGCAGCTTCATATCATCTCTCTCCTCCTCGTATTGGTAATAACTAAAATCGAATATCAAAAGGGTTTTTTGAGTCTGCGCGCATGCTCTTGCCTAACGTTATCCAGTGCTTCATCCAATTTGACTTAAGCAGAATAACGATTAATATACACCATGCAGCAACAAACCAGTTAATCCCACCGGCAATTTCACCTCCTATTGCAAAGATAATAATAAAAACACACAGAATCGTAATCTTGGTCTTGATTTCTTTCAACTTGTCCATCATTGCTGCCACTCGCTTTGCTTCATAAAGTCTCAGCTTACTGTCGATTCCACCTGGCAGGCTCTGCAGCACAGTCCAATATCCGGCACACTCATCCAACACGGCAGCCGGTGTATTCACCAAAAGATTTTTTCCATTTTCCGTCAGACACAGGAGCATCAACTGATATATTTCAACCTTTTTCGGATATTGATTAAGCAATGGGCGAAGGATTTGTTTGGCCGCCTCATTGTTATTTGTCTGAATATAATCCGTCGCCTTCCGAATATTCCGCTGATACTCCTGCTGGCTTTGAAGAATCTCTAACTGGTTAATTGGGCGATTGCACATATTGCAAACAATATTCATGCTTTTTCTGTCATAGTAAAGCAATGAAGATCCGCAAGATATGCAGTGTTGTCCTGGAGATATATTCATTGACCATCAACCTTTCATCAAGTTTTTACCCTAGGCTTGGGCGGTGCATACATCCTTGCCGTCCGGTCATTGCCACTTCCGGAGTTTTCCCTGCCGCCAGCATCTTGGTTAGCTTCACTTGTGAAAACGGACTCTAATGGTTCTTCCCCACTTAGGCTCAACAGGATTGGAAGGGCAATGATCAAATACAAAAGCAGGAAAGATACTCCCAAATACATCGCCGTACGTTTCCCTGCCTGCTGTAAAAAGGACATTACTACTGCCATGGCAAAACCGCTTACCACCAATCCACCACTGACAAGAAACGGCATACTTAGCCGCCATGACAATCGGATTACTGCAAAGATTGCCATACAGCAATAAATCAACAACATCCCCGTCATAAATCCATAAAGAATCTGCTTACTGTCACTTTCCGGTGCCAACCAGAAAAACAGCACCTGCATTAAAGCAAAAAGCCCACATACCGGAATCACTACCAGAAACCGCTTTTTTTCACCGCTCATTTTTCTTCCTCCTTGCATTGTTTGTCTGATTCTCACATGATCTACTTCTTTACTCTTGGTACCGGCGGTTTTCTTTTTCCGCCGAAATTTCTTCTTGCATTATCTGGGTCAATTCGCCCGGCTGTGCTCTCCCGCCCCTCATTCGCATCTCCCGTAAATGATGAGGATTGAAGCATCTGTTCAACATAAGGTCTGATAGAGGCAAAAATGGAATCATTGGTCCAAAAAGCCGTCGGCAATATTGCCATCGCCGCCCCCGGATTAGCCGCAAGTCCCTGATTGCTTGTCAGATTCCTAATTGCCTCAACAACCGTTCTGGTCTGGATATCACCATATAGGCGCTGGATTTCATTTAATTCAGAATCCAACATCTGCATTCTTCGCTGATATTCCAAGCTAATATTGATGCTGCCCCTTGCTTTCTGTTCATCCAACTCAGCAATCTTAGCAGCATCTGCAGCCCGGATATTTACCGTCAAAACCTTTACACTGTGGAGCAATAATCCCCATGTCTCCGTCTCCTCTCGCAATGCTTCAGAAAGCCCTGTTCCAATCTCATTGGTCTGACTCTGAATTGCCACCATCGAGGTTATCGATAGAATACGTGCTAGTGCCTCTCTTAATCTGGGAATGAACAACCGCAGAAGAAGCGGCTGAAAATCGTTCTCATCAAAGCTTCGTCCAAACCCGCACAGTGTTTCCAGAAATTTCTTGGGTCGGTTAACTTTTAAGCCAATACTGCAGGCTGCGGATGCGTGGACATGCAGCTTATAAGTATCCTCAATAAAGAGAAACTCCTCTGTTGGCACCGTCAGCAAAAATATTCTGGTCGTCGTGATATAGTAAATATCTACACTTACCGGTGCTTCGCCATCGGTCATCATGTTCATGAACCGAGCGAAGAACGGTGATAATCCCGGGTGAACCGTGTGTCTCCCTGGCACAAGCTCTTCCGACAAGACCCCATTAACAGCTACAATACAGATAGCCCCTGGCGGAACCATAATAATACTTCCATCCGGACAGATGGCATCGCCGATCCGTCTGACTACCGATTCACCGCCAGGATCCCGAAAAATATGCTGATACATCAAATCACCTGCTTTCTGATTAATAATAATGTGTTCTGCGTTTCATTGATTAGTGTGTCATAGGAAAAAAGCCCCATATTAATGAGTGCTGTTTTCGCTATGTTCCCGGACTGCAATGACAGACGGGCACGTATTACTCTTTGTCCGCATGCCGTTTTCTGCATCAGGTATTTCGCTAATGCCGCCTGCTTTTCAAAAAAACACCCGTTTTTCAGATGATAATTTCCTGCTCTAGAAGTTTGCGGAATATCAGAAAAAGCACTATGATCCTGTTCAATTTCTGTCTGACTCAGATTAAAGTAGTCAAAGGCACATTCATTCTGATACACACCATCCCAGGTAACATCTAAATGATAAATTTCCTGCCCCAGTTGAACCATATTCCATGCGTGACGTTCTGATCGACTCTCCCCGGAGACAACAATTGCCGGTATCCGAAGCTTTCTCGCAGCCACCGCAAACAGCTTCGCATATCCGTCGCATACTCCTCTCCTGTGCAAAAGCGGATTTAAAATACTATGGTCATCGGCGCTGCCTGAATTGCAATAATTTCGCTGAAGAGCAAGCTTTCGGTACAACTCCCGCTCCCGTTCCCGTACATCGGCAGCTGCAGTAACAGGTGCCACCAGCCTGTCCAATTCATGATCCATCTGCGCTTTCAGTCGTAGGCAATGCTGCTTGGGATATAACCATTTCCATTGAACTGTTAATCTTTGACCCACAAAATGCATATGGTACTCCGGACTGAGAAAAAAGAAATCCGGCCGGTCTTTTATGATTGCCTGCACAGCACAGCCTACATCCTGAGCTGCAGCCGCTTTGTTGATCATACTAAGAGGATATCTTTCTTCTACTCCCGCTTCTATTTGCGTCAGTATGCTGCGATAAAACAATTCTGCCTGCCGGCTCTTCAATCGCTGGTAGTAAAATGGAACGCCCATCCCTTCACCTGCATTTCACATTTTTCCTTTTGATCTTGATATTAACCTTAATTTTAGTTACTTTTCGCCAACCCTTTTTCTCGCGATATGCGCCACCAAGGGAATATCCGCTATTGATGAGCAGACCGGCATAGTATCTGAATTGCTTCATGTATTCAGCAATTGTCTCATCGACATTCTCGCTGATTTCATCAATGTTTTTTTGCTGATTTACAGCATTGTCTTCCAGGATGTTCTGGCAATAGTAGTATATAATCACCAATGCAGGGGTATTGTTTTGTCCGCAGATGGCTTTGAACTCACAACGCATCGGGTCAATACAGAGGCTCGCCCAAGGGTCACCAGCAGCACAGGTAACATTTGCCAGATCAGTAGTGGAAAACCACGCATGCAGATTTGGATGTGTATGGATCCAGCAAACAGGAATAATCGGTGTTTCCGGAGTAAAGAAGATATCCCGCCCAGTTTTACTGCGTCGGTATAACTGCTTTTCGCACTGGTTGATAATCTTCAGCTCCTCATCTAACTGATCATATGTCAATGCACTCATCTCACTTCCCATAACCGAAGAGCCTACCGGATTCCTCATTGCCGCATACACTTTCTGCACATGTGTGATAATAATGGAAAACCCACCATTACCATCGGAGAAGTAATGCCCGCAACCACGAATCTGCTGTTCGAAAACATTGTTCCCATGTGGTTTTCCCAAATGCACAATCCCTTCTAACTCCCGGTATGCTTCTGGAACAATAATTACCTGGTATGGTGACTTTGTCTCGTAAAGGCAAGTCCGTTTAATATTTGAATTTTGATGCTTCTCCAACCATTGAAAAATCTCCTGCGATGTCAGCACCGGATGTTTTTTCTTCTCTTCTTTTACCAATGGTACAGGCGGAACATGGCTGTTATTATCTTTCATTATCGCACTCCTTTTGTGGCTGGCCTTGGAACAGTTCTTGATGTCGTATTTTTCGCCTGACTTACAACCGGTTTTGGGGCAACACATTCTTCCCTGTACAAAATAGCCGTAGAGGCAATCGGGAATTCGCCCGACTGAGCCTTTGCTTGCTGCCAGTCTTTCGCTGCTCCATTAGCCATGGAATCATACCTGCATACTGCTTCGTCATACAAAATTGCGTGGAGGGTCTTTTCAACCGCCAGCATAATGGAGCTCTGTGCATTCCAAACATCAATACACTGTGTATGCGTTTGGTTATTCCATGCATTTATATGATACAATCCACTGTCTTCACCATAATATATTTTGACTGCGGTCTTGGGATATGTGGTTGGCACATCAATAAAAAACATAATTTTATTTACCGGTATTGGCGTTGTACTGTCTTTTTTAATGATATATGTTCTTTTATTACCCAAATTAACAGTGACCCGGTATCTGGCCAACAAACCGGCTACATCTGTTGCTTTTTCAAACTTCACAGTTTTACGGCTAAAAGTCCTCAACAATTCTTCTTCATCCCGCGCCAAGGCAAATTTTGATACTTCTAATGCAGTCATATCTTAAGCTCCTTTCGGTCATTCTCTTTACAATATGTCTTATACGTATCGCTTTCCAATGCATAGTACCGTACAACACCATCATGCATCACGGTTAAGTAAGCACCGACCGGATACCCCAGCCCAAACAAAGTTTTCCCATCAAAACGATGGTCAGCATAAGTAAATGCTGTCAGCAATTCCAGCTCGGAAATATCTCCCTTCGCCGGAAGCCACTCTTTTTCCTGACAAGTCCGACATACAATATCTCCTTCTCGAATACTGTATTCATGCCGATTCACAAACATGGGACTGCCACATACTTTACACTGATCAGCAACAATAAACTGAGAATAAACCACACCTGCCCATTCATACGCATTGATTAAAAGGGAAAAGCTATTAGTACCAAGATCTTTTAAAATCATTTCTTTCAACGCACCGAGAGTTGTATCATTCATCGAGCCTTCCAGAATGGTAACCTCGGGTGGGTCAGACAGCTGGCAATCCGGGCAATCCTTTTTCTTCTTTAACTTCAAAACATCGTACCCATTGGGATAGGGATAATGATAAGTCATAGTATTATCAATCTCTCTCTTTCCCTTTTCTGATGCAATGATATAATCAAGCATTTGTCCCGCACACTTTACACTGGCAAGCTGAGAGGTAGGCGCATGTTCCTCAAACAAATCGTCTTCACTGATGCGATACTGGGCTGCATCCGTACAAGAGGTCCGCTTCTTTGCGGCATCCCCATTCAGCCATGACTCGTCATACAGGCAACGGCCACAGATGTCATCACCGGTTAAGAAGTAAACATTTGTACATTCCTCAATGGTACCTCCGGTAAGAAACTTCGGTCGCTTATCTTTCTTGACCTGCCGCCAGATCAGATTTACATATTCTTTGGCTGCATAATTATCAAGTGCCAGGACAACATAATCAAATGCCTCATAGAATCTTGGTCCCAGTGACTGTACGTTGGCCACCAGGGCATAGCTCTTACCATTTGGAGCAATCATAATACCATTTGCCCGTTCGGCACAGGCGATTGCTTTATAGCTGTCCGCATCCTCTTTTCGAATCATGGATGAATGCTTTGCAGCGTTATCGTGGTCAAGACTCCCCATATCAATACAGATAATCTCACCCACTCCAGCTTTAGCAAAAAATTCAATCGCAAGACTTCCTACTGCCCCGCAGCCCAATACTAATACTTTCAAAGGAGATAAGTCTTTGATATGCGCGCTAAGCTTTGTAAAATCGTAGTTCATTTTGTTCTCCTCTCTGGTCTTAACGTTCTTTACCGGTAAATAAATGTCCCCAAATGCATTTATAACGCCCGAGTGATGTCATAAATACTTCCTGCCGTCCGGCCTTATTCTTTGCCCTGCAAATTGGGCATTTTGGATAATCTCCTGGTTTCATTGCTGACTTCACCACAGAATTACCATTTGAACCTTGGGTGCTCATTGATGGGGGATAGACAATTCTGGGGGGTGGCGGAGCGGGCCGAGGCGGTGGATCGTCTTTCTTGGGCTTTGCTGCTAAAGATATCTCTTTCTTCCATATGTAAACCAAGAATGCCACAATTACAATAATAATGATATAGCTCACTCTTCTCCTCCCCCCACTGGTTTGTACGAAACTATCTTATGCTACTACGCAATCAGCATTAATCTGCAATGCTCCGCTGGAATCCCGAATCCCAAACTCCGCCAGCGTCTTAGAACTGTCTCCGGTGCTCTCCCTCGAGTTCTTGTTAATATACAGTACTTTTGACACTCCAGAAGGCAACCCTAAATCTTCCTTGGTGGTATCATAGATGTCTTTGAGACAGTTTGCCTCCGTAGTCTGTACCTGTACCTGCATTCCATTTGTCGCATTTACCACCATTAGGTCAAAGTAAGTCCAGCCATCATCATTACCTCCGCTTACCTCTGTAAAATTGTTAAAGCTGCCATTTTCATTCTCATACATAGTAGTTTCCTCCTTTTTTAATTGGATAATCTTCTCTAGGGATTATCTTGTTTTTGATATAAACTAGCATAGCAAATTATACAGCCCCATGGAATTGTTTAAAATTTATTTTTTATCAACTTT
>Ga0153937_1000535_pt1 | contig 13975 bp, 16 predicted proteins | sample TSNY021MetaG_FD_104680 | JGI IMG/M metagenome (GOLD analysis project Ga0153937, IMG submission 104680) | Attine ant fungus gardens microbial communities from New York, USA - TSNY021 MetaG | ecosystem: Host-associated > Fungi > Mycelium > Unclassified | place: USA: New York, Robert Murphy County... | reverse complement strand
TATATATATATCTTTACCACCTTGTGATATCCACCTCTGCCTCTCCAAACATGCTTGTCTTCTTAATTTCAAAATCTTCTACTTCATATTCCTCCTCTTTATCATAATATTCTGGAAATTCTCTCCTGAGAAACCTCAGGATATGCCCATTGATCACCTCGAATTCGAGTAAAAATCCATCATGTCCATCTGGTGAATGCACAGTTACCAGCTCTGCTTCAGGGATATTATCTGCAATCTCTTTTTGTTCAAAGAGAGTGAAGAGCCCATCTGTCGCGATGCTAATCACGAGCGCACGGGGAGGTAAAGTTGATAGAGTGTGTTTGAGAGCCTGGGATCCAGACATGTCGGGAGGTATACGGTCGCGAGATACGTCATGAGTGTCGAGTTTTCGTGTGATGTGTATATAGCAATTTGCATCAAAACGGTTGACAAATTTGTCACCCTGATAGCGGAGGTACGACTGTGCTGAGAAGATTTGAGGTTTAGAAATGGTAGAGACTGAAGCTGAAGTTGTAGCAGAACTGGTGGAAGTAGTCTTATCTGTCGAAGGAATCTCCGATATACTGCTGCCAATAATGGTAGATTTACTCGTAGCCGTAGTCCGTGTTCTTGCGTTCTTATGGCCATCGTTATGATAGACGATAGCATCATCCCTCTTCGGCGACTCAGGAGGCGTAATCGGCTTCTCTCCCAACTTTTCCTGACGCTCCAACCGTACCTGCGGTTTCCTTCCAAACTTGGACTCGAAAGAATCCCTTGTCCGGTATGTCAAAAGAGCACTCATCCTCGCAGCGGCCAGCCCACTCGCAGGTTGTTGATCATAGAACCCATCCTGATATCCTGGATCACTGTATATACTCTGTCTCTGAGCTTCCCCCCACGAGATACACCATGCCGAATGTCGAGCGGATGTTGCGAGTGGAATCACATGTCGGACGAAACCTGATGGGGTACAAAGGGGCCATTCAAGTACTGCCATGCCACCCATGGATCCGCCAATAACAACGGCTACAGATTTGACACCAAGATGATCTAATACGAGTTTATGCAATCTGGAGAAAATAGTTAAGGAACATAAGCGTGAAGTTGTTCAGCGGCGGTGACGTACCGGACATCGTCTCGAATCGTAGTGGGCGGGAATTCAGGACCATAGATACGTCCTGTATCGGGATTGATGGTAACTGGTGATGCAGATCCATACGGGGAGCCGAGACTGTTGGCACAGAAAATGAAGAACCTCCTCGAGTCAAAGGCTTTTCCCTTGCCCATCATAGGTCCCCACCAATCTTCAACATCAGCACTCCCAGTAAATGCATGACAGATAATCATAGCATTATTCTTTGCTTCATTGAGCTTTCCCCATGTTTTATACGCTACAGGGACTTGCTTGATTGTTGCGCCACATTCGAGAGTGAATTGAGGGACGAAGAAAATCTCTTGGTCGATGAGGCCCGAGAGAGGAGTCATGACCGATAAATGTGACTGGAAGCGAATTGGTTTCTGTCATGTGATTTATGTTTTTGTATCCATCCATGTGGCGTTCCTTGACCTTTTTTTGTAAAGATTTGCTCTCATGAGCTCTGTCATCAATCAACTTGGCTCCGGTGAGATTTATGATTTGTTTTTCAATGTATTCGAGTTTGTTCATACAAATGCAGGTGCCCTTTCCGGCCTGACAACAACCCTATGTCTCCAACCATGTGGGTGAACCCAGCAAACCATTTCTCCAAATTTTGAACGGATCATCAGTAGACCTGTTAAAAACGCGTATGCAGCAGGTAGATAGACAAATCCGACCAAAGCAAGTCCTCTCGAAATCCCTCTAAGCCCTGATTTTCTCAAATTCCTTTGTTTTATTCTCAAGATATGGTACTCCGCTCCTATTCAATACAGTACATGACATTGTCGCCAAAAATGGGTTACAGGGACTATGGCGGGGTACAGGAGCTACCTTGATGCGCAATACCATAGGTGTCGCTTTCTATATGACAGCCCTGACTCAACTTCGAACTCGGATGGCAAGCTCACCCTCGTTTGCTGCATTGTACAAACAACCACGAACAACCACTGCCAACTCCTCAGTTCTTCCAACACTAACTAGTACAGGAAACCTTTATCTGGAGCAACAACAAGACTTTTTGTAGGTTTTATGCTCAACCCTCTTTCTATTATCAAAGTTCGATATGAGGTGCGTTGCCTTTTCAACGTTTCTGCTGATCTAATCATCAATCATAGAGCAACATGTACCCCTACCAAAGTCTTCTCGGCGCACTTGCATCTACTGTTCGACAGGGCCCTCGCGAGCTACTCCGAGGTTACATGGCTACATCACTGCGTGATGCTCCGTATGCTGGCATTTTTGTCTTGTTCTATGAAGGGATCAAACGTGAAACTTGTGAGTCTCGATTTACCCCTGAATTCATATGACTAATTTGATCAGCATATCTCGTTTCGCCAACGAGCCCATTCCACTCCACCGTGATTCATGGACTATCTGCGGCATCGGCCGGTTCAATAGCAACACTGGCAACCCAACCATTTGACGTTATCAAGGCAAATCTCCCCTCCCTCTGTTTTTTATATCCTGCTATCCTTTAAAAACTTCATACAGACCAAAATCCAAGTTCGTCAAGAAGACAGATATAGAGGATTTCTTCGAACTATGTCCACCATCTGGCAGGTGTGTAAACTTATGAAACACCGTAGCTTGATTCCCACACGAAGATTACTTGTTTTTCTCCAGCAACGCGGCATTCGTGGCTATTTCGACGGTGCTTCTCTTCGCATGTCCCGCAAGGTCCTAAGTTCTACAATAGGATGGGTGGCCTTTGAAGCCCTCCTCATGTTTGTGAGAACTTCGAAACAACACTCATAACAACATTTGATCGGGACAAGTTTTAAAAATATATGGTCCCCTAATGATTCCTCGATCATGCTAGACATTATCTGATAGTCTGATATCATGTTGCTCCACCTCACTCTTATTAATACACTACACACTAGTGGGGAATGAACTCATTGATGTGACTCATTGATGGTGTGACTTTCAAGGCGAGAATCATGAGACTCGTTTGTGAGGCATGGAAAGAAGCTGGGTGCATGTACGTTATGAGTACTCCTTTTGTATGAACTTCGCGACTGTTTGCAGCTGGATGTTTGATGTACCCTCATAAATGGCACCCTAAAAGAGAAAATTGCCAATATTAGCCCAAGAAGTGCTCGAAACGATGGGCTCACAATTTTGGAGTCTCTCCAGTACTTCTCAATGCCCGTCTCTCGTGTAAACCCGACACCACCAGCCCATTCAATAGCTGAACCAGATACCCGTTGAGCCACCTGGCTACTCCAGTACTTGGCCATAGCAGCTTCCTTTGTGAAAGGCCTGCCTTCTTCTTTTTTGCGTGCAGCATTGTAAGTCAGGAGACGAGCAGTTTCGATATCGATAGCTGCTTGGGCAATCTGGAATTGCATACCCTGGAAGTGTCCAATGGGTTGGCCAAACTGTTTGCGTTGGTAGGTGTACGGAACAGCTTTGTCAAAGACACCTTGAGCAAGACCGAGCATCTGTGCGGCAATGCCGATGCGACCTTATGGATCATTCAGCTGTATGGGTGCATCAAGTTGTGGTAAATATTTACCCTCATTTAGAATTTCGATGGCGATTTTGTAGCCTTTACCCTCACCACCAAGGATATTTTCCTCAGGAACTTTGAGATCATCGAAGTTGAGAGTGCATGTTGAGGAAGCGCGGATACCAAGCTTCTGCTCTTTCTTCGCGATTTGGACGCCCATATCTTTTGTAGCAATAAAACAAGTGATGCCCTTGTAGCCCTTGCTTGGATCAACCTATAATCGATGATATTAGCATCTGAGAAGAAACATCAAGGGAGATATGGATACTGACGGTTGCAAAGATCAGGAAAATATCAGCTTCGTTTGAGTTTGTGATCCACATCTTAGAGCCATTGAGGATGTAGTGGTTGCCTTCCTTCCTGGCACGGGTTTGTAGTGCGAATGCATCGGAACCTGAGGCAGGCTCAGATAGACAAAAAGAACCGAGCTGATGCAAGAGTCAATGAAAATGTCGCATATCTATCGAAGGAGCTTACACTCTTTTCAGCTAACAGTGGTAGCCACTTATCCTTTTGCTCCTGGGTGCCGTAAGTCCGAAACACGGTATTGACAAGGGTATTGTGGACATCGCACAATACAGAGACTGAAGGATCAATTTTTGCAAGTTCTTCAATGGCAATGATTGCGGAAGTGAAAGAGGATCCAGCGCCTCCATGATCTGGGCTGGTTTCGATCCCCATCAACTAGAATACACCGGAGTTCTTCCTCAGTGATATTGTCATACATGGAACAACATACACCTTGTTCGAACAGGCTCTTGATGACAGAAGGATCCATATTTTCTTTCTCGTCCATCTCCCGGACCTTGGGACCAACGACATCGACAGCGAACCGCTGGACTTGGGATACCAAGTCAGGCGTAAGACAGATACGATACCTCTAAGGCAGCATACCTGCTTCTCTGAGCATATTCTCCTCCTCAGTAAAGGCGTCCAATGATGTTGGAACGACAGCTTCATTCCTAATACATCTTGATGCCGAGAACCGTCTATTACGAGCGTGTAAGGTCAATATCTGGGGAAGATAATCTGCTCGCCCTGTTGCTTGTGTCGAGAAGACTCGAGTAGAAGATGGAAATGAACGAAAAGTGGCAGACCTCAACATGAGCGGCGTCCCAGAGAGCGAGAACGAACCCTCTTAAAGCACTGAACCTATATTCGAGATGATGGCAAATCACATGCCATTTCCTCGATCTCAATATGCGTCGGCACTTTCCGAGTTTCCACACATCACAATGACTACCAGGTTGCTCACCGTCGTCTTTGCCTTCGCCGCCGCCAATTTTGCACTTGCAAATACTTCTGTCGTTACCTGGTCGTCCTCGAGGTGTGTCTTCTCTCATTGTTGCCATTGGTTGACCTATCGTTTCCTACAAGGTCAACTGCACTAGACACGGTTCCGACGAAGCTTAAGTCGACCGAGTTTCTCAATCATATCCTCAATGATGATCAACTATGTGGTTACGATGCAGTGGCTATTATTGATCAACCCAACGTATATCCTTTTACAGCTGAAGTGTAATAGTCATTCATAATCTCTTTCTAGATGATTAACCTTTCCCCGTCAACCCATATCACCCGCAGCATATCCTCAGCACCATCTTCACGCTCCTTTGAATTTACAGGATCAATAGATTTGCCAAATGCCGCACAATCTCTTTCAGCCCGCTGCGGCGCCCGTTTTCTCAACTACTCACCCGGACCTTCGTCCTCCGGCGACGTCGTTCTCCAAGAGGGCATAAAACATGTTCTATGCCTCAACATGCTTGATACTCAACATAGCTCTGACGTCGAGGAACATGGTGCGTTTAGATAAAAGTATGAATGGTGTCGGACTTCTGACACGCTTCTACTAGAATCAGCTCTTGCAGCCGAACTTGCAGCTATCTCTTCCGTCTTTCGTTCCTATTTTATAATTTACACTGGCTCTGGATCATCAAAACTGCAAACCCGTCAAGCGCCAGATATTTTCTCCCGACCTGCTATCGACGTCACTAGCAACAATTCTTCATTGCGTCAACCTGCTAATCCGCCGGCTCATGACCCTACCACCTCTGTATTCTTCACGACTGGCCTAATTACCAGTCTACTTATCGTCTTTTTTATTCTCCTCCCTGTGCTCATTGTGGGTGTCTCGGCTCTCGCTAGTATCCAGGCCCCTACACGCATGGAGGCACCAAAAGGATTCAGTGCGGTTGAGAAGAAGAACCAGTAGTCATCCTAGTTCTGTACTTTTCCTTATATCCTAAATGGGCGGACCACTTGCAATATAACTTGCTAGTTATGTGTACCTTGTACGACCGATTACAGGATAATAGTTACAAACAGGTATGTGTAACCAAGAAATATAGAATACAATGCGAGTGATAAATGAAAGCGACAATAAGTGATTTAATGAAAATAGTAAATGGATATGGAATCTAACCAAACCCATCGGAAAATGAAAATCGAACTGAGAGTTAAGAATCAATCTCTATGCCATCCGCACCACCCGTAACCTGTCCCATGATATCCACTATAGCCAAATGCATCGGTAAGATCGGATTACCACTCATCCTCCCCCCACTCAAGAAACCCATACTACTCTCGCTTTGTGGCGCCGACATCCTCCACCTCGCCTGAGCGAGCACACTCAACTCATAGAAATTCCTCGTTACATCTCTATGAACATTTTTTAATTCCAACAACGTCATCGTATACCCATCTTCATGAGACTTCTTGACTAACGACGCAGGATACCAAAACGCTGCAAGAACGTGAATATGAAGCATCGATATAGACGTATTCGGTGCTGAACGTGGCACACGAACGAGACACGTTGTCGATCTCGGGACCAGTCCTACAGGATGAGGCATCGTCGACCCAGTAGCTGAATCCGCTGGCAACTCTATTGGCGACACCGTGGATGTAGAAAGGACATTTGCGCCAGCAGGTCCAGCTGCATTGATTTCCGAACTCCCATCGCCCATTCCGCTGCTGCAACTCGAAGGATCCGCAACATAAGGTAACGATAGCCCAATATCAGATTGACTAGGTGGAGTGGCAATGGGCAATACGATATTTGGATATAGAGCATAAGTCGTACTGGACGCATCCGAAAATATATTATTTGTTTTGACATTGGGCGTAGTCGGAATTGAGGCAGATGGAGGTTGGTGTGAGGTAGCAACATCCAAATTCAATTTCGTGAATAACCAAGGACTATCCGGATCTGCACATAAAAGCGAAACGTGTACGGCTTTAAGACGACTCGTCGGTATCACACCAGGCAACAAATTCGTCCATGCTTAATCAATATACATCAGTGAAAAGCACATAAAAAATCTGAAAACGAAGACACAAACCTGTCAATTCTGTTTTACCCATAACGCCAAGTTTTGATATTACAATCCTCCACTCGACATTTGCTCTCCTAGCGAATCCGACTATAAACTCCCAAACTTTCTTTAACGCCAACACTTCCTCATGACTCACACCAACACCCGGGATCCCACTGAATCCTTGACTAGCATCGATATGGACAGTACCGCTGGCACCACTGGCACAAACCCCAGTAGTCGGACCAGCATTCCCATCCCCATCCCCATCCTGCTGTTCATTAGCATTCTTCACGAGCCAAACCCCCTGGTCCCAAGCCTCTCCCCTCTGATCAACACACGCAACCATAACCCACTTCCCACAGCTACTGAATCTATACCCAGCATGCAATAACGTCCACCTATCTAGAACATCCAAGCTTGCGTGTATACCCCTTACATACGTAACTTTGTTATACACCGGCCTCGCAATCGTGAAAATCGGTTTTTGTAAGAAGGCTTTCACAATCAGCGAAGTGTTATCAGGTTGAAACGTTCGTGCGAAAGATTGGGTCACAGCGACCAATATCTGGTTATATAAGTTTACGCAAAAAGACTCGAGTTGGTTTGTGTTGGATGGATCAGCTTCAATATGATTGATTGCATGTTCTGGGATGAGTCGGAGCAACACTTGATTTTCAGGGAGGCTCTTGAGTGCTTTCTGCACAGTGGAGAGTATTTGGCGAAAGACGGGAGAAGAGAGGGTCATCAAGGTGACAGGCACGACGAGGAACAGTAGGATGGGTGTTGATATCCCAGTGAGACCAGTTGTGAAAGAGGCTATCATCAGAACGTTAGTTCACGTAAAACTTTCTCGCAAAGAACAAGAAACATACCAAAAGTCTTTCTGAATGATGTATCAAATCTCAACGATACCAAACCATCCTTGATACATGATGTGCTCGTCCCATGCTTTAGTTTACCCAGATGCTTGGTCTATCAAACCATCAATATCCCTGTCAAAAGAAAAGTATAACTACACACCTCGTAGGCGTTACACACACTCGCAAGCCAATTTGCAACTTCCAGCTGCCGATGCTGTTCTCCATCATCCGCGAATAACACGAACACTGTCCCATCCTTTTCCCCACTCTTCGGTCCCAAACCAAGCTTCTCCCAGAACCTCAAAGCGGGCGGTAAAACGGTAATGATAGCGTCACCTTTACCAACTGAGAGTTTCGGAGGCATTAGAACCTGCAGAGCTTGAGATTTGTCTGTGGCCAGAGAATCATTGGATGAATTCGCTGAGAGTAGGCCATGGATGATCAGGATGGAATGTGAAGAATGTGAAGAAGAGAAAAGTAAACGCACTCAAACCGAAGATATCATCAACTCCCAACCCAGTTTTCACACCCTCCAACCTCCCCAACACCTTTTCTACATTTTTAACATCACTAACCCAAACCTCTGTTAATCTCTTCCCTCCTGCCCCACCGATAGCACCACCACCACAACTCTCATCCTCTCCACTCAAATTCAGCGAAACATCAAACATATGATTCGCAACCCACATATCCCTCCAAACAACATTCTCTACCGCCTCCTTTGCAAGGACATTGACAACCACTTCCAATGCTCTCCGTTTCTCCGCTGTCAATCCTAATCCCGCAGCTGGAGAAACAGGCGTAGGGACATTTACAACAATGTTCCCTCCTGTTCCTGCCCCATGTAGACCACTACTGCTACTACCAACGCCGACGATAGCCCCAGTCCCAATAGCTGATCCTGGTGGGCGTAGAGGTTTTGAAAGCGGCAGCAAATGTGCATGTTGAAATTGGGTATGTAGAAGTGTTGGACCAAGCGGAAGATACAAGGGTGGTGGAGTATTCGAACGGGATGTATCTAGTGTTTCTTCTTCCTTGTCTTCTGCATCCTCTCCTTGATCCATATCAGAACCGTCATCCTCGGACTGAGAAACTTCATCTTCTGAGTTTTCAAACTCAGAACCTTCGATAGAACCTACCAATGACGATCGGTGGACTCCCCATTCCCTCTGTTCACCAATCCCCCAAGGCAAAATTCGCACATTCTTTCCAGTCCTACCGCTCTGCAACGCAAGTCTCCTCTTCACTCCTATCAATTTCCTCATGACTCCGACTCTAGGATCTGTTATCGCGTCATAACGAGGTCGCCAACTCTCAGCATGTGCATCTTGAAGAGTCGTGAATCGAAGCACCCCGGAAGGTAGAGAACGCTTTCGTACTGTAACGCGAGATTTCACAGAAAACAAGGGCGGGAATCTGGGTTCATCAGGTGGTGGACTAGGTAATCCAAATTTTCCCATGGGCGCATACTTGTCATCTGATACACGATGGGACTTGGCAAAAGGTATAGGATCAAAGAAGCCTGCATTTTTGCGCAATTCAACAATTTCCGGGCAACCATGATGCCGTTGCACGTCACGCTCTAAATGTACGTTCGGCGTTTGGGGAATCCCATCATTAAAAGGTGTTTTCGGATCCCCTCCTGGGGTAGAAGAGATTGGTTCTGAAGAGATAGCAGAATCTATATATTCCGCAGACCGAGGGGTGAGCCCATCAGGAAAGATAGAAGACCAAGGACCGCCGGTGTGTGGTAAAGGTAAAAACTGCGAATGAGGACTCGCGTTTGAAAATCCAGGTTCAGAAAGATGAGCATCCCCAAACAAAGGTGGCGGCGTGGCCTGTAAAGTATTAGGTATAGAATTCACGATTGGAGGTTGCTGTTGTAGAGGAGGTGGAGCGGGTACTGCGTTCGTCGATGGTCGATCAAAGAAACTAAAATCATCGTCTGTAAAATCGTCGAGCTCCATACCAGAACTAACTCCGAAATTCATCCCATGAGAAGTGTCATGATTGTACGCAGTTGACCTGTTCCCAGGACCAGCGGAGCTCAATCTTGAATCGTCGCCTAAATCCATATTCATGCCACTCATGCCAAAATCCATACCAAAATCCATACCCATATCAGACATCATATATTCAAAAGGGTCATAGGAAGCTGATGGTATGGGAGGTGTTTGACTAGATCCAGCGCTATTTAGTGCCTGTGAAGCTGTAGGTTGGGGAACAACCGGGAGGACTGGGGAAGTATTCCCTGCAGTGGGGACTATGATGGTATCACCCTGAGGTGGGGATGGGTAAAAGTTCTGCGTCGGTAGGTTTGAAAGCGTGGGTGTAGGAGTGTGTACTACAAGGGGTGGTACAATTGAAATATTTAGAGGTGTCGCATTTGAAGACATCGATGGGGCAGTACGTGCGATCAGACTAGGAGAATGACCTTCGCGCTCTCGTTTGAGTCGTTCTCGCTCACGTTCTCGGTCTTTGGCAACATGATCGACATAGCTGCTGACCTGAGCTGCAATGGTCCGGATATTTCTAGATTTTGAAAGAGTCAATGCGCGGAAAGCTTCAAGCTCGGCAGTCGGTGAACCCAAAAGACAAGGCCGACGAAGACAGACGGTAGATGGGCATTCAGCTTGAAGTGCAGAGATACTGAGAAGCTTGGGAGATAACTGCAAGGGGCCAGGAAGGTCAGGGGTGTAATCTAAAGGGGATCGGTTGAGGGCAGGAACAAATGCTAGGCACAGACGGGTTGGATAGATGAAGGTGATTCCTTTATCCTCTCCTCGTTTATTTTCGACACTGATCCACCCAATGATAAATGAAGAATCGAGAGACGGTTGTCCATGGCCTTTCAGTGAGTCTGAAAACTGGCGCTGTAGTGCAGAAATAGGACCAGAGTAGGTAGTCAAAAAGTAAGCTGGGGTGCCATAGGGAAGAAGGAGGATCGGTGATCGTGGAAGAGGCAGAGATGAATGTAGAGGAAGATAGGGTGTTGGAATAATTGAGGGCCGAATAATGATAGAAGATGCAGTTGGTTGGAGCTGGATGTGACAAAATATGAGGGGCCTACTGAGCGCCTTGTACTCCCAACCAGAGCCCCAGTCAGAGCCCGGGGTGAGTTGCTGGTGGGAAATGAGGAAACCATCCTTGCAGCGTTGGACACCGATGTTAGAGGATACTATACTGTCTATGAGACGAGTTCTGAGTGCATCAAGAAAGTGTGAGAGGATATGACGGGGCTGTTCATTAATCTCCTGAAAAGGAAAACAGAAGGCAGGCGTAGGCGCTCGAAGACCTTCAAAGTGCAAAGCATTCATCGCAGTGACTGCAGCCAGACTTTGAACTGTGGATGTTATTGAGAAGACATAGAGAGCTGGACTTTGGCCGAGCTGGACACTGGGAAGAAGGGCATCCTGGATATCTTGTGAAGAGGCTAGATGGCGGCGAGCAGAGTCAAGAACATCTGGCAGAGAAACAGCAGGCGCATCGGGAGCGAGCTGGACAGCAGCGACGGCCTGTGCTGGGCCAAGAGGGATGGCGGCAGCGAGGAGGAAAGCGTCGAGCATGGCGGACGAACAGATCGTGGGCCGGAGAAAGCCGAATTTGGAGGAGAGAGCTGAGTGTGAAATTTCAGTTCTTGTCTTGCACCATGTCCTCCTCCACCGCCGTCCGCACCCTCACCGTCGCCCTCGACAGCGGCCATGCACGCGTTCTCTGCATTGCGGACATCCGTGGCAAGCTCTCAGCCCTCAACGACCTTGCGCGTCAGGAAAATGCTGCCGCGATCATCCATACAGGCGACTTTGGCTTTTTCGAGGCAAATAGCCTCGACCGTATAACAGACCGCACTCTTCGCCATGTCACCCAGTACTCACCCCTCATTCCACAGGCCCAGCGCACACATCTACTCTCCGCAGATAATCCCGACCTTATTCGGTCGACGGTCAACATCTCTCTCCTCTCCGAGTTCCCTCTCCTCCTCGCAGGTCAGATCAAGTTCCATGTGCCAGTGTTCACGGTATGGGGTACCTGTGAGGATGTCTCTGTCCTGGAAAAAATCAGAGCAGGCGTATACAACATCGAAAACCTCCATGTTATTGACGAAGCAACAACTCGTCTCCTTGACCTTGGTGGAGTCAAACTCCGCCTCTTCGGCCTTGGAGGTGCGCTCGTGCCTCACAAGATGTTCGACAACGGGGAGGGCAAGGCAACAATAGCCGGCGGTGGCGGCACCATGTGGACTACCGCTCTGCAAGTTGGCGAGCTCGTTGACACGGCACAACGCGTGTATGACCCCTCAGAAACACGTCTCCTAGTCACACATGCCAGTCCAGGACGCGAGGGCATCATTTCTCAGCTCGCCCTTGTTCTAAAATCAGATCTTACCATTTCAGCTGGTCTTCACTTCCGTTACGCCACCTCCTACAATGAATTCAGTGTCCAACCTGATTTTGAAGGCTTCCGCCACAAACTTACCATGGGAAAGGAAGGCTGGGATAAAGTATGGGACAGCGTCAAAAATCAAGTTGACCTCGTGATCGATGAAAATCAACGGATCCTACTTGAAAAGGTTCTTACAGTTGTCAACCGGCTTGCTACACCACAACCCTCCACCGGTCCCGGCGCGACTGCCCCTGGTGAAGAGCCAGCGTGGAAAAACTGCTGGAATTGGAATCTCTGTGATGCTGCCTACGGTTCACTCGTTCTTGACGTGAAAGATGGCCGTGTCAGCTCAGAGCTAAAGAGTCAAGGTACGCCTGCTGCTCTTCCCAACATCATTTAAACTGATAATTCCCCGAAACAGGCTTCAATTATGCTTACCGTCGCAGTGCAACAATTGCTCCGGTTTCCAGTTCAGCAACATCAGCACTCCAGACCGTCAACGGCAGTCAGCCACCAACCAAGCAACCAACGCCTGCCCCCCCAGCGCCCTCTGAAAAGCATCTACCCCCACATTCAGCTAACAAATCTAGTGCGACGACGACCCCACCCCTACCAACTGTAGCTGCTACTCCACAAGCAGCTTCCGCCTCAAGTGCTCCCAGCCCTGCTCTATCCATATCGAAAGTGAATGGCGATACACCTTCAGACAAGGGAGGGTTCAAAAAAGACAAAAAGCGGGACAACAGACGAGAAAGCAAGTCTGGCAGAAATACGCCTGACGTGCCTAAAAATAACGGGACACCTTCTATTCCCGAAACGTCATCGACGCCTGCAACCGGAACACCTGAACCGACTGAAGAACCGAAATCTCCTAGTGACTCGACACGGTCAGGTGTTCGCTCACATAAACCTCATCGACCTGCGCGTAATCCATGGACTATCTTTATGAAGATGCCACCGACGACCTCAGTCACCGAGGAAGATATCAGAGTGTTCTTTGCCGAAGCCAAGCAAGAAGTAAGTTGACAATTCTTTCATCATCTCATCATCTCAACCGACCTTCTAGATCACCAAGATCACTCTTCCTCATCCGACGCATTTCAGACTGGCATATGTTGAGTTCAGCGATGAAGCAGGTATGAAAGCCGGGTTAGAGAAACATGCCGAGGTATGTCATTCCTTCCCCTGTCCTCTTCCTCTACTTACATTCAATACATAGAAAATCAAAGACATCACACCTGAAGTCAAACAAGCGATAGACCGCGATTCGCGTGATCCTCCATTTAGAGGTCGTGGCCGAGGACGAGGTGGCGCAGGATTTGCAGCCAGGAATTTTTCACAAGCTGGATTGGCAAGAGGTGGACCGAGAAATAACTCTCATGGAGATGGTGTCGTCCCTCCTGCTGCAGCATCTGCTGGTGGTGACGCTTAGGCCAGTAATTGACCGTCTGTTTGGTCTTTGTATGATGGTGATGAGTTGAGATGATTTATGATGTTGGTATCGCATTTTTTTTTCCAGAACTGATTTCTTGCCCTTTTTCCAGGGTTTTGTCACCTTTCTTTCTTTCTCCCACAGTTCGACGTTCACCCTTTGTTTCTGTCCATTGTCCAACATATATTTTGGTTGATTTGGATCTGCCTACTACTTGCGCGTATATACCATATATCACCATATATCATTCATGCATATACTCGTAATTGTTTTGTTTCTGTTCTCTATCTCTAAATAGAACTCTAACATACGTTGTGTAGTTCCACAGTCATTATGTGTCGAGTT
>Ga0153937_1000534_pt1 | contig 13979 bp, 13 predicted proteins | sample TSNY021MetaG_FD_104680 | JGI IMG/M metagenome (GOLD analysis project Ga0153937, IMG submission 104680) | Attine ant fungus gardens microbial communities from New York, USA - TSNY021 MetaG | ecosystem: Host-associated > Fungi > Mycelium > Unclassified | place: USA: New York, Robert Murphy County... | reverse complement strand
TATTGTTTTGTTCCGCACTTATCTCTGGTCAAACGGTCGACAATTTAACCATTCATATCGGAATAACGGAGAGCCAAGTCTTCCTGATTCAATGACCAATGCAAGAGGTTTCGCTGCATGGGGCCATCGATCGGATTTTAACACGTCTGAATCCTCTTTCCAACGCACGAATGATCGAGGACAGGTTGCGGTTGTTTCTGAATGCATATAAGGATGCTGGTCTGGATCGGCAGGTTGGACTTGGTGTGACAGTTCACATATCCCTTTGGCTTTTCCGCTTTACTATGCATCTTGTCGACTTTCATCTGTTCTTGTTCATCATTGGTTCGTTGTCCAACTCCTGCCTGCTTCTTTTACTATCGTACACACCTGTTCATAGCATATAGTATCCCTCTCGGTTTGTTATCGTCACCATTTCCCATTACTCCGACGTCTGTTGACCGATTGTTGAGCATCCTACCTTTCGCCTTTATTTTTAGACTCTGCGTCTCGTCTACGTTGCCTTTTTTTGCCCAATTTACCCTGTAACTACTCCCCACCCATGGTCTTCTGAAAGTCTATATTGCATCATTTGATCATCCTTTTTCTCTTCCTGTCTCCTGTTTTTCTGTGCAGTTTATCGTTTTGGCCGGCTTATAGTCTGTCGTGATATTGACTTTCAAGCTTCAGTATTCTGATTCAAGAGACACTTGTTCCCTGTCTTTCTCTTTCTTTGTCCTACTAAGCCTCAAAGTACTTTGTTTCTCTCACTACTGAGGTTGCGTTAGTGTATATGCCTATGGTTGTACCAGACCTAAACTAATTAGCCATATGTAGGTTTTCCTAAGTGGTTGAGTCTGGCGGTGTTCAAAAACTTGAGTGGATACACTACTTGCTACATGGCTTGGCTCGGGATTCCTAGAAAAGATCCTACCTTCGAGGTCAGGAGAGGATCCTCATGATGTCAGTGGCGGTCACTACTTTCGAGGACCTGTGATTGAAGTTGGTGGAGTGGTATGAGTTAGACAGACATTGCATCCGTAGGAGCAAATATGAACTATTTACAATGAATGAATTGTAATGAAGAAGCGTTTGCCCAGGTCGCCTTTGCGAATATTTCCTGACCTGTTTGACATTGCAAGCTCCAATGATATTCTGAAAGTGAATACTATACTCTACAGCTGCTTGCACAGATAAGAATTATTCTGCATCTTTGCTCTTTATTGGTACCACAGCAGATGCCTGGAAGTTTAACTTCCAACCTTACACTGATCCACTTGTTGAAAGGAGGGAGATGAGGACAAATAGATACCTTATTGAAGCATGAGTCACACCTTCACACTGCCAGACGTTATTCGAAGACGTAGGATCCCGCATCACAACACATTACAATAATGATACATGTTTGATGATTCGATGTCAATCATAAATGGCCCTGTCCTGTGATAAGAAGACTTTGTAAGTCCACTCCATCAATTCGGCTAACATTAGCCGTACGTCTGATATCAAAGGAGTTGCCATTCGGATCACAGTACAATCCAATTCAACTTTGTTACGTACCCACGCACCTCCTGCCATGAACGAGAACGAACTGCTCATGAGAAGATCAGCCGGACTTTGCTCAACTCATGTCTCGACAATCGTGAGATGCATCCATGGTTGATGGTTCTCTTTGCGCCGCCCGCCTTGACCCACTTCCTAATGAGCAGCATGCTCACATAGCTCTGTACCAAGAGTGTTCTTAAACATTCACATCTGATGTGACGACCGAAGCATATAGCTGATGCTTATAAGACACAAATGTCTGAAGGTGACTTGTGAGAAACCACTCTGGTCAATAGCTCGCACCCCTCTTTGTCATGTTTTCCCCAGACACAAAGTCTTTTATTCACATACCCCAGGAAATCTATGACCTCATTATTCACCAAGCCAAAACCGATCGTACAACCCTTTACAACCTCTGCCTCGTCTCAAGTTCCTTCCTCCCACAGGCTCAGAGGGCGTTGTATCGCGACCTCAATATCTCAAATGATGGATATCCTCTCTGCTCCGGTTGGCACATAAATGCCACACAAGCTATGAGCTTGTTTCGAACCCTGACCGAGCGTAATCCGGCGCTAGCGAAATTTGTGCATAGCCTTTATCATCGCTTAGCTTCTTATCATGGCTTTGCAGAAAGGTTATATTGGAACCGCTTTCAACAAACGTTGAGACTTCTATCCAATTTGAAGCGGCTCACCGTTACATGCATAAATCCGATTCCCGACCTCTACACTGGCTGCTCCTTTAAACTCGAGGTTTTTGGCAGCGACAGAGCCTGTGATGAGCCTGTGGTGCATGATGCGACTTTACAACACCTAGCTGCCCAGCCTGATCTTCGGTCGCTATACGCCTGGAGGTTCTATCGCTCTGAAGAGCACCTACCCATCACTTATTGTCCAAACCTTGAGGCACTCACAGGAGATCGCCGTACCATTGAGGGTATCCTGCCTGGTCGATCTGTCACTAGGCTGACATGGATACCTGATTCTGGCGAAGACATCCTAAGCCCACCTCATAGCATTGCGATGGAACTATTAAATATCCGCATTCTCTCCCTCGGAGGATATTATAAACGTCCGTGCATTCAACGAGTCATTTCGTATCTACCTTCACTTGAAGTTCTAAGGCTTTTTGGAGAAGCGAAGGAGGTAAGATATCATTTCTTTCTGTGATATCGCGGCGTAATGATATTTATCATCTCTGTAAGCTCGATCTTCTTCACGAGCTAGACTTGATCCCACAATTCCCCAGTCTTCGTACTTTCATCTGGACTGCGGGTTTTGCTACATCCGTACGATGGATATATTTTGGCGGCTTCGGAGACGAGACAGGAGTCAAAGACCAACGACGCCTGGTGAATAGTTGGTTCTCGAGGTCGAAGAATCTCCAAACAGCCTACTTCCACGTTCACAAATCCAGGTCAGAGCCACAGAGCTATCTCCGGTGGACGAAAGGCGAAACCGATCCGGCTGTTGTTAGTTATGAGGAGGCAATAGAATCTCATGATGTTATTTCATGGTATCCTTAATGCTGGAGATCAGAAGACTGGAATGTTACTTTCATTGGCACAATATCGTCTTGGCAGACATTTGTATATTATTGTTGTGTTACTAACAGCTCTCGGTTATGGCTGACGATCGCATTTTACCTCCCTTCTCCTATCTTGATTTTACGGACATTTTCTGAGAAGTACCAGTTTCGATATTAGGAGTATCGTAGTTGTCTGGCATACATCACTGACAAAGGTTGTCTTAGATACTTAATGGACAGCAATGTATTGATATTTTTGTCTGACCGGGTAGGTAACTTGGAGCATGATAATATTCCTTCCTAAACATCTCATTGGAAAGAGTAAATTTCAGAATTGTCAATGAACGCCATGATTAGAGTAGCTGGAAATTTTGAGGTGATTAGATGCGGGTGTGCTGAAATTGCACCAAGATCGAGAGCCTCAATAACCAACAATTTAGGTTCGACATTATGGCCTTATGTTTCCTCCACACTAACACCTTTGTGAACTCGGTTGAAAAGTTCTGGACATGCATAAGCATCTCCTAGGCGCTATTGATCTGTCATAGCATTCCTGATGTCTCATTAATTAAAGAAGATTGATTAATGAGCAATAATTATCAAATCAGCTGCAGATCAGACAAAACTTGAAAGGATGAATAACACAGGAATACAATCTAGCACCTGATGTCCTTGTTAAAGAAAGTTCTAGCTGCTTATGGTATTGATGCACTAGCTAAAATCACTTTGCTATAAATCCCTGAAACATGAATCAATTATCAAGACTTATTTACTAGTGGCTAATGAATCTACAAAGGTGTGGGAAACCCAGCATAATAGTAGCTACTTCAGGAAACAGCTGCTCTCAGTAGATTGGGGTTAGTTGATGGAGAAAAAAAATGCTCTATGGTTAACCTTCATAGAGAGAGCAGAGTTACAGTCAAATATGAGTGGAATTGAATGTGGTTTCAGGAGTAACTATAGTGATATGACGAAGGATGAGTGACAGTGACGTAGCGATGACGAGTTGAAGAATGGATTCAGCGGTTCAATAAGAGAACTGAAGTTTACTTCATGCTATGCGGTTCTTTATATGACATAGGTAACGAATAATGATACTTCAGCAGCAAAACTGAGACATAAGAACAATAAATCTAGTCTGAGCAGGATTCCGAGACAATAATAGTGTCGTTGCAAGTTTGACGTTGCAACACATAAAATACTTGTGCATTGATGGATACCATATTGTTGTTGCAGAGCTTAAGCAGTCACCTTTCCTTTCCTATACAACCGAGTCGCTAATTTTGCATTTTGCCAATAGTTGAAGAAATTCAAATGACCATGTGGGACTTTCAAATGTACCAAATAGGGTATATTAACATCAGCCGATCCTCGCGTTTGATTTCAACAAAAAAGGACCTAATTCGGAGAGGTTAAAACAGTTTATACAACAAATATCAGAATGCAGGGGTCATATTGAGCGAATGTCAGAGGAAGTAAATAGCTATATAACAATGAACCTCGTAGATTAGTAGTACAGGTGGATAATCAAGACTGGGAATAATCATGAGGAGCAATCGTTTTCGTAATGAGAGGAGATAAAACACAGAACCTAATAAGCAATAAAACACTCCTAATTCCTGACTATGCGGGGGGGAAAGTCATTGGCCACTAATAGCGATAAGAGACGTATTTTAAGCCTTTATACATTCTGATGCTCCTCAAACGAGGTGTCAGAATGTTTCTCATCGTGAGGCTCATCAACCTTGGCATGAGCGGCACCAGTGATCTGCTGAGTGGCCTCGTCACCATCGAACATAGCAGCAGTCTCTTCCAGAGAGCGGTTTTTTGTTTCAACGACATCTGAACAACGGTGATGAGGCAGAGTCAGAGTTTATGGAGATTTCATGCTTACACAGATAACAGAACACAAGCTCGAAGACGAGCCAGCAGCAATAAACAATGTAGTACTTCCAGCCAATATTACCTAAGCAAAAAATGAGCCGGGTGTTTGATTACGTATAAAGAAAGGATACACACCGAGAGCAATAGGATTAACGTATTGATTGAAAATGAGAGAGAGGGATATCGAGAAATTGAAGATGGTGAGACCCTTGGCACGGATGGAGAAGGGCAAAATTTCAACGGTATAGAGGACAATAAGTGGGCTAAAAGCAATACTGCAGATAGGTCAGCTCTGAGGATACAGTAGGAGAGATGAAACGCGACGTACTCGTAGGAAGCATAGAACAAGAAGATGAAAGCAATGACAGCATGGGCTGCGTTAGTGTTCTGACTCTGAGCAAAGAGGGCAGAGCAGATAGTTTGGAAGGTGAAGAAGATGAGCATGCCAACGACAGAGCTCAAGAAAAGAATCCGGCGACCAATCTTGTCCACTAGGAAGGCAGCGAGAAGCGCCCAGAATAGATTCCATATCTGGAGGATGCCGTTGATGAGGAGCTGGATGGTGGGATCAGTGATACCAACAGTGTCTAGGACACGTGTAAGGTAGTAGGAGACAAGGCCATTGCCAGACCATTGAGAGAAGAAGGCGATAGCAATAATGATTCTGAGACGCCTCAGGTTACCGGATGTGGTAAAAAGGGATTTCCAGCCGACATTATCTGCCACAGTGCGGTCGAATTCGATAGCAGCCTTGATCTCCTCAAATTCAAACTTGACCAATGGATCTTGGCTGAGTAAAAATAAGTTAACAAAAATCTTATGCATGTCAATCCAAGCCACACTCACGAGTTGCCATCAGCATGATAGTAAGCAAGCGTCTTGAGAGCCTCAGCTTCTCTACCCTTACTGACAAGCCAACGAGGCGACTCAGGCATGAACCAAACCAAAACAATTTGGATAACGGAAGGCGTAGCCTGGAGGACAGAGGGAATACGCCATGCCCAGGTATTAGAAATCTTGAAAGTACCAAAAGTCGTCCAAGCGGCACTATCAAACAAAAATTAGAAACGAGTCGAGTCGAAATTTCAGGTACTCACATGATAGCTCCGATATACCAGAGAGAGTTGTAAACTCCAGTGAGGGGGGCGCGGTACGTGGGGTAAGAGATCTCAGTGACCAGCATCGGAGCGGCGGTAGCTAGCGGATCATTAGCAAGTATTCACATAGGAAAACAGATGAACCATTACTAGCAAATGTAAGACCGAAACCAATCAAGAAACTGTGATTAAATCGCTTCCTCAGTCTCTTATCATGACGAAGATACATTGATACACACCGAGCGCCGATGAACATGCCAGTTGACTGAGCAGCGGTCTGGATGGCAGTAGCAACACACATTATACTAGCACCAAGTAGGATAGCTGAGCGACGACCCAGACCATCGCAGACGTAAGGGGACATAGGGTAGGCAGCCAGACCACCGATGTTCTATTAAGCACCATGTCATCATTTCGAGTTTGAAGAAGGCCGAGAAAACATGCCTGAATAGCATTCAACAGACCCAGCCTACCGCCGGAAGGATTATTGAAGTAACCGGTCCACTGGGTGAGAGACTGAAGACCGTTCATCATACTTCCATCATAACCATTAGTTGAGGAAGTTATGAGACTGAAAAGGATGAGTAGGTAAACAAGTAAATCATCATTGACAATGTGAGACGCACAGGAGGACAATCCACGCATTCAGCGTTATGATCCTAAGCAGAGCAAACGTCAGTTGCGTGACTTCACGAGGAAGGAAGTTACCCACCGCCTGTTGTTATACCATTTCCTATTGGGGTCCAGGAGATGGGTAAACCCAGCGGAAGAACCGGTATTAGCAACAGGACCACCACCCATGCTTCGAAGCTTGTCAGGATATTAAGGAAGAGCGGATAGGGGTATGAAAAGCAGGAACGGCTTTTATAGTACGTCAATAGAAAGAAGGGACCAGTCACTTTGTCGGGTAAGGGAAAGTGTGACATGTTTTGTTCGGGGTAGTGGATATGGAGAAAGCTCAGATGACCACGACCAGGAGTTTTTCCAGAGGTACGCCGTGATCATTCGCATGGTCGCCGGACACTAATAGATTTCATACTCGCGACCTTTTCAGACATTTGCATCCACTGAAACCCGTCTGTTTTCACCCTACGACGGGCCCTGCTCGCCACCCCATAGTCATTACCATCATTACCGCCCCTCTCGTCATTGATCCGAACTTTTGCAGGAATTTCAGCGATTCAAGCATGGCCATGCATCAATATAGCAACGACCCTGCCGAATGGACCCTGCTCACGATCAATGGGGAGAGTTTTGTTTGTGCAATTGGCAGGATACCCATTCGTAGACCGAAAATAATGTGCCTGATTCCGAAAATTCTCCGTTTACCATCGTCATCCCAGGCCAAAGTCTAGGCGCATCAGATCAGATCAGATCAACTCATAATTAAAATTTCTCCGAAGATATTTTCTGGTGGCGGCTATGATCGGTTCTAGCTGTAATATGCAGGCGCAGTGAAGAACTGTCGGTCAGACAACTGGCAGTATGATGCTATAGCTCTCTTATTTTCATCTCCAAGGAAATAACTATTAGTGAAAATTTCTACATACGTGCAAAAACATCGATAGACATAGGACAGCCGGTTCTCATAAATATGGCGAGAGCAGTAAGATGATATCTGAGAGCTATCTGAAAGCTATGGTTACAGTCGCCTAAGTAAATCTCTGGCAGATAGATCTTGTTTACTACGTTCGGTTGCAGTTTCCTCTCTTGCCAGCCCCTCGCGCGGTGGCGATTCAACGGTAGGAGTAAGAGAATTTATACTTGACTTCTTCCGTCTCCCGAATGGCATTCCCCAGTTACTTGCCAAGCTGGCAAGCGTGTTAGTTGCGGTTGCGGTCGACTCCGATCTACCTGGAATCTGTGAAATCTGTAGTGGATTATTTAAAGCAAGTGGTGACGGTCTTGAGACATGATATGACGTCGTTCGTCTTCGTTTCAACAAGCTATCCATACCGTCAGATACGGACTCTTCTCGTGGCGGTGTCACAGGCAAACCAAACGGATTGCCGTCATTAGAAGGTGAAGAAGATAATAACGTTTGGTCCGCCAATGCAGTGGTAGGTGGAGCCTTGGATCCTCCAGGTAAAGAATTACCTAGTGCAGGTATTCGACCGGAAAATTTCGAAGTTGTGGACAACCGGGAAGCCCGCGAACCAGGGCGCAGGGGTGACACTTGAGTAGAAAAGATTTTTGGAACTGACGGAATGATAGGTGGAAGAGAAGGTGGAAGAGAAGGTAGTGAAGGGTGGGAAGGTGAAACATCCACTGGTAAGTAGGAATCTTGGGGCGAAAATGACGATGTACCTCTTGGTGAAGAAGAGGCATCGTGGGGAGTCTCATGCAGCGTTGTGTCGTGGCGTTGAGACATGCCCTGTTTTGTGAGGCTATCAATCTGATTCTCTGGCGCTTGCGCCAAAAGACGTGACAAGGACGATGGCCGAGCACCCGGTGAAGAACTTGATCGTGCGCGAACAGGGAAGAACTGTGAATTTGGAGAACGTGTTACACGAAAAGCTTCTTCAACTTCAGTCTCAGGCGGACCGGGTGCTATAACGGGAGGAAGTGCTGGAGGAATGTTGATAGGTGTGACAGCAGAAACGCCATCTCTGACCTTGTCGATAGAAGCTTTCCTCGAAGATACTCGTCGTTTGTTTTGACTTGGCTGAGTCCAATCTTCTACCTCAAGCATATAATACTTGACACCATCACCAAGACCATATGGATTGCTGGTTGGGTCCTGGAAGCAAACATTCATAGCTACTAATTATGTCTGCTGCACCATGTGGGGAAGAAGGTACCCACCTGGTGATCCACTACACGTTCTGTGATTGAGGTGATCCTAGCCACGATCCATTCCCGTGTTTTGAGTTGTTCTGCCAGATATCCAGTTGCTTGAAGGAAGTAATGCGGAAATGAAACTACGAATTGTCGAGACGGAACATTATCGGGAGTCAATAAAAATCTATCCGGTAGGTACCAAAACGAGCTTACCATTAAAGGCAGCCCATGGCTTCGACACAGAATTCCTCGTGGGCAGGAATAGAGCCAGATCTCCCTTGGCAAAATTCCTAAATGAAATTTTTCCCTTCGCACGCTCTCGATATTCTTTGCACTGTTTCTGCCATTTCCGTATCGTTGATCCCGTTTTTGACATGACCTCAAGGAAATGATCGTGATCAAACCCACGCAGAATTTCAAGTGCTGCAGTAGGGTCTGAGGGATCAATTGGTTCTTCCTCTGCATTAAACTCATGCTCGATGATACTATGCCGTAGACCAGAAGAGAAGGTCGAGTCTGCCATATGAAGGGTATTTGTAGTAGCGGTATGCTTCGTAGAACCGATGTGAGATGTCATAGCCTGTGCTGAGGTCATCGCCTTTACATGAGAATCACGGAATGTGATTGCAACGTCCAAAATCTGGGCTAGCAATCGGCCACCATCCTCTAGTCGCTGTTCGAAATCAGATCGCGAGACTTGACCAGCACGTAAATCTTCTCGCAGTATGCGTTCCGTGTGTCTGGCATCGCGAAGTTCGTGCTCGACACGCCGGAGTTCCTCCCTTAAACCGACAGCATCCGCATTAGCCACCTCTACTTCAGCCTTAAGGTCCTTTGTCATTCTTTCCTTCCCCTCCAGAACGACTTTGAGCTCAAAGAATTGCCGCTCGAGTACAGCACGGTCTCCATCTGCCTCAGCTCGATGGTCCCGTATGATACGGTCGTGCTCTGAAGCTTGTACTCTTAGTAGTCTGTCCTTCTCTAGGCTTGCCTCCTTGAGTGCTTGACGGACCTCGTGACTCTCTGCCCGTGCTGCTTCAATTTGTGCTTGAAGATCCTCTCCACGAAAACGAGCATCCTCTAATTTGCGCAGATTATTCGCCTGTTCCTCGAGAAGAGCAACAACCTTCACAGCGTTTTTTGTCTCTAACGTTTTGATTTCTTCGAACTCAACTTTCACTTGCGCGAGTTCTTGGCGTAAATGCTCAACCTCTCGTGACTGTTCTGTTGCATCTGCCAAGGCTCGCCCGAGTGCCAGGCGTTGACTCTCAATATCAGCAGTGAGGTCCACATTGCGACACTCCAAAACTCGTCTTGCCTTCGCATCCCCCTCCAGCTGCGTTCGAACTTGATGTATCTCGCGTTCCAACCGATTGCTGCGTTCTTTCTCTGCCACGAGAGAAGAGTTAGCTTGATCCAAATTCTTCTTGAGAAGCTGTATCTCATTTTGCAGTGCTGTCTTCTCGTCCTGATAAACAGCTTCCTGGTGTGCCTTTTCTCCTTGTGCTACACGTAATGCCTCATTGAGCTCTTGATAGGCCTTGTCTTCCGCTTCCAACGCTAGCAGATTGTGTTGGCCAATATCAATTTCATGGAAGTTCAACGAAAGAAAACCTTACATCTCCGACGAGAGGAAGACAACCTGGATGCAGATAAGACTGTGCAGATTGATTAATCAATGAATTAAATCACACTGTCAAATGAAGGACCCACGTGAGCGCTCTGCAATCCTATCAAACCCTGTTTCTAATCCATCCATCTTCATGATCAACTTGTTGAGCGATGCCTTGCATTCAGTCACCGCTCGCAGAGACACATGATCATTAGAAGCTTTTGCGTAATGTTGGAGATCGTCCAACACCTGTACGAATGCTGGACCCAATCATCAGATCATCAACATCTCTTAGATGCGAAGCATACCATCGACGTCAGTTCGCTCAAGCGAGTAGACTGTATCAGTGCTCCCGATGGGCGAGAAATCTATAGTAGGCACAGGGTCATCCATTCCGTGAGTGTCAAAAGGCAGTTGACCATGAATTTCGCTACGATAGACCTGGCGTTTTTTGCGTTCGTTCGCCCTTTACGAAGTCAGACTGGTGTTAATATATGTGAATAAATCTTACGATAATTTGGCCATGACCTCTAGAATAGCTTGTGCGCGCTTGAAGAAAAAGCGAGCTCACCGACAGAGTCAACTGAATGAAATTCCATTTATGACAAATACCACATACAGAATTCTTTGCGACGAACGATCTCAATAACAGTCGCACCATATGCATATAGCATGTTGTGAAGTCGCTGGATATGAGAGAAGCTGTTCTTCCCGCGAAAGCTCGTTTGAAGTGTATTCAGCCCGGAAGGTATTTGAACAACATCATTGTTCAGAAGACTAATGCGCCGGATAGTCATGATGCATTGTTCTGTATACTCGTTCTGTGTTGATACTTATCAATAAACATACGAGAACTCGAAAGCGGAGTCGGACTTTGACTTCTGCAATAAACTGAACCTCGTTCCTATGATCATGGTCCAACTGTCGGAGTTCTTCGCGAGATGAATTTCCGCGTGATCTAATTAGATACATATACTCACCGTGAATGATCTTATCATAATTATTAATTGGACCTGGAGTAACTTGAGACAGACATTTGATAGGATAAGAACGACCGTACCCTCAAGGGACGCAGCATGACCTGCGATTTTCTCTTTTAGTGCCTGGGACCTGCGAAAAGATGTCTCTGCATCGTCCAGCAGGCTTGCGGATAGATTAGCCATGAGCAGATATAAGAAAGCAATGATTCTCACCGCTTGTTACCCACGGATGACCGGACAATGTCGGTACCTTCCCTCAACTTGAGAACAGCCTGCTCAGCAAGTTCAAAGCGCGATTTCAGATCATCTAGATCTTGGATGTCCAATCAAACTAGGAACTAGAGGGACAGATGCACACCATGCGTTCGTGCACAACCTGCCGCAACTGTCCGCATTTTCTCAGTTGAAACATAATCACCGAGTGTTCTGTGCCTTTCTCCTGCCTCGATAGCCCTACGTACGGCATTGGACATAAAGTCGACATGTATGCAAACTCGTTTGATCAGCTCGAGGTCAGAATTTAGGCCCTCAAGGAGTACAGACTGTCTTTGTAGTTCACGTTTGGAGTTGGTAGCAAGTGAATCGAACGTATCGAAGATTGCGAGAACATGAAGGTCGAGGCTGCTAGTTGCTACCCTGATGGCTTCATGCTGATAATGTACTGATGTGAACATGGAATTGATCTGCTCGTGATGTAGTCGGGAAGTTCGGAGATACGAGGCAGCAAGCTGGGATGGCCGAAAGGGTGGGGTCTCGGGTATGTTCTCTATTGATACATGTTCAGCATCTCTTATCGGATTGTGCCTGGAGTAACTAACCCTCCGCGAGAGGCTGTAATGTTGGCCGAACGTACAAATCCTGAAGGACATCCTCAAGGTCAGAGTCAAGGTAGAATTTGTTGAATACATATATAGTCTGCGTAAATAGGAGGTACATCAGGCTCGGATTGGCGAATTGTCAGATCACGTACTTGGTCTGCTGCACCAGCAAGATCCAAGATATTTGAGTTCAATAGTCTGCGGCCATCTGAGAGATATGTCAAAACAGCTTCCTGGTCGAGTCCTGTTTCCTGGTGGACAAAAAGCTCGAGACTCCTGGCTCTGGGATACGCATCAGCATGGGTATGATGCAGCATTGCCCAGCTAACCTCTCAATGTCCCTCAGGCTAGCGTTGGTCTATACCAGAGTGAGCGGGCATTGAGGCCATGATGTCGAAAACCACCAACCTGGAACAAACGACCGTCCTCCGCACGACATATCCGCAGCATGTCAGGAGTATAGAACGTCCAATAGTACTAGAGTAGATTAGTAGCAGTTGTACGAAGGGGTATATCAATGAGCCAAATGCAAAGTCTAGTATATACCACGGTGACGTGATGAGAACAAATCACTATTTTGGAAATACAGTACGTACGTCTTCACCAAGATGACTTAACCAGTCCGACACAATGTCTCACCAGCTGAGGTTCTATTGTATCTTCTCCTACCACTACCATTGAGGCTCTCGAACCGTCCTCTTGTCAGCAGATGTCTGAGCTCTTAATGCCAACCAAGAGATCTGGTCCAATCATTGGCCGTACCGTCGCAGCGGACCAGCGAAGGAGCCTTTATAATGTTCCTCCGAGAGCTCTCACCAAACAGTCATCAAGCGACCTTCTTCCTTCAGATCTGATAAGAAAGGCATGATTTCCAAATTTCTGTCGTATTGTATCATTAATCTCAATTGAGAGCAGAGTATGCAATTAATCCTTGTTTAAACCAGGTTCCTGATGTGCATTCGCAGTAATTTTGTGGGCATGCGATGATGCATCAATCACTCCAAAGATGTGTCTCATCAACTCGACTGTTCACGATTGGGTCCTTCCAGTCCTCTATCATTCCGTTCACTTCCAGTTTTCACAAGATATTGTCAATTTTGTCTCCAAACATGACGTGCTAAACCTGCGCATGAGGAACAGATTTCAGTTTATCAAGGACCTACACATTGGCCGTGGCTTAAGCGGGATGGGCGACCTTCTGTACGGATCCCGTCAGTGGCCCATTCACCCTCTCCAGCAACTCATCAGTCTTTGTACTGAGCTACGATCCCTCACCGTACTCTACATGGACCAACGGCTTTGGTCCCTCTTTGAGCCCTTCCTTCCGCCTCGTGTCGACAAGATTACTTTGGGTCCGATGCATGGTCCCATCAACCCACAAGATCTAACTCAGCACCCCCCTCTGGCATATCTAACCAGTGTTTACACCTGTCTGAGTGATGAAGAAGCCGAAAAACTATTCAACTATCCAACTATGACCAAAGTGCGAAAATTTTGCGAGGCCAATAGCATGGGTCCAGCTTGGGCAGTCAACCAGGCACCGCTTGTGAAAAAATCCCAAAGTTTGCAAGAGTATGAAATCGTGATTTGTGGTGCACCCGATAACACTCAACCCATATGCCTTTTTGCGGAGCAATCTTTGAAACAGATGGACGCCACAGACAGAGTGGTTTTACGCCAAGCTCTTAGTGGTGGCTGGGTTCGCATCCTCTATGACGAATTTGTTGAAAACCGACGACGTTTCATCGGTATGCTC
>Ga0153937_1000533_pt1 | contig 13995 bp, 11 predicted proteins | sample TSNY021MetaG_FD_104680 | JGI IMG/M metagenome (GOLD analysis project Ga0153937, IMG submission 104680) | Attine ant fungus gardens microbial communities from New York, USA - TSNY021 MetaG | ecosystem: Host-associated > Fungi > Mycelium > Unclassified | place: USA: New York, Robert Murphy County... | reverse complement strand
GGGTATGATAAATACATTTCAAGACAAGAGCGGGAAAACTAAGAACGTATTTGTTATCCTAACTACAGCGGCCAATGCTTCGATGTCACCTTTCCATGACCGTATGCCGGTTATCCTATCGCCGAGCGAACTGGAGGATTGGATAAGCTCAGAAACCTTTATGCGGCAGGTCTTGGCGCGTGTAGGTTCGGAGCTTGAGTGGAAAACAGCGAGTTGACATAGCTGCTTAGCTATAGATAACTCAATGCTGTCAACTTAAGGACAGCAAAACTCTTTTGAAAATTCTATTGACAAATAGGTTAGTATGGGCTAACCTATTCAGGTGTGGTTAGTAATTACTAACCCTTTTTAAAGCCTGCATATTAGCTTTAGCTAACAACTTCCCGCCAAAAGCGTGATTATGACGTGTATGGCGCATTATTAAAAGAATTGGAGGTGTTTTTGTGATGACTTCTGACAGTGTTTTGCCGAAGCTGAAAAACAAAAAAATTGCGCTGTTCAGCTCTTACGGCTGAGGCGAAAGCGAATGGATGCGTAATACAATTATATTGGAGGTATGAAAATGAAAAACAAATTAATTTCCACCGCACTGGCTTGTGTTTTGGTAATTAGCGTATTAAGCGGCTGCACAGGGGAACAAGCTCCGGTTTCGTACGATAACGGGTCTGCTGCCCCGGCTGCTTCTGAACAAGCAGAGGTGACACCAAACGCCAGTACAAAAGAAGACGTTTACGATCCGTCCCCATACTTCCTTTCGCAGGAAGAAGCCCTGGAGAAAATGGGCCTTGGAGCTGTTCCGGTATCCGCTGTCGGCATTGGCCGCGGGCCGACGCTTACCGGAATTGACGCCGGAATCAACATGATCGGGATTCCAAATGACAATCATTTCCCGGAAGAGTACTTAGAGTCTATTACCCATATCACAAACGAGGACGGCGGAATTGAATGGGCGCTTATTGCGGAGCTTTCGCCCTCTGTTATTCTAATCGATAAAAGCTCCAGTGAACAATATGCGGCGGAATTAGCGGAGCTTAATATGCCGGTTTATATCCCCGTTTATAATTCCTATGATGGAGTATTGGGAGAAATAGGCCTTGTGTCGTCGGCTTTCGGAACGAACGAGGCGGCGGTTAAGACACTCGAAAATTATAATGAGCGCATATCAGATATGCTTTCAGAAGCCACGGAAGAAAAAACGGCAGCGCTTTTGAGGATTACGGCGGACGGATATACACTTTACGCCGGAGGGAATTACGCCGACAGCCTTATTAGTACCGTACATATCAAAAATATAGCTGAAACGATGGGTATTGCCGATACAAGCGAAAACAACGGGATGGTTCCGATTGAGCTTACTGATTTAGTCGCGGCTAATCCCGACGCGATAGCCGTTATGGTCACGGTTGCCAGGGATCAGCGGGATAGTGCTTTCGATGCGCTGATGGAGGAGTTCACGAAAGACGAATACAAGACAATGGACGCCGTGACAAATCAAAAAATAGTGAGAATTGACCACCATCCCTATGCGGTTCCTGGTATGCTCCCGTTAAACGGCATTGAGTCGGTGTTTACGATACTCTATGAATAGGGTGAAATCTATGAGGTCGAGAATATTATTACTATCTGTATTCGTAATCTTTGGCCTGTTCTTGTCCTCCTGCGCGAATAATGCGCGGGAGGCTGTCGAAGCAGACTTCGCTCAGGCGGAAGCGCTCTATGGCGATGGAATTTATGAGGGCAAGGGTACGGGATACGGCCGCGGACTCAAGGTTTCCGTTACCGTAACCGATGGGGGAATCAGCGATATTCAAATTATATCTCACAACGAAGTGGGTAAGCAGTACTACGAGGAAGCTTTCGAGACAATTCCTCAGAGGATTATCGAAGCTCAAAATACGGAAGTGGACGCGGTTTCCGGCGCTACAAAAACCAGCAATGGCATAAAACAAGCCGTGGAAAACGCTCTGCTAGATGCGAAAAGTACGGATGAATAACCTAAAGCATGTTCCTTTCAGAAACTACCGGGCCATTATATCCATAGTATTTTTCGGAGCCGCCTTCGTAAGCTGGAAATATCTGTTTTACATTATCGTGGTCATGGAAATCGCGCAGATATTTCTGGGGAGGATTTATTGCGGTTTTGCCTGCCCTTACGGGATTCTGCAAGGTTTTTTCGCGTACTTGGGCAGGCGGATTGCCTCCAAAAGATTCGGGAAGCTGATTCCGAGGAGGGCGCATGAGATTCTTTCCTGCCTGCGCTACTTAAATATAATCATTCTGCTTTTTTTTGGCGGAAGTGTGATAGGCAGCGTTGTCGCATCCATCTACGCGCCCGATGTGAGGCTTCTGGTAAATTTAAATTCTCTCAATTACGCGGCGTTGGGATGGTTGTTATTTTGGATGTTGTTGGGAATTATGATAGAACGGCCATTTTGTAAATATGTTTGCAGCGGCTCCTGTTTTGCGGGCGCATTCTCCCGTATTCGGTTGTTCAAGCTTGTGAGGAGTTCTGAATCCTGCATAAACTGCAAGCGCTGTGAGAGAGCTTGTCCGATGTCGGTGCCGATTACGGAGCTTGAAATAGTAGAGAGTCATAACTGTATTTCCTGCTATAAATGTCTTGAGCGCGGCGTATGTCCTCAAAAGGGCGCGCTTACGCTCAAATGGCGGGGCGGAAAAAATCGATAGAAGGTGGAGGCGTGTGATAGATGAAATTTGGCTTGCCGCGCGATATCTCGCGGAGCTTTCGGCTGTGGCGTTAGGCGTTTGCATGCTTATTGGAGGCAAAGTGAAAACCCGGAGCAATGCGCATGCCGTAATATTTGTTATATCGTATTTCACATATTTGGTGTTGGGTATGATGTAAGCTCTTAGAACAAGTAATTGTTAGGAGGATAGCATGAATGAAAATGTGTCAAATCAAAAAGAGAAGCAAAAACAATTTGTCTTGACCGATAACCTGTGGAAAATAATGTTTCAGTTATCATGGCCCGCGGTTATCGCTATGGTACTATATGGCGCGAATACGGTTCTGGATGCAATCTTCGTGGGAAAGTTTGTGGGAGAAACCGCAATGGCCGGGGTTTCTCTGGCTTATCCCTTATCGCAGATCAGCGTGGCTTTCGGCTCGCTGATCGGCGTAGGCGCGGGTTCGGTACTCAGCATCGCTTTAGGCGCGCAGAACAAAGAGACGCAGGAGAAATTACTAGGCTGTGTCAACCGCCTGTCGCTGATCTGCACTGCAATTTATATGGTGATTGCGCTGATTTTTTCAAAGCAGCTTATAACAATAATGGGTGGTTCCGGCGAAACCCTCGTATTGGGCGACAACTATTTCAGAGTAACGATTTATGGCGCGCTCTTCTGGATATACGGCCTTGCCGGAAACATGATTGTCCGCGCCGAAGGAAAAATGAAAACGGCGGCATGGATGATGGGCGCTGGTTTAGTCGTGAACGCTATATTCAACTATATTTTCATTGTGCTTCTTGATATGGGCGTAGAAGGGGCTGCTTGGGGAACCAATATTGGGATGCTGGTCTATACCCTGTTGGGCTGGTTCTATTTTGGCAAGGGCCATGCGTCTTTTAAGTCTAAGATTTTCTCTTTAAAAGGTGACAAGGAAATTACATCATCTATTATACGGCTGGGGATGCCATCGCTGATGATGTCGGTAATGACTCTGGTGCAGTCCGTCGTTGTCTTTAACGCCCTTGCCAGATATGGAACCACATCGGATGTGGCTTTCTATGGCGTAGTATACAGGATATTCCAATTCCTGCTTACGCCGATTTTCGGTCTTATGCGGGCATTGCAGCCGGCCATAGGTATCAATTACGGCGCGAAACAATATGACCGTGTGATACGCTCCTACAAAATCTTCGGTGTTGCCGCTATGCTGCTGACATTACCATTTTGGATTGTTTCGATGGCAGCGCCCGGCTCCGTTTTGGGACTGATGCTGACGGAGCAAGTCATTACGGGAGCACAATTATCATATTTCCGAATTTATATGGCAATCCTGCCCGTGATGTCCTTTATCTTTATGGCAATGACGCTGTTCCCCGCTGTGAACAAGGGAAAACCGGCGATGATCATCGGTATCGCCAGACAACTGGTTTTCTATGTGCCTGTTATGCTGATTTTGCCGAGAATTATCGGCGTGTCAGGAGTGTATAACGGTTCGCTGGCTATTGATACCGTCATTTTGTTGTGGACGCTGATGATGGTTAAGAAGGAGTTTAATTTATTAAGAGCCAGAAAAACTATGCCTGCGAGCTCCGAGGCGCGCGCATAGGAGAAAAGAAAGAGACCTCTATGCATTATGTCCTGAAAAGCTCCGCAACAGCAAGGCTACTAAAAAACGCCGTTTTCATACGATATGAAAACGGCGTTTTTAGTGGCCTCATAATTTTCGGGCTTTTGTCATTCTTTGTATTAGATAACCATCTCCCTATATTACGCGGCCGCGGCAGCTTCCATGGGAGTACCTAAAACCGCTTTAATTGCGGAAATTTGCCTGCTCGTCAGGCCGATTTTAGCAAGATAGGCCTCCGCCACAGAGACGAAATCAACCGAGCTTAAATCGCTGCCTTTTTCCAATCCGGCCAGCTTCGCCAGGGTGGCCCTGATGTTGCTATTCGCGATGGCCTCCCATTTCTCTGAGCCGCGCGGCACATGGTAGTAGTTCTCATAGGTCACCATGTAGTCGCCGACTATTTCATCCAATGTAGCTCCCATCAGAGCTTCCAGAACCGCGGAGACGAAGCCCGCGCGGTCCTTACCCTCGTTGCAGTGGATAAGCACCGGCCCTTCGGCCTGCCCCAGAAAGATAAGTCCTTCCTTGAGCTTTGCCTCAAAGTCGGGATCGCTGAAATCAACACCCATGTTAAGGGCAATGACATCGCCTTTGTCGAAGATAGTCTTGTAGTAGCTGGAAGCATATCCCTCGTATGCTTTGAGGGCTTCTTCTGTGTCGGCGAGGTTAATGAAGGTTTGGATTCCGGCAGCCTTTGCTAAATTGTCCGTGTAGGTATTACGGGCAAGCTCAGGATTTACCGGGCTGCTGCTGCGGTAAAACGCGTCCTCGGCCATGCCGCCGAAAGCCACTGCGCGGAAATTGGCGAAAACCTCGTCGGAGGAGTAATCCCCGCGGTTATCGGTGCGGACTACCTGACGGCTAAGGTATTCCTCGTAGTAGGAGCCTTTTTCCTTTATCTCAATATCAAGGCTGTCGCCCACGCCCACACCGTAGGCGCCGGCGAAATTACCCATGTTGATGGCAATAGAGATGTTATCATCGGCTTCACGGGCAAGCACCGCCACAGAGCCGTTGTCAACGTCACTATAGTTTGAAACGAAGGGAGCCTCAATGACCGTGCCGTTCTGGAGCTTCACGGTGAGCATGTCACCGTATACATACCCTCCGTCAATGAAATCCTGCTTGAGAATGTCAAGGGTGATATTACCGTACTTGCTGACCTCGGTTATCTTGTTGGCTTCGGTTATATTGTTGGCCTGCGGGGATAAAATTATATTGATGCGTCCCTGTCCGTGGATGTTGGAATACTCCTCGCCAACTACACCGCCGAGAACATCAACTATGTAGCTAATCAGGACCTGATTATCAATAAGAACCTCGTCCTGAAGGAGCTTGTCTGCCTGGAACATGGTGTATCCGTCACCGCCGTCTTTCAGCATGTAGTTGTGGGAAGCGAGGGTGTATGTTTTGTTAGGGTCTATATTAACGCCGCCGACCTTTACATCCTTCACGCGGCGCGCTCCGGATATCTCAACAAAGCTGCCCTTGTCGTCAAGCACGACAGGAGATTTGATCGTGGTGTCTATGGTGTAGCTGACGCCTGATACATGCAGGAAACCGCCAAACTCGCCAGGAGCCGCGCTGCTGCCCAATTCAAGGGCATCCAGAACCTGCTGGCCGGTAGTCTCAATGAGACACGCCATATTACCGAAGGGATGCACGGCAATTATCTGTCCATAAGTAATATCCCCCGGGGAGATATCGGCGCGAACTCCTCCGCCGTTTACAAAGGCAATATCAGCCCCCAGAAGATTACGGTAAGCGTCCGCGCAAAGGTTCCCAAGATTAGTTTCCTGACTGCGCACAAGGCGTGTGCCTGTCTCAGGGTCGTTCACATACAGACCGACTTTTGAAGTGGCGACAACTTTGTTGAGGTCTTTTTCAAAGCTTGCCTGGATGTTCTTAACAAAGGCGTCCGTACCCTTGTCTACCTTGTCGTAGCCGCTTACGACCTCCGCCTTAATAGTTCCGTCTGTCTTGATGACGACTTTGCTGATGCGGGAGAGCTTCGTTTCAGCCTGGACGAGGATGACGCCGTCTCCGTTCTTGTTGGCAAGTGTGTCGCCGTTTATGATGCTGTGGCTGTGCCCGTCTATTACAGCGTCAATGCCCGTGGTGTTTGCTATCACATCCGTGGATGTAAAGGGCTTGCTTTCATCGTCGATGCCAAGATGCGCTAAGGCAATGACATAGTCGGCGCCCTCTTTTTTGGCGGCGTCCACCGCACTCTGCACGCTGCTGTACAGGTCTTGCCCGTTGTTACCCTCACAGAAGCTGTAGATATAGTTCCCATTTTCATCCTGGAAGTAGGCGGGGGTGGACTTTACGAAGGTCTCGGGGGTGGCTACGCCCACATACGCAACCTTAACGCCGCCGTATGTAAATATCTCATACGCGTCGAATACGGGCTTGTTGGCTCTCAGATCAATAAAGTTGGAAGCCACATAAGGAAACTCAGCCATCTCGGCCAGTTCCATGAAGCGGTCCATACCGTAATCGAACTCATGATTTCCGCAAACAGCCAAATCATATCCGACATAATTCATGATGTCGATGAGGTATTCGCCCTTGGACAGAGTGCCTATGGCCTCTCCCTGGACAGAGTCACCAACGTCGACTAAGGTAACGTAATCCTTACCGACCACTGATTCCATTTCCTTGACGTAAGCGGCGAGGTTAGCGTAGCCCATTGTGGAAATGCCGCCATCCTCCTTAAGAGTAGTATCCACACCGCTGTGAACATCGTTTGTGGCAAGTATAACGATATCGCCGCGGGGCGATTCATCGATCCATCCACCTCCTGTAAAGGGCAAAACCAATACCAGCAGAAGAATGAATGCCAACAATCTGTTTGTCTTTTTCATGATTCACCTCCTAAATAATGCACTAATTATATCAAGAAAAAACAATACAAACAAGACTTTATGGACGAACAGAGTCGCGCAGCGCTTCCACATCTGCCGCATTATCGCCAAAGGCAGTGCTCACGGTCACTTTACCGCTCTGTGTATCCGCCAAGGCTGCCATAGTTACATCCTGTACGTCCTGTGGTACTGTCTTGAAATTCTTATCGGTCACGATACCTACGCCATTCATATCAAGGCCCAGCCAAATTTCCTCGCCCCAATGAGCTTTACCAACCTGCAGCTCCTGGAACAGCCACACCAGCGATTCGCCGATATTCTTCAGGCCGGAGGTGAGGGTGATATCGGCCAACTCGGCCTGAGTGCCTACGAAGGTAGTTTCCTGGTCGGAGTCGACGCCGATGAACCAGACGCCGTTTTCGTTAGCGGCCTCGGCGACGCCGTTGCCCGAAAGACCGGCAACGCCCCAGACCACGTCAACCTTATTCTGGGTGATCATAGCCTGAGCAAGCTCCTTACCCTTAGCGGTATCCACGAAGCTGGCCACATAGCGCACGTCCACCTTGATATCGGGAACAACCGATTTGGCGCCTTCGATATATCCAACGAGGAAGTCGTTGATAACAGGGCCGTCTTCACCGCCTACAAATCCAATGGTCTTTTCAGAATTAATGCGGTCAAAATCGTCCTTCGTCGTCAGGGAAGCAGCAAATACGCCAATGATATAGCCCATGTCGTTTTGTTTATAATTCAGGCTGACGACGTTGGGCGCGTCCACATAGGAGTCATAGATTACGTATTTCTGGTCGGGGTATTGCGACGCGATTTCCGCCAGATAATCGGTCATCTGCCAGGTGCCGCATATGATCACGTCATATTCGCCTGAATCAGACACCTCAATTAGAGTGTCTTTCCATTTGGGCTGGTCGGCATCGGTACCGCCAAGCTCAATGGGTTTGTATTTGATTAAACCGTCGTCCGTCAATTGTTTCAGGCCGGATTCAGCGGAGTCAAAGAAGGATTTATCACCCAGACTGCCGTTGATGATGCTCACTACATTGTATTTATCCTCGGAAGTGGTGTCGGTATCTGTACTTTCGGGTGCGGAGCTTTCCGCGTCGCTGGCAGAAGACACCTCACTGCTGCTGCCGCATCCGGCCAACAGAAGGCTGAAGATAAGCAATACTGCGAGCATGGTACTAATGATTCTTTTCATATTAACCTCCTTATATGTATTGTACCGCGGCGTTTCTTGTCTGTAAGTGAAAAAGGCGGGACCACAGCCGCGGTATACGCAGAGCCGCCTTTTTGTATGGGAAGCGGTTTTGCCGTTCAGGATAAAACCGCTTAACCAACGAGTAAAGAGTTTTACCGGCTGTCACCCTTTCGTCATTGCGGGCGTATCCGCCTCGTCTCGACCCGCAATCCCCGCTCTCCGGATAAACCGGAAGAGCAGCAATAGGGTTTCAAGATAATTGAACGCGGATTTAACGGATTAGGCGGATTAACGCGGATTTTTATCACGCTTTGTGTTGACCAGCCTTCGGAACACAGCCTCTCTGCTTCCCCTTTTTTTAATCCGCGCTTATCCGCCTAATCCGCGTTCATATTTACGATTCTTGTAGGGGCGGCATTCTGCCGCCCGCATAACGCCTGCATACATATGACGGGCGATGGTCGGATGACGGGCAGCAGAATGTCGCTAATCAGTATCGCAGCAGCAGCCTCTTTATATGATCCACAAAGCGTTCCCTGTCTACTCCCTGCACCAGAAAGCCGTTGCTGCTCATCTTTTGGTCGCTGTAACAATCCGTTACGGTTTTGCCCCTGGTTAAGCTGCCGCCGGTTTCCACATCTATAAAGCACTCCTTCATCGTGAAATAGCTGTCATCCGCGGCAAACAACAGGGCCAACGGGTCATGCAGAGCTACTCCCCGGCCTTTGGTATAAAGCTTTCCAATCTCCGTGCCCCGGCCAATGATCTCGGCAAAAAAACGAGCTTCCTTTGAATCGAACGCGCCAATCTCCGCGATATCTTCCCGGGTCACATAACCCTCGTGGGTCACATCCAACGGGCAGAGATAGAAAGAAATACCGCTGGTGAATACACGTTTCGCGGCTTCCGGGTCCACATATATGTTGAACTCGGCCGCGGGGGTGGTGTTGCCTGTTAAGATGCCGCCGCCCATAATTACGATGCGGCGCACCCATTCCACAAGCCGGGGATATTTCATCAAGGCGATAGCCAGGTTTGTAAGCGGGCCCAGCGCAATGATATCAAGCCGCCCGGGATGTTCACTGGCAGCATCGTACATCAAATCCCACGCGGGCTTCGCGTCTACCCTCCTGTCAGTTTCGGGCAGAGTCAGGCCGGACATGCCGCCCTTGCCATGCACCTCTTCGGCAGTCACCAGCCGCTGTGCCAGAGGTTTCTCAGCGCCGCGTCCTGTTGGGATGTCCCAGCTCATGAAAGAGAGCAACTGTAAGGCGTTACGGGTGGTATCCTCTAAAGGGACATTGCCTGCCACGGTGGTCACTGCCCTTATGTCAAAATGCTCAATGTTCTTGGCCAGTAACAGGGCGGCAATATCGTCCACCCCGGGGTCGCAGTCTATAACTACAGGAATTCTCCGCATATCATCCCTTCCTTCCGTAATGCCGTACCGCCTCAACAATTATGTCGACATATGAGGCGCGGTCGATATTAAGAATAGCCTTTACGTTAGGCTGTTGCTTTGCCCGCCCGAAGAAATCGCCGATAGTGGCGCCGCGGCAGTATTCGCCGCTTGTCTCCACCTGCACGTACAAGTCCCTTGTTTCCAGTATTTCCGGCTTTACCAGCGCGACAACGGACACAGGGTCATGCACCGGTACGCCCTCATAGCCCCGCGCTTTGTGAAACCTGTAGAAAAATTCCAGCCATTCGGCTACGATGACGGCGATAGCGCCGCCCTCAGCACGGATACGCTCAAAATCCCCGGGCGTCAAAAAGGCTTTTTCAGTCACATCCAGTCCCGCCATGATGATGGGTAAACCGCTCTCAAAGACGATTTTCGCCGCTTCCGGGTCAACAAGGATATTGAACTCGGCTGTCATAGTCCAGTTGCCTGACAATAATCCTCCTCCCATCAGCGAGATGACTTTGATTTTGGGCTTAAGCTCAGGATAAGCAAGCAGCAGGGCGGCAATATTTGTAAGCGGGCCTGTGGGTAGCAGTGTGACCGGCTCATCGCTTTCCAGCAGCAGCTTTGCTATCAGCTGGACGCCGGACAAGTCGCTAAGAGGGGACGTTGGTTCAGGCAGGCCCGGCCCGTCCAGACCCGACTTTCCGTGCACGGAGGGGGCGCTGAAGGGCTTTCCTGCCAGCGGGCGTTCAGCTCCTCGGGCTAATGGCACGTCTTTCACACCTAGCAGCGCCATAACCTGCAGCATGTTGCGGGTAGTTTTTTCAAGCGGCGCGTTGCCGGATACCGATACCACGCCCCGTATTTCCAATTCTGGACGGGCAAAAGCCATCAGCCACGCAATAGCGTCGTCATGGCCGGGATCGCCGTCCAGTATCACCGGGATTTTTTTCATACAGCTTCCTACTTCCTTTCCCTCAAAGCTCGGTTTTTGCGGGCGCGCTTTGCTTTGTTCATGGTACCAGCCGTGTACAAGGACAGGGCGATGATAGTGATAATATAAGGGATAGTGGCCACCAGCTGGGAGGGCAGGCCGATGCCTTCCATGTTATTGCGCAGAGCGTCCGCCGCGCCGAATAACAACGAGGAAAGCATGGTTCCAAGAGGCTCACCCCGTCCCATGGCCTGGGCCGCCAGCGCGATAAAGCCGCGGCCTGCCACCATGTTCGCATTAAAGCCCATGGAGTAAAACATCGACATGTAAGCGCCGCCCAAACCGGCCAAAGCTCCCGAGATAGCCAAGGCGATACAGATCACCCGGTTGATGCTGAGCCCCACCGAATCGGCGGCATGGCGGTTTTCACCCACAGCCCGGATTTTGAGGCCCAGGGGTGTTTTGTAGAACAGAATATACACAAGAATGACGCAGAGGAAGGCCGCATAAGTAAGGATAGACTGACCGGACAAGGCCCCCAGCACCGGGACGTCTTTGAAAAGGGGGATGTCTACGGTGGGCAGCATTCTGCTGGGAATAGAGGCGGAATTGCCTTTTTCCCCTGTGAACAAGTAGAGGAAGAAGATGGTACCGCCGCCTCCAAGCATATTCACCGCGATACCAGCCAAAATGATATCGGTACCCAGCTTCAGATGGAAAAAGCCCATCATCAGGCCAATAAGAGCCCCAATCAGAGCGGCGCCCAGCGCGCCGGCAAGGGCGTTTTGGCTCCAGGCGCTGAACAGCACGCCCGACAAGGCTGAAATCATCATAATGCCTTCAAGGCCGATGTTGGCCACGCCACCTCGTTCGGACACGGCGGAGGCCAGCGCCGCAAACAGGATTGGCGCGGTAATTCGGAAAACAGAGGCGAGAAAACTGGTAGCAAACACACTGGACAAGATTTGTTGCACCATTATTTTGCCACCTCCTTTACAGCTTTTGTGTCAATGTATTTCACTGTTTGCTTTACCACCAATCTCTGGCGATACTTTGCCAGAAACTTATCGGCGGCGAAGAACAGGAAGATGACTGCCTGGATCACCTCAAGCATTTCGGCAGGCACGTCGGTATAGATGGACATGTTGACGCAGCCCTTACCGAGATACGCAAGAAAGAAAGAGGCAAACGGCACCAGAATAGGATTGTTTTTTGCCAGTATGGCAATCGTGACGCCGTTCCAGCCGTAGCCAGGCATTTGTCTCCACTTGAACCGGTCAAAATAGCCCAGGACTTCCACTGAACCGCCCATACCGGACAGCACGCCGCCAATCACCTGGCAAAGGGCGATGATGCCGCTAACCTTCATGCCGGAGTAGCCGGAGAATTTTTGGTTGACGCCTGTCATGCGAATGGAATATCCCCAGCGGGTGCGGTAAATAAATACGGACACCAAAAGCACCATAACCAAACCGATGACAAAGCCCCAACTGGTCTGGTATTTCATTTTTGGGATGATCGCGGTTTCCAGAAAGGGAAGAGACATGGTGGCCCCCTGGCTCTTGTCCGCGCATTTGTTCACCAGGAAATATTGCACAACATACTGAATGATATAATTGAGCATCAGGGTGGTTACCATCACGTTAGCGCCCAGCTTGGTTTGCAGCGCGGCGGGAACCATCATCACGGCGCCGCATACGACGGCGGCCATCAGAATGCAGAAAATAACATGAAGCACCGGAGGCATAGATATGTATATGGCGCACAGAGCGGATACGAAGCCGCCAAGCAGCACGCAGCCCTCAGCCGCCAGGTTGAACTGGTTGGCCGAAAACATCACACATACCGCAAGGCCGGTGAACATAAGCGGGATCATCCGCTCAAACACACCGAAAATCTGCCGTGGGCTGCTCAGCGGACTGATCAGCATATACCGCAAGGCCTCAAGCGGCGTGTCGGACACTATAAAAATGAGTATCGCGGCTACGCCTATGGAAACCAGGATGGCGGCGGCGCCGCGTAGGATGCCGAATTTTAGGTCCAGCCTATTTTCATTACTCATGTACAGCCCTCCTTATCTCATCTTCGCTTTGCTTTTTAAGGCCCAGCATGTATTCCCCCATCTCCAGGTCTGTCAGCGAAGATGTATCCTCGAAGTAGGCCACTATTTCTCCGTTATACATGACGATGAGGCTGTCGGACAGCTCCATAACTTCGTTCAAATCCGCCGAAACCAGCAATACGCCGACGCCCTCCCTGCTCATTTTCACCATTCTTTTGCGAATAAACTCAGTGGCGCCTACATCGATGCCGCGGGTGAGCTGATCCGCGATAATCAGCCGGGGAGAGGCGGAAAACTCCCGTGCCACTATCACCTTCTGGATGTTGCCGCCCGAAAGCATCCGCACCTGCTGCTTGCGGGAACGGGCCAGTATCTGATAATCCATGATGAGACGGTCGCCTTCCTGCTGGATGGCTGCGGTATTGAACAAAAGACCTTTGTTGAATTTCGTTTGGGTAAACCGGTCTGAAATAAGATTTTCTTCAATAGTGGCTGCAGCGGCAATGCCGTATGCCATCCGATCCTCCGGTATATAGGAAATGCCCAGCCTGCGCAGCTCACCCTGACTTTTCCCCGTGATATCAGTGTCTTCCAGCTGCACCCGGCCCAAGTCGGGCTGCTCAAGGTTGAACAGCATTTCCACCAGCTCGCTCTGTCCATTGCCTTCCACACCGGCGATGCCCAGAATCTCGCCCCGGCGCACCGAGAAGGAGACATTTTTCAGCATCTGTCTGCCCCACTCGTTGGTATAGCTCAGGTTTCGCACCTTAAGTACAGAGCCGGAGGTTCGGGCCGCGTCTTTTTCCACAGACAGGACAACATCGCGTCCCACCATCAACCGGCTGATCTGCTGCTCGGTGATACCGGCAGTCTCATACACGCCCATGGACTTGCCTCCCCGCATGATGGTGATGCGGTTAGTAATCTGCTTAATCTCTTTGAGCTTATGGGAAATAAAAATGATGGTGAAGCCTTGCTCCTTTAAGAACAGAAGCTGCCTGAACAGTTCTTCCGTCTCCTGAGTGGTCAACACAGCGGTAGGCTCGTCTAAAATCAAGATGTTAGCTCCCCGTGCCAGCGCTTTCAAAATTTCTACCTTTTGTTTCATGCCCACCGGGATGTCGGCGATTTTGGCGAATGGATCCACCGCCAGATTATATTTTTCGGAATACTCCATGGTGAGGGACACG
>Ga0153937_1000532_pt1 | contig 14007 bp, 14 predicted proteins | sample TSNY021MetaG_FD_104680 | JGI IMG/M metagenome (GOLD analysis project Ga0153937, IMG submission 104680) | Attine ant fungus gardens microbial communities from New York, USA - TSNY021 MetaG | ecosystem: Host-associated > Fungi > Mycelium > Unclassified | place: USA: New York, Robert Murphy County... | reverse complement strand
GTTACAGCCTATAGCCAAATGGATAAGGCGCATGGCTACGAACCATGTATTTCGGAGTTCGAATCTCTGTAGGCTGATTTTTAACCTCTTAAGGCAAGAAGTTCCCTTCTTCTATAATCATAGTATGGGAACCCAATATTCGAAGTTACTGTTTCCATTGTTATCCACGGCACCATAGCTCTTGGTAGAATCATACAGGGCATTTTCGTTGAATTGGCAGGTAGATGATTAATAGTGTTTTCAGTTCATGGGAGGCATCGGCGACAGATTGTTGCTGTTGCTCCCAGGTATCCTTCACTGGCAAGTTATGCTTCGACGACGGAGAGCACGGCTTGGCGCTGAATCCCGATTTGCGGATGCTTTCACTGATTCGCGAACTGTCGGAATATCCGCAGCTACTGATGATTGGGGTAAATGACGGGAGTGATGCATCCTATAACAGCGCATTTTGCACGGCAGCAAAAGCCAACCGGGTCCTGGTTTATTCTCTTTTAAAACAACAAAATTTGGAAAGAAATTACAGAGGTTTAGTGGTCTCACGCAAAACCAAACGATGCGCCATGATAATTCTCTTAGTAATAAAATTAATATCTTTAATCTTTTCTAACAACATATCAAACGCCGCTCTCCCCATTTCATAACCGGGCTGTTCGATAGCACTGAACGCAGGAGATGTAGCTTCTGAGAGATAGGTTCCATCAAATCCAATCACATCCATATCCTGTCCTGGTACAATACCATTATGGTTCATATATTTAAGTACTCCCAGGGTAGTTAAATCGCTGGAAGCAAAAATTGCCGTCGGAGGTTCTTTCAGTTCCATCAGCGTTTCCATTGCCCGGTAACTACCGGTGTAGTTATAATCGCATTTTGCAATATACTCCGATACATAAAGGATGCCATTATCATTAAGCGCATTCATATATCCCTTGCGGCGGTTAACTTCAAATGCACGCTTGGTAAAACCGGTTATAAAAGCAATCCGCTGATGACCGGAATTGATTAAGTAAGTGACAGCATCATAGGCAGCAGCCGTATCATCGATGGCGATATAGCTGATATTGGTACCACTGGCAAGTGCTCCACATTGAATAAAAGGATGCTTTGAAGCATATTTGTTCAATTCATCATTTGAGAGAGTGGATGTAAATGTAATAACCCCGGCATATTCTCCTGATGTAACCATATTAAGATAATGCTTTTCTGTAGCACTATCTCTATGGGTAACGCAAACAAAAGGATCAAATCCATGACTCACGGCATTATGTTCCACACCCTGAAGAACCGTGAAAAAATAAGGATTTGATAATGTCGGGAGTAGGATCAGTATTTTTTTTTGCCTGGTTACAGATTTGTGTCCTCTCTTGGGAGAGTAACCAGTCGTCTCGATTATCTGGCGAACTCGCTTGGCGGTTTCTTCTGTTACACGAGGATCATCATTGATTACCCGTGAAACTGTAGCAACTGAGGTTTCAGCCAATACAGCAATTTCTTTAATTGTAAGCATATCTTCTCCTCTTCCGCTTCTTGATAATACCTATTATAAATGATAAGGGCAATAAAAGTAAATGAATAAAAGAAAATATTTGCATCTCAAGCGTGTAAGTTACATGAAAATATAAAGCTTTTAATAATATTGCTATAGTTTTTGGAAAATAATGAATAAAGGTTATAATATATTTTTTTGTAAAAATGTACTAAAAAATAAAAGAAAAACAGTTTAGATTGACGAAAATAAAATGATATATTGCAATAATGTGAAAACTAATGTAATATAAATGGCGTAAGTTACATTTAGGTTTCACAACAATAAAGGAGGGAGCAATGAACAAATTCATTATTCAAAAAGAAAAACAGATTTCCGTGTACGCTGAAACCGAAGTACTGGTAGTCGGTGGCGGCCCGGCTGGTGTAATGGCTGCAATCAGCGCAGCAAGAAGCGGTGTCAAAGTAACTTTGATGGAACGCTATGGTTATCTAGGCGGAATGAGTACCGGCGGATATGTACTTTTGATTGATTGCATCTGCGATGGGAAAGGGAATCCGATCATCAAAGGTCTTGTTGAAGAAATGCTTGAACGTCTCCGGGCGGTTGGAGGTCTGATTGAACCGTCTGCTGAGGAAAGGGGTTCTGAAAAACTGGAGGACATTTTAAAGTGGAGAAGATGGGGAGCTACCGGTGGTGAAGATCGAATCGTCAGATGGAGTCCGGTGGTGGATCCGGAATTGCTGAAATGTGTGTTCAATGACATGGCCTTGGAATCCGGCGTTAATCTATTGCTTCATTCCTGGTTCAGTGAAGCTTATGTAGTGAATAATACAGTAAAAGGGGTAATCTTTGACAGCAAGTCCGGCAGGCAAGTAGTGCTTGCAGATGTAGTAATCGACGGCACTGGAGACGGAGATGTATTCTATACTGCAGGTGAGCAGTATGAAACCGGTAATCTTCCGCTGGGTCTGGTTTTTCGGGTTGGCAACATTGACTGCGACAATGCAGAAATGTTCTTACGTGAAGAGGGCAGAGCTGAGATGGTATCAGAGGATTTAAAACGGGTCAAAGGCATTAATGGCGGTTACAGCTTTGGCGAACTGCCTCAGGGTTTTTATATGCGCAGCAGCATTAATAATGTTGTCTGGTTTAATAATACCATCCAGGGCAGTGCGGTGAGCGTTGAAGATCTGACTGCCACTGAAATCGAAATCCGTCAGGCAATGCTCCGTACTGTGGATTATTTCAAGAAGCACGTACCTGGATTTGAAAATGCGGTGATTATTGATACTGCTCCGCAAGTTGGAACCAGAAGCAGCAGAATTCTGTGCGGAAAATACAGAATCACCAGAGAAGAACTAATGGAAGGGGCTACATACGAAGACCGGGTAGTGGTAGCACAACCTCCATACCGTGGCTTTCAAACAGACCATACCTTAAAAGAAATACCGTATCGCTGTTTCCTGCCCAAGCATATCAAAGGACTTCTGGTAGCCGGACGATGTATCTCCGGAGATTTCGGGGCAATTGAATTGCTGAGAGTAATCCCGACAGCCATGCTGATGGGACAGGCGTGCGGAACTGCGGCAGCTATTGCTGTTCATAACGGGATTGGTGTCGAAGATGTGGATGTAAGTGAGATTCAAGCAAGTTTACGTAAACAAAATGTGATAATCTAAAAGACAGGAGGGATAAGCAATGCCAGAATTTAAGTATTTTGAAGATTTTCAAATCGGTGAACAGCAGATTACCGGAGGACGTACCATGACAGAAGCGGATATCCGGTTATTTATCGGCTGCTCCGACAATACCCATCCGGTTCATGTGGATGCGGTGTATTGTAAAGCCTTTCCCAATATTCAGTTTCCGATTATCCAGGGTGTATTGACACTAGGGGTAGCAGACGGATTTATGGCTAAGGAGGTTTCACCAACGAAAGTGCCGACTGTCCATTACGGGCACGAAAAAATCCGTTATATCAAACCGGTTTATCCGGGCGACACCATCCATTGCAAGTTCAAGGTGATTGACAAGAAGATTAAAAATGATGATTTTGGTGTGGTAACCTGGGATGTATGGGTAATCAATCAAAACCATGAAACGGTGTTATATCATATTGATAAACAGTTTATCGGTCGAAAGCCTGGTGCTGCGGCAGGAGGAGAAGAATGAACGGTCCATTAGAAGGCATTAAAATTTTGGGCTTTACACACTTTGCACAGGCACCGTTTTCATTACAGCTTTTAGGCGATTTGGGGGCCGAGGTTATTAATATAGAACGTCCGGGAACCGGTGATTTTAACCGAACCTTTCTGTCAGAAGAAAAATTAGGAGGTGAAAGCCCCTTTTTCCTGGCCATGAACCGCAATAAAAAGAGCGTAGTTCTGGATCTGAAAAAACCGGAAGCAATTCGGGTGATATTGGAGATGATTAATGATGTGGATGTGGTTATGTCAAATTACCGTCCGGGAGTGCTTGATAAACTTGGCCTGGGATACGAAGAATTAAAGAAGGTAAACCCGGACATCATTTATTGCGAGGCTTTAGGATATGGAAGCACTGGTCCGTACGCCAAACTTCCGGGACAGGATCTGCTTGCCCAAAGTCTGGGCGGTTATGCCAATATTTGTGGACGGGAAGAGATGCCAGCAACCGGGGGTACATATATCATTGACATGTACAGCTCTATGCTGTTGACCTGTGGGGTCTTATCAGCAGTTATTAGCAAAAAAGATGGCAGAGGCGGTCAGAAAGTACAGGTTAATTTACTTAATTCTGCACTTCATCTCCAGTCCCAGGAACTGGGATACTATTTGAATACAGGGAAAATCCCAAAACGACCAGGGAATCACACCGGTCATGTGATGCAGGAGTCTCCGTACGGTATTTACAAAACAAAAAATGGCTATATGTCATTGGCAACCAATGCATCTGAGAAAGTAAAACGATTTGGTGAAATTATCGAAGTAGACGGTTTACCGGAGCTGATGACGGATAAGCCAACCATGTTAAGAGACAGAGATAAGCTGTATGCATTGATTGCACCGGCATTGGAAAAGCAAAACACCGAATACTGGCTGGAGCAGTTCCAGGCGGAGGGATTCTGGTGTGCCAAGGTCAACGAATATCCGGATGTAGTAAATGATCCGCAGGTCATTCATAATGACATTATCAAAACGGTTCATCATCCAAAGGCGGGAGAGATTAAAGTGATTGCAGCACCGATTGATTTTAGTGAAACACCTGCAACCATCCGCCTGGCACCGCCGGTTCTTGGTCAGCATACGGAAGAAGTGCTTCGCGGAATGGGATACAGTGAAGCAAAATTGGAAACTTTAAAAACAGAAGGTGTTATAAGGTAAATAATATAATTCAGGGAGGTTATTACCATGATAAAAACAAAGGGTAGGGCAATAATTGGAATGACACTGGCAGCAGTACTTGCATTGAGCGGCTGTTCAGGAACAACTGGACAAACAACAGGTGGTAGTACGGAAAATGAGAGCAAAACCCAGGCAGCAGGCGGTGTGGATGTTATCATTGTCGGCGGAATCAACGACTTAAGTGGTGACGGCTCAGTACTTGGCAATGCAGTAAGCAACGGGGCTCAACTGGCAGTTGATGAAATAAATGCTGCCGGCGGAATTCTCGGCAAACAGCTTGTCTACAAGGCTTATGACAACCGCAATGATGGTACGGAAACCATTAATGCATACAATCGCCTGACGGATATTGATAAAGCAGTTGCTATTATCGGTCCACCCAGTTCCACCATTTGTATGTCTCTGATTGAGGTCAGCTCTGAGCGTAAAGTACCGGTGTTGTGTCTTCCGTCAGATCCGAATGTAACGGTTAATGCCAAAACCGGCGAACCATATCCGGGAATGTTCCTGGTTGCACAGCCTAATGCAATTGCCCAGGCTCAGCTGATGAGCGATTTCATGCTGATGAACAAGAATAAGACCAAAGCTGCGATTTTCTATGATACGGCAAACTCTTATTCTACTATCAGTGCCCAGGCATTTGAAGAGGCGTGGACACAGATTGGCGGCGAAGTTGTATCGGTTCAGACATTCCAGACCAATGATAATGATTTTAAGACGCAGTTGTCCAAAATTAAACAAAGTGATGCCGAGTTTATCTTCCTGCCGAATACCACGCCATATTGCGTATTGATCGTACAGCAGGCGGCTCAGATTGGCCTGGAACTTCCTTATGTAGGGGCAATGGACATGGCAAATCCGTTCTTAAGCCTGCTTGACAATCCATCTATCTGTAAAGAAGCATACTTTGAGGCAGTAGCCTGGATGCAGGATGAGAATCTTGATCATTTCCGTGAACAGTATAAAGCCAAATTCGGTGAGGAAGCAACCGTTAAGTCAACCAGCGGATATGAGCAGGTTTATGTACTAAAGGCTGCAATCGAGGCAAATCAGTCAGCAGAGCCGGAACAAATCATCAATGCTTTGGAAAATAAAATTAAAGATTTAGATTTACTGACAATCAAAGGTTATACTCAGAATGGTGAGACTCATGCACCAGATAACATGGAGATGGTCATCTGCGAAATCCATGATGGTGTGCTGACTGAACTTGGAAGCTACAAGCCTACTTTATTTGACTGATCAAAAATGTATCCAGTAGAAAACACCGCCTCCCTGCACAGCCGGGGAGGCGGTATATGAGGAGGTAGAGCATTGAATATCATTCAGTTAATCATCAATGGTATTTCTCTGGGTTCGGTCTATGTACTGATTTCACTGGGGTTTACCTTGATTTTCAGTGTATTAAAATTTTCTAATTTTTCACATGGCGGCGTTATGGTAGTGTCCGCATATTTCGGGTATATCATTGCCAGGCAATTTGGTTTCGGCTTGATTCCAACTTTGATACTGACAGCAATTTTCGGCGGGATTTTATCTTCTCTGGTAGAGGTGATCGGTTTTGAGCGGCTGCGAAGAAACAATGGTGATATTATGCTGTATTTTGTAGCATCCTCGACATTGGGAACCATGCTTCAGAATATTATGGCGGTGACCTTTTCCAGCACCTATTATTCTTATCCAACATTCTTTAAGAAGCCTTACTTTGAACTGTTTGGCGGAACTTTTACAATTCCTGTTTCTGACACGATTATGCTTGGTGTTTCAACTACTCTGATTATCATTCTGATGTATATTATTTACAAAACCAGACTGGGTGTGTCGATCCGGGCATTATCCATGGATTCCCAGACAGCGAAGCTGATGGGTATTAATGTTTCGGTAGTGGTGTTTATGTGTTTCTTCATTTCCGGTGTCCTGGGTGCTATTTCCGGAGTGTTTCTGGGAATTAACTATGTTCTTTATCCGCAGCTGGGACAAATGGTATTTAAAGGCTTTACTGCTTCCATCATCGGTGGTTTGGGAAATATCTCCGGTGCTTTGTTTGGCGGTCTGCTGTTAGGTTTGAGTGAGGTACTGCTGATTTACTTTGTCGGCTCCGGTTATTCAACGGCAATTATTTTTATTCTGACCATTGTTTTCCTTATTTTCAGACCGCAGGGAATTACAGGAAAAATCGTAAGTGAAAAAGTTTAAAGGAGGTGTGGGTATGTCATTCTATTCATCATTATTTATTTCAATTTGTATTACATCCATAGGAATCATGTCCATGTACCTTTTACTGGGGCTTTCGGGAATTTTCTCCATGGGGCAGGCAGCCTTTATGTCGATTGGTGCTTATGCGGCAGGATTGATGGCAATTAAGACTGGATTACCGATGATTATTAATATCCCAATCGCAATTGCAGTCGGAATGCTGGTAGCGGGGTTTATTGCAATTCCGGTAATAAAGCTGCGACGGGATTATGTGGCATTGGTTACCGTTTCCTTTGGTGAAGCGATAGTGGCACTGCTCAATAAATTAACAAATCTGACCGGTGGTTCTCTGGGGCTTAACGGGATTCCCAGAAGCATGAATATGCCTTTGGCGATCGTGATTGTCGCAGTCTGTCTGTATATGGTTCTTAATTTTAAAAAATCAAAATACGGAAGACAGTGCCTGGCGGTTAAGAGTGATGAGATATCAGCAGCAGCCATGGGCATCAATGTAAGAAACTCAAAGATGCTCGTGTTTGTCCTGGCAGGTGGCTTCACTGCTTTGGCAGGGGCGATGTGGGCTTACCTGACGACCTATGTAGAGCCTAACTCTTTCGGGCAGAAGCTTTCCGTAGAGTGGATTATCATGACTTTTATCGGCGGTTCCAACAGCTTATCTGGTTCGATTATGTCAGCGGTTATCTTAAAGATACTTCCGGAAATCCTGCGGTTTGCCGACAGCATGAGAATTATTATCTACAGTGTGATCGTATTGATCATTATTAACTTCCGGCCCCAGGGCCTTTTGGGTGAAAGAGAACTGTCAGATCTGTTCCGGTGGCTGAAGAAAAAAGTCATGGGTTCTCATCAGAAAGAACAGAAAGGCGGGAACTCATGAAAGAAACAATTTTACAGGTAAACGACCTGACAATTAAATTTGGTGGTATTACGGCTGTTGATAATGTTCATATAAAGGCGGTAAAAGGCGAGATTACCAGTGTTATCGGACCGAACGGTGCCGGGAAAACAACACTGTTTAATATGATTTCCGGCATTTACAAGCCGACTTCAGGAACCGTGCAATTTGGTGGCAGAGATATTACCGGAAAGTCGTCACACATGATTTCCAGAGAGGGAATTGCCCGAACCTTTCAGAATATCCGGCTCTATCAGGGATTGAGCGTTGTGGAAAATGTTCAGGCGGTATTGGATGCCAGAACCGACTACAATATTATCCAGGCGCTTCTGGGACTTCCGTCAGTACGGCAGAAGGACCGGGAAAATGTTGAAAAGAGTAAAGAACTGTTAAAGATAGTAGGGCTTTATGATTTGAGAGATGAAAAGCCGTCCAATCTTCCGTACGGACTTCAGCGGAAACTGGAAATTGCCAGAGCACTGGCAACCGCACCGAAGCTGCTTCTTCTGGATGAGCCGGGAGCAGGACTCAATACGAAAGAAGTGGATGAATTGATTGCGTTGGTCAGAGAGGTGCAGGAACGGTTTAAGATGTCGGTGCTGCTGATTGAACACCGCCTGCAGATGGTATATTCCCTGTCGGATAAGGTATATGTGCTGAATTTCGGCAAACTGCTTGCCGAGGGGACACCAAAGGAAGTGCAGAATGATGAACGCGTAGTTGCGGCATATATGGGGGAGGACGACTGATATGAGTGAAAAAGTATTAACAGTAAATGATCTGGTTGTAAATTACGGTCATGTCAGTGCTTTGAAGAATGTCTCCCTTTCCGTAAACAGCGGTCAGATTGTCTGTGTAATCGGAGCCAACGGAGCCGGAAAAAGCTCACTTTTAAATACCATCTCCGGACTGGTGAAGCCGATCAGCGGTTCAATTGAATACTATGGTGAAAACCTGATTCTGTCGCCGCACAAGATCGTCAAAAAAGGGGTTGCCCAGGTGCCGGAGGGAAGGCGGATCTTCGGTGAGCTTACGGTTGAAGAGAATCTGATTATGGGCTGTGTCAATGGTATGAAAGATTTCAGCAACTTGCGTGAACAGGTCTTTGATCTGTTTCCAAGACTTCGGGAACGCCGCAGTCAGCATGCCGGAACAATGTCCGGTGGCGAGCAGCAGATGCTGGCAATTGCCCGGGCGATGATGTCATCCCCGAAGCTGATTATGTTTGATGAACCATCTATGGGATTGGCTCCGGTTGTGGTGAAGCAGGTATTTAAATTTATTAAGGAAATTAATGATTCCGGCACCACCGTACTTTTGATTGAGCAAAATGCAAAAAAGGCTCTTTCCAGTAGTGATTACTGCTATGTTCTGGAAAACGGAATGATCCGGATGGAAGGTGATTCTACGGAAATGTTAGAGAATCCGGATGTCCAGAAAGCATATCTGGGTGAGTAGTGTAGATGGAGGCAGAGATTAAAATGAAAAAACTATATGGTGTTACAGTAGCAATGGTTACCCCTTTTGATGAAAATGATCAGGTGGATCTTGCGGCAATGAAAGAATTAACCAATATGCTTACAGATAAAGGTGTCAATTGCCTCTATCCTTGCGGAACAACCGGGGAAATGCTGCGAATGAGCCTGGAAGAACGCAAGGCAGTTGCCAAGGCGGTTGTAGAGACTGCTGCCGGGCGGGTGACCGTTTATATTCATTGTGGTGCGATGCGGCAAGAGGATACGATTGCCTTAATCCATCATGCTAAATCAATCGGGGCCGATGGAGCCGGTGTGGTATCGCCGCAGTTTTTCGGAGCCAATGAGCGGGAGATGATTGAATATTACCGGGCGGTGGCTTCCTGTGAACCGGATTTTCCAATTTATTTATATAACATTCCTCAGTGTGCCGGCAATGATATATCCGCATCAGCAGCTGAAGTTCTGGCAGCAGAATGCAGCAATATTATCGGAATCAAGTATAGTTATCCGGATATTAACCGGACAATTGACTATACCGCCGTTCATAATGGCAGATTTTCGGTGCTTCACGGTCTGGATCGTGCCTTTGTATCACTTCTGGCGCTGGGCTGTGACGGAACAGTATCAGGTATTGCCTGTGTCTTTCCGGAGCCTTTTGTGAAAGTTTTTGATGCTTACCAGAGCGGTGATCTGCAGGCGGCACAGCAGCTTCAAAAAGTATGTATCCGCTTCTGTGATACCTTGAAGCGGGGCAGCAACATGTCGTATTTTAAAGAGGCGTTGAAAATGCGTGGTTTAAATGCAGGATTTATGAGAAAGCCGCAATTAGACCTGGAAGCAGCGGAAATACAGCAGCTTCGGAGTGAACTGATGAGTATTTGTGAAAATGCGGGAATTGTTCCGAAGATCAGGTAACGGTTATTGATTAAAAAACGAAAGGAGATTCGGATGAAAAAGATAATTAATAAGCCGGAGAATTATGTTAATGAAATGTTGGAGGGTCTTTATATTGCCTATCCGGAGATGATTACATATACAGAAAACGATCTTCATTGTCTGGTGGCTATCCGTAAGCAGGAGGGTAAAGTGGGAATTGCAACCGGTGGCGGTTCCGGACATCTGCCGTTGTTTCTGGGCTATGTGGGTGAAGGAATGCTTGACGGATGCTGTATTGGCGATGTTTTTCAGTCGCCCAGTGCAGAGCAGATGCTGGCAGTAACCAAAGAGATTGATTCCGGAGCCGGAGTTTTATATATTTACGGCAACTATAACGGCGACATTTTTAACTTTGATATGGCGGCAGAAATGGCTGATTTTGAAGAGGGAATCCGGGTTGAGAGTGTTGTGGCAGGGGAGGATGTTGCTTCAGCACCACCTGCCTCTCCAAGTGATAAAAATACCAGAAGAGGTGTGGCAGGCATTGTTTTTGTCTATAAATGTGCCGGTGCGGCAGCTGCCCGGAGGATGAATTTGGATGAGGTAAAGCGGATTGCCGAAAAAGCGGCGGCAAACGTCAGGACTATGGGTGTGGCTCTGACCCCCTGTATTGTACCGAGAGTAGGAAAAGCCGGTTTTTCTATTGGTGACGATGAAATGGAAATCGGTATGGGCATCCACGGAGAAACCGGAATCCGCCGGGGCAAGTTGGAGTCGGCAGACAAAATCGTGGAAGAGATGATGGAAAAGATATTGAATGATCTTCCTTATCAGTCTGGCGATAACGTGGCAGTATTGGTGAATGGTCTTGGTGCTACGACGTTAGATGAGCAGTTTATTGTAACCAGAAAAATTGATGAAATATTAAAGGTACAGAATATTGGAGTACATCGTTATTATGTGGGAGAATATGCCACTGCATTGGAGATGGCCGGTTTTTCGATTTCATTGTTAAAACTGGATGCAGAATTAGAGGAGTTAATGGATGATCCGGCACATACCCCATTTTTCTGTCAGCGGTAGGAGGGAATATGAGAGAATTGGTGATTACTTTCCTGAAAAATTTAAGTGATGTAATGATTGAGAACAGAGACTATCTGATTAATCTGGACAGTGTTGTGGGTGACGGAGATCTTGGCTTAACTATGAGTGATGGTTTTTGGGCGGCATATCAGGCGGCCGCTGCGAGTGATGAGACAGACATCGGCAAGCTATTATATCAGGCAGGCAAAGCAATGTCGGCAGCAGTGCCATCAACGATGGGGACGCTGATGGCTTCCGGTTGGATGCAGTGCGGCAAAGCATTAAGAGGAAAGACAGAGCTTACCGCCACTGATTATCTGACCCTTTTCACTGCCTATGAAGAAGGTGTACAGAATCGTGGCAAAGCAGAGATTGGTGATAAAACATTTCTGGATAGCTGGCATCCGGCAGTGGAGGCGTTTGCAAACGCGGTTCTAGCAGAAAAGCCATTGGCAACGGCAGCTTTGGCAGCTTATGAAGCGGCCAAAGCAGGATTTGAGTTGACCACCACGATGCTGGCTGTTCATGGCAGAGCAGCTACAAGAGGAGAATCTTCCAAAAGTCTGAAAGATCCGGGAGCGGCGGTTGCCATGTTGATGATGCAGGCGTTTGTACTAACGCAACTACCACGATCTTAAACGGTTGAAGGTAAACACGCTCTGGTTGGATGAAGTCATTTAACAGTATGAAAAGAGGTAAATATGCAAGTGCCAAAAATAAAAGCCGCAGTTGTGGGGTGTGGGATTATCAGTGATATCTATATTCAGTCATTAAGTAAACGGTTTGAAATTATTGATTTAGTTGCATGTACGGATTTGGATGTAGAGAGAGCAAGACAGCAGGCACAGCAATATAACCTGAAAGCAATGTTGTTTCAGGATATCCTGACGGATTCGTCGATTGAGATGATTATCAATCTGACAAATCCCGGTGCTCATTTTTCAATCAATAAGCAGGCGATAGAGCATGGCAAACATGTTTTCAGTGAAAAAATGATGGCAGTGGAACTGGCGGAAGGAAAAGAACTGTGCAGACGGGCAAAGAAGAACAATGTTTACTTTGGCGTTGCACCGGATACCTTTCTGGGAGGAAGTGTGCAGACGGCTCGATATATTGTAGATAAAGGATTAATTGGTGAACCGTTGTCGGCGTTAGTTTCACTGAATAAAGATTTTAATATATATGGAGATATTCTTCCGCACTTGCACAAAAGAGGAGGGGGCATAGCGTTTGACAGCGGATGCTATTATATGACGGCATTGGCCAGTATATTGGGGCCGGTAGAGAAAGTCAGTAGTTTTGCCAGACTGTACCAGCCTGAACGGATTTCGAAACGGGTGGATAAGCCTTGGTTTGGTGAGTCAATTCGTGTAGAAGATGAAAACATTGTGGCTTCTGCCTTGAAGTACAAGAGTGGGGTATTAGCTACGGTACACTTTGTCTCGGAAAGTATTTTATATCAGAAATCATGCCTGGAGATATATGGGACAGAGGGGATTCTGATAATGGGGGATCCGAATGAATTTGGCAGTCCGGTTTATATAAAAAAGACGGGAAATGAAATAATTCGATTTCCGTTTACTCATGGCTATACAGAAGATTCAAGAGGTTTAGGAGCAGCAGAAATGGCATGGTCAATTCTGAAAAAACGTCCTCATAGGGCAAGTATGGAGATGGCATATCATATATTGGAGTTGCTTCATGGCATGATTGCCAGCGCCAGAAATGAACGGATTTATCAAATGCAGTCAGAATTTAGTATTCCTGAACCACTACAAGAAGGTTATCTGGACAGTGGTGGGTTGGGGGCAAAGGAAGAGAGTTCACTCGTATAAACTGCTTTGCAAGCGTATTCCTTACGAGAAGTATTGTAAGTCAGCAAAATTCTTATAAAACTTGTAATTTAACATAAACAAAAAGCATGAAGCATTTGAACCGGTTGATTTTCCGCTTTATTTAAAAAAGGAATTTGAACACCAGAAGGTCAGTATAATTGTATTTGACAATAGATGTAATTTTTATTAAACTGCTGTATTTGATAGTGGAAGAGGAATAAAAGTCTCGACATCCCCATAAACAGGGCGTTTCGAGACTTTTTGTTTTTATTAAAAAAACTCAAGGTTATCATAAGAAATCGCCTGAAAATTAATGCGGCTGTGAATAATGCCAGGTTATTCTTGGGGGGAGGACTGCCTGGAAGCGAGGTGGAAACATCAGGATATTTATGAAAATATTTGCTCCTGCTTTCAGCGTTGGATATTCAGTTGTCAAGCTGCCCAGGGAGGTCAATATGGAAAGACCTCTCACTCTATTTGCCGTTGAGAGAGAGGTCTGCATACCTTATTTCAAAAGTTTCTTCAGATTTTTAATATCCGTCTTTTTGCCGCTGTCTTTAATAAGCGAAAGCAGCTTGTCAAGCATTTGGTTTATGCCACGCGGCTTTGCATAAATTCGGGCGTCATAGCAGCAGCTATCCGCAATTATCTTATATCCCATTTGATTCAACTACAATCATGATGTTTCCACATCACAATTCCCGCCGCGGCGGCCACAATTGTCAACAACCCGATTACCACGATTATTAAC